>Ga0316202_10001971_pt1 | contig 14354 bp, 18 predicted proteins | sample 3monrhotite_MG_FD_204934 | JGI IMG/M metagenome (GOLD analysis project Ga0316202, IMG submission 204934) | Microbial mat bacterial communities from mineral coupon in-situ incubated in ocean water Damariscotta River, Maine, United States -... | ecosystem: Environmental > Aquatic > Marine >... | reverse complement strand
ATGCAAGACAATCAGCCAGACAACTTGCTCTAAATCTAGGATTGTCAACAGTAACTGTACTATCTAGAATAAAAAAATTAGAAAAAGAGAAGATCATTCAAGGATATACTGCAATTATTGATCATGAAAAAATAGGATACTCGTTGACTGCAATTATTGAAATTATTGCCAAAAATGACAAAGTGATGGATATTGAGAATGAAATAGCAAAGTTTGAGAATGTTTGTGGAGTATATGACATTACAGGGTCAACAGATACGATAATTATTGCAAAATTCAAAGAAAGGCAAGAATTAAGCAAGTTTGTAAAGGATCTGACAACAATCCCCAATGTGGAGAATACTATAACTCACGTAGTTCTAAATACTACAAAAGAAGATTTCAGATTATCATAGAGAATAAAAAATGAAGAATTTCAATATTTTTATAATTTCAATTATTATCTTTGGAGGACTGCACACAGCAAGTGCTCAAGGAAACAACCCCGACGTGGAACTTGTAGTGACAGATGAAGAAAAAATCATATTATTTTCAGGGTTCATTATTGCAATATTGGCAGTGTTTTTATTTTTATCAAGGGACATCATCCTTAGGAAAAAAACGTCATATGATAAAGAAAATCTAGATTCAAAAAACGACAAGACATTTGAAAAGTATCATTCAGATTGGGGAGATGATTATGAAGAATTAGGTAAGAGAAGGAATACAAAAGAAGACAAAGAATTCAGAGAGGCATTAAACAGCGATGAATTGCCAAACTACTACGACGTCATAGGAGTTTCAAATGATGCCACCCCCGAGGAAATTAAAAAGAATTTCAGAGAGCTTGCAAAAAAGATTCATCCAGACAAAACCAAAGAAGACTCTGAAGAAGAAATGGCAGAACTGAATAAAGCATATGAAGTATTATCAGATAAAGAAAGCAGAGAGAAATATGATAAATACTTTAAAGTAAATTAAACAGATTCCAATTTTACAATAATCAAACTTAGTTCAATTGAATTTGGAGTTTGAACACTATTTGTAAGATTTGTAAAAATTTCAACAGGGATAAATTTGCCATCAGATTCAATTTCAGTAGTAATCTTTAGTTCACCAAATTCAGTATTAGGCCCAAGCATTTTCTTTGTTAGTAAAGGTATTACAGAAAGATCATCCACAACACATTTCATTTTGTATGCAAATTTGTCTGAAAAATACACCCCTCCACGAGTTGTGGGTTCGTTCACAGGTATTGGAGAATTAGTTATCAAAGTACTGGTAATTGGATAAGTTCCGTCATTTACATAAAGTGTAAATTTTGGGGAATTTTTTTCATTAAATTCCATTAATTTTTTCAATAATTCATTATTAAATGACATTCAAAAATTACCAAATCATAATTCTATTGAATCTTTCTAACAACAGTCACCAAAAATAATAGAGAACTAAATCACGGTGATCATCTTTAAAAACTGGAAATTAGATCAAAATTATTGCAAAGATTTGCAAACACACACTCAATGAGAAATGAAATTCTCAGCATAATGGTAGAGAATGGATTAGAAGACGACTATTATGTAGAGATGTTAGACTATACCATAGACCTGTTTGAAAGTCAAGGACTGGGCACAGATTACTATGGGTATCACAACATTAACCATGAATTAGAAGTAACATATGTTTCACTTTTAGCCATTAATCAAAACAGAGTAAAATTTACTGCTGAAGACATAAAGTATCTGTATGTCGCAGCATTGTTTCATGATTTTGATCCTCAAAAAAGTGTAGATAAACCTCACGAAGAAAGTGTATTGAAATTTATTTCAATGGATAAAAAACTTCGTCAATTAATCAACGATGCAAATATAGATTTGGAAATAATCAAGGTTCTAATTTTAAGAACAACTTATCCTTGGAGTGGTAAAATTCGAGACAATGCAGAAATTCAAATTAAAGAATGTTTCAATAGTTCAGATTTAACAAGGAACAATCTACCATATCAAGAACATATTATGGAGATGGGGTGGTATCTATCAGTTGTAGATAGAATTAGTGGTTATGCATTGGGCGATTTTGCAAAAGCAATGGAAATGGCAAAGATGAATGCACATGCATTGGCATGGAGACCATCATTAATTGTTAGAAGTGCAGTGGCATATTTTGAAGAACTCTTAAACAAAGAAACAGATATGGCAAAAGGAATCCTCAAAGTTCTCCCTAAAGAAATGCGAAAGAATTTCTTTGATACAGTTCTATCGTTTATGAAAATTAGACAACAAGAAATTACAATTCAAGCAAATTATTCATATGAAAATCTAAAAATGGTACCAACAATAGAATCAATGGCAACAAGAAATGATCCAAATTTTATTGCAACATTATATGAAATCTTTTTAGAATTACCATCACCTCTTCAATTTGAAAAAGAAAATTTTGAAAAATCAGTAAAAGATCCTCAAGTAATCATCAACACATTACGATTAAATGGTAAAGATGGAGAAATTATTGGGTTTTCAAAAGGAGGGCCACTTGAGAATTACAAATTGCGGGAGGAGATAAGAGATGAGAATTACGGGGTTGAAAATACCATATTCTTAGAACCACTCGCACTAAAAATGGGATACTGGGGGTTGAAAGGAGGTAGTGAAATGCGTCATATGTTCATCATGCAAGCTCACTCTATGAAATTCAAATTTCTGACCAGTTTTGCACTAAGAGATGTCATTAGAGCTAGAATCGATAAAGAACAGGCAGAATTTGTAACACTATTTGATCCTGAAAGATGGGATTATTATCGAATTAAACTTTAGAGATTTTAATTTAAAAAATATCTAGTTTCATTGTAGTCTTATACGACATTTTTCCAACCCAATCTTAGAAAACATATCAAATGAACTGATTTAACTAGCAATTTCCTCAATCAAATTGTTTGACAACTATCTACGATGATAAAATATTCAAATTAACTTCCAACTGGAGAACTACAAATGACATAGTTAGAAAAGTTGGGGGCGATAAATCAGCTATAATTAATGCATTAAAGAGATTATTAGAGATAGGTTATCTTGGAACTAAACCAGATACAAACAAGATTCTCTATAAGAGAACAGATGCAGTTCAAAACGAATTTGATTTTATACAAATGATGTCAGTTTTTGAATTTAATCAAAAAACTGAACTAAACATCATTAATCAAATTCCCACAATTATGATGAATGATGGAGTACGCTTTAGAAAAAAAGGTTTAGATTTACTAGATCATATTCAAGAAGAAGTAAACAGGGCTTACATGGTTATTATCAGAATAGATGATCAACAAAAATTAGAAACCATACCATTCAAAATCGCAAAAGAACGAAAGGAAAAATTAACCAAGCATATTGAAAAAATATTATCAGTCATTTTAAACAAATATCCAGAAGAAAAAACCAGAAACTCAATACGAGAATACTTTAAAAAACACACTATGGAATCTGAATTTAAAATTTAAAAAAAGATGATAAAACATTACAATAATACAAACATAGTATTTTTGTCAATTTAGCCTTGATTTCTCAGTGGAATCAGAGAAGATGATTTATTCAATGAAAGGACATATAGTTTTTGAAAATATCATTCCACAATTTATGAGAGAATAAGATTAGAAGATCAGTGAATTGACCAAGCAAAAGGCTTTTGTAACTAAAAAATGCCCAAAAAATCGTGGTAGGTAAGGGCATAGGACTGTTAGTAATACTAGTGATTACTATAGGAATAACTCCAGCATTTGCATCAACAGAATTAGAAAGGACATCAATTGGCGATCCACAATTAGTTAATGCATTTGGTTCACCATTAGGGAATTCAATTAATGTTGATCAGCAAATCCAAATCTCAGCAGATGTAATGAATAATCAGGAAAAATCACAAAAAATTGCATATCTTGTTCAAGTAAAAGATGATGCAGGGTTTGTTGTTTCAGTAGGATGGGTGGTAGGTGTTGAATTAAATCCGCAACAAGAATTCAAACAATCATTATCTTGGATTCCAAAAGAAGCAGGGAAATTCACTGCTGAAATTTTTGTCTGGGAAGGGTTTCCAGTGAACCATAATGCAATATCAGATTACAAATCAATCCAAATTAGTGTAAGTTAAAATTTTAATTAAAAAATTCCAAATTCAATTTATGGATTTATTTAAAAAATTCGAATGATTCATTCCTAAAAAAGATCAAATAACTTCCCGATACGAAAAATATCGTTCTGCAACGCAATAAATGGGATCGGGGATTTATCCATTAGTGAAAAAAGTTCAACAAGTTCTCGCTAATAGGACGGTGAGCCTATTGAAATTATGACAATAGGATATTGTGTAAAATGTAGGGATAAACGAGAAATCGGTGCCCCTGCACCATACACCATGAAAAATGGTAAACCTGCAATCAAAGGCACATGCCCAACATGCAGTACAGCCATCTTCAGAATCGGTAGAGGATAAACTTCTCACTAGAGAAATCTAATACTGCCATTCATCAGTAAGGCCATTCCATAGCGAACGCATTGGTGATGGATCTTTTTCTATTTCTTCTATAATTCTATTTTTTAGCACGAAAGCAAAATTCTCTAGTGCATCAACACCACCATCAGCAAACAACTCATGGCCAATCTCAGTAATTCTTTTGTGTTTATCAGATACTTCTGATGAATCAGGGTTCTGAAGACAAAAAGTCATCAAATCAATTAGTTCTTCTTCCAACATGAAATCCATTATAATTTAATAAAAAATGCAGTATGATTTAGACATTTAGATTAAAAATGAAAAGAGATTATTTTAGACGTCTGTAAATCTCTTTGAATTCACAGGATATGTTGTAGGACATATTTAGCAAATGTGCCAGCTGATTCATGGATGTCTTGTCACGTCCTAATTGTCTTAACAAAGTCAAGGCTTTCTGTGGAGAGCTTGGAGACAAAGGACTCTGTCCAGACCAAGATTTGAAAGCATCCTCAACATCCAAACTGAAATTCAAAACAAATTCTCTCCAGTTAGGCATTGCCTTTAGAGCTTTTTCACTAAGAAGAACCTCAGACAATTCACGAAATTCATTTTTCCTATCAAGGTATAACATGTCAAGAACTTGATGAATTTTTTCTTCACGATATTCTTCAGAATTTAACATGTACATTCCAGCAATACTCATGATATAGTATGCTCATAATCAAAGATAAGTTAGATAGTCAATTCCCAAAAAAAGTGTTTAAAAAAATCTTTAAAAATGAACAAATGTTCAATAATTAAAAAAATAAAAAGAAAAAAAGATCTTATTGGAATGGGTCAATAAATGGACAGTTGACAATATGGTCACTATCCATTGGACGTGCAATACCAATGTTGATCAAACCAGCTTCGTTGTATGCGTTCATGTCATCAATAGTTTCTAGTAATTGAGCATCATCTGGATTATCCCAGCCAATCATAAAGATCCTCCACATTGGAGAATAATTAGCATCGCCAGGAGCTCCTGCTGCTATACCAGGTTGAAATCCTAATGGACCAGTACCCGTTAAACCATTTTTGAACTGATACAAGTCTACTGCTGCTGAATTTGCAATCAAGCTTGCAGATGTTGGTGAACTAACAACACCCATCATTCCGGCAGGACCACTTGGAGTAGCATCTGTTACAATGTAATAGATTGTTCTACCATCTGGACCCCATCCACGATGAGCTATGAAAGTTACATTCATCTCTTCTGTATCGATTTCAAGAACTTGACCGCCACCATAAGGAGTAACATCAGTTAATGTTTTGTCTTCCTTAACCATCATCTGACCTTCAGGCCAAATAATTTGCGGCATATTCAAAACTACATCAATTTCAGTTAATGTAATTTCATTATTCTCAGCTGCTGCCATAACCATTGCTTCTGAATCAAGCACTCTTGGAGTTGCACCATCATTCCACATTACGTGGACATGTGAAGTCAATGCACTGTAAACATCTGCTTGTGCAGGAGTACTAGTGAATACTTGACCTTGATATCCGTGTATACCATCGCCTTCAATGCCGTTGGTAAACAAGTATACTGTTGAAAGTGCGTCTTCAGGAGCGTTCTTCAATAAAGGAGCAAGTTCTACTTGCCATCCTTGATTTGCAGTAATTATGTCTGCATGTGTTGGATCACTAGAATCAGTGATGATATAGAAAACATCTTCACCATCATAGTAACCTTGATGCATAGGAATTGTTGCTGGAACATTTGCTCTTGATAATCTAAGTACAGAACCCAAGTCTGCTTCAGTTTCTTCCATGTGTTCTTCTTCATGGGTTTTGTCCATGGTTTCTTCCATGTGTTCTTCTTCATGGGTTTCTTCCATAACATCTTCAACTGGAGCTACAGGAGCGACAGTACTACCTTGATCTGCTTTCCAAGCGGCTTTACCGCCAGGATAGTTAGAGCAGAGGTCTAATCCACAGATACCAGTGCTAGAACCATATTGTGCGATTCCAGTACCTTGGCTTTTGAGGGCTTCAGCATCTGAGAAATAATCTGTCGTCATACCTGCTGTAAACAAGGGTAAAATTGCAAGAAGTGCAATGTATCTTAGACTCTTGTTCATAGATGCAAAATAATGATTTATGTTTAAAAGAATTTGCCCAAATCAGACAAATTATGCAAGTTCTGAAAATCTATTTCCAACATAATCCCAATTAACTACATTCCACCAAGCTTCAACATAAGCAGGCCTTTTGTTTTGATATTTCAAATAATATGCATGCTCCCAAACATCTAAACCAAGCAACGGAAATTTACCCAAAGTCCAAGGACTAGTTTGATTTTCAGTGGTAATGATTTCTATTTTATGATATGTTGAATTAAAAACTAACCAGCACCAACCACTACCTTGAATGCCAACTGCAGTTTCAGAAAAAACTTTTTTAAAATTATCAAAATTATCAAAATATACCTCAACTTGATCTTCTAATTGACCAGTAGGTTTTCCATCACCATCAGGAGTCATCGTCTCCCAAAATAATCTATGATTTTCAAAACCTCCACCAAAAAAATTAATCGCACTTCTTCCAGATTCAGGGATTGCTTTTAGATCAGAGAGAACAGATGAGATGTATTGTGGATGAGATGCACTTCCAACATCTGCAAGAGATTTGTTCAATCCATCAACATAAGCCTGATGATGTTTTTGATGATGAATCTTCATTGTTTCTGCATCAATGAATGGTTCTAGTTCATCATAGCCATATGGTAATCGCGGGAGTTCGTATTGAACCATAAATCAATGTAGGATAATCCACATATATTCCTCAAGTGCAAAGAATGATAAATCTTGAAGAGATGTTGAAAATATGAGGAAATTAGGAACTATTGATTTAGAAATTTTACATTTAGCAATTAATGAAAATGGCACATTTAATGAGACCAATCTAGAGAACTCAGAATTAAAGAGATTAGGGGTTGGAAAATTATTAGATTCACTTGCAACATTAAAGGACAGAAAAATGATATCATTAAACAAAGACGGCTCATTTTCAATTACTGAACTAGCAAAAGAAATTCTCTGGAGTAAAAGCATTCCAACATGGGGAAAAATATTACGATTATTGCACATTAAATCATGTAATATTAGACAGATTGAAAATATTTTGAAAATATCTAGAAATGAAATAGTAGAAGAGATTGAAAACTTAAGAAAAAGCCAACTAGTGTTAATGTCACCACAAAGAATCGAAGACAAAGTAATCAGAGTGTACGAGATTCTCCCTGAAGGAATTCTCAGAATAGACAGGACAGAAACAGAAGGGTTTGACAATGCAGAATTTGGAGAAGTTAAACAAGATGTGGAGATTCTAAGCGTTATTGAACTAATCAAAAAAGAGATTCAAGATACACAGTTAGAGCAATCAAAAAAAGATTCAATCATTCAAAAACTAACTATGTTAAAAGAGAAATTAGAAATTTAATTATTTTGATCTAATCTTATCTTGAATTTGTGCCAGAATCAATTCAGCCTTGTCTTTATTTTCATAATTTTCTTTTGATTCATCCATGATTTCATCAATTTCATAGCTCTTATCTACCAAAATATTGGCAACATGATCATCAAGCGTTCCTTTTCCAATCAAATAGTATGCAAATACAGTATTTTTCTGACCTATTCTGTGAAGTCTATCTTCGGCTTGTCTATGAATTGCAGGACTCCAATCAAGTTCTGCAAATATAACATATTTTGCTCGGGTTAAATTAATACCAACATTTCCTGCACGAATTCCAGCAATCATTAATTTTGATTCGCCCTTTTGGAATTTGTCTATTTGATCCTGACGAAGATTATCTGATTGACCACCAATTATAGATACAGGTGAGAATTCTTGCAGACTCTCATGTAGTAATTTGTGAATCACCTTATGATGACAAAATACCACTACACTTTCTTCAATTTCCATAATGTTCTTTACAAAATTAATCACATGCGGAAGTTTTGCAATACCTGCAATTTGACGTTCACTTTGAATAGCCCTATGGTAGGATGCAGATTTTATGAATTCAGAGTCAGCGTCTTTTTGTTCAGATTCTACTTTCTTCCAAACCTTATCTAATTCTTCAAGATAGTAATCAGTATCAGCAGCAATAACTTCCTTGTAACGAACTTTATCTTTGAGCTCTTTTAGAACATCTGCTTTCTTTCTTCGAAGCATAACATGTTTTTGCAATTCATTTCTTAATGATGCTCGTTTATTTTCTAAAACAATTGCTTTTCCTTTTTCATTAACATAGCAAAAGTACTCACAAAATTCCTTAAAACTACCCAATAAGCCAGGTTTTATGATATCAATAATTGGCCAAATTTCTGAACCACGATTGTAAATAGGAGTTCCAGAAAGACCGATTCGGTAAAGCACAGAACTGTTTGCTGCTAATTTTTTTACAGCTTTGTATTTCTGAGTTGTTTTTGATCTTAAATTATGGACCTCATCACAAACAATTGTTTTTAATCCCAAACTAGCCAAGTCATCATTTCTTTTGAAAAGTAATTCATAATTGATCAAGTAAATATCAGTTTTAGGAAGTTCATGAGATTTTCCAGTTCTAATCATTGTAACACTTGGAGATTCAGATTCAAGTATTCGTCCATTCCTACTTTTCTTTTTTAAGAATTTTTGAATTTCACGTTCCCAATTGTTTAGTGTAACTAATGGAGCCACAACAAGAAGAGGGAAAGTTTGTTTTTCAGTTGCAGCATAAGAGAGAGTTTGAACAGTTTTTCCGAGTCCCATCTCATCAGCAAGTAAAGCATTTCCAGAGGATTTCAGTAAGAAATCTAAACCTTCCTTTTGGAAATTCAGTAATTTTCCTCTAAACTGATCACCGGTTTTTGCACGCTTTAGTTTTAGTTTGATTGGAGGGATCGTAGGTTTTGGAGCATATGTTTTTACAATTTTTCTCTGCCATACAGATTTGGATAAAATTTCAAGCGGATATCTATCCATAATGAGTTTTAGTTGTTTGACAGTTTCTGTACTATCAGGAATAATAATTTCATTGATATCCTCCCCATACCATGCCTCTGAGACGAGTCTCGAGATCATACTAACGGCACGATCACCTGTAACCTTCCAGCTCCAGATTTTAGAGTATTTGTCAAGAACGTACTCTAATGTGCCAATATTTTCTAGGGATGTTTCCATAATTTGTGAACAGAAAGTTTTTTTGACTTATGAATCTTCATATTTTTCTCGATCAGTAATATAGAAATCAAAAATCTACAAGAGTTAAAATATGATACTAGTTTCTACTTCTGGGGTGGATTTTTAGAGTCGATCCATAGGCATGAAATTAGAAAAGGGATGTATTGAGAAAATCAAAATGACCGGAGTCTCATTCAACGTTAAAGGGCATATTTTTTCTCAGATAATTGTGAATAATTTTGAATAGAATTAATCTCAAAAAATAGTTAAGAAACATCAGAATTATTCTAAAGAACGGAATTGTAAAAATAAAAATCATATTATAAAATTTAATCCCATTACAAAAAAAATAGAAATACAACATACGTTTAAAATTCATTAGATTTTACAAATGTCATGGAATTCATTCAAAATGAAGAACCAGAAATTAAAAAACCAATCATCATAGCAGCTATGCAAGATATGGGAAATGTTGGAAATATTGTTGTTAATTTCATTAATGAATCACTTAGAACAAAAACATTCAGAACAGCAGAAACACAATTTCCAACATATATTGTAGACAGAGGCGGATACGTTGATCTTCCCGATGAAAAGTGGGAATATAGATACACAGATGATTTGATAGTTTTTGGTGGCGGTAAAGGACAACCGCAAAGTAATAGCGAATTAAACGAATTATGTCAAGATGTGATAAATACTGCAAAGAAATATTCTGCAAAATTCATCTACACATTAGGAGGATTTCATACTAATAGAATCTTCAACAATGAACCAAAAACATACATCACCACAACATCAAAGGAATTGACAAAACAGATGGAGGGGTTGAACGTAGAAACAACTCCACAAAAATCAATCATTACTGGTTTTAATGGACTGATTCTCGGTTTTGCAAAAATGAACAATATTCAAGGAATAGGAATGTATGGTGAACTAAATGAGCCTGAAATACCACAATATAGATCAGCAATCAGCATCATCAAAACCATTGAAAAATTGACATATAGAAAACTAGGAAATACAAGTCAATTAGAAATTATGGCTCAAGAGATTGAAAGAAAATTTAAAAACTAAACTTTATGAGACGACCCAACTTCATGAGGTGCCGTATTCTCATCATGGCAATCACAGCTGCAAAGATGAGTATTGTGATTATTCATACAGTCAATGCATTCAAAATGTTTTCGAGTTTCACATGCAGCACAAATCATTCTATTAACACTGAGAAATAGGAGAATTTGAGTTTTTTCTATTGTGCAGTCTTAATACTTAACTTCACTTCGTTCAAGTAGATCGTTTGTCAAATCGACATATCCTTGTGGATCAAGTTCCTTAGCAAAGCCTTTGTCGATATTAATTAGATATATTGAGTGAAGATGAGCATTCAAAATATCATCGTATTCTATGGGTGGGTTTTTGTAATATCGATCACATAGATCTTTAATTCTCTGTACATCTTCTTTTTTTCGTGCACTTGGAGGTAACAGGAATATTTTCGAAATAGGCAGTAATCCCACCACAGGTGTAGCTAAAGAAAATTTTGAACAATGTTGACTATATCTTGCAATCTTGCTCATAATTCTTGCAGAAAAATAATCTATTGTATCCATAGCATGTTCAGGGGGAGTAAATCCAGTTTCAATTTCAATAATATGACCTCCACCTTTTTTTGCAAAAATATCACAAACAAGAATATCAGAAACATCTTTTTCAACTTCAACAATGAATCCTCTAGAAATTAGATTACTAGCACAAATTAGCTCCAAAATAGAATGATTGATTTTGACGAGATTTTTCTTATACATTCCAATTAGTTGCTGACCAACATAATTCAGTTTAGGGACATCTTTTTCTTTCAGATTTTTTGAGAGTTTATCAGACATCTCAAAAATATCATTACTGAATTTTTTCAAATCCATGATTGAAGATAGAATGATTGTATGGATTTAAGGATTAGCAGGGAGTCTCAAATTGACAAAATCTTAAGGCTCAAATCAAGCATAATTACTCAATTAAAATTGAAAGTTAGCGAATTTTTATTCATACTTTGTCTTAACTGTAAAAATCAAAATTATCTCATGTGTTCAACAAGCCTGTAATCATTGGATTATTTTCATTTTTAGTGCTATTTTCATTTACTCCTAGCTCACAGGCAGAATTATGGGAATTTGTAGTTGAATTAGATATGGAAAAAGGAGCAGTATACTCAGGAGAAACAGTAGTAGTAACAGGCAGAGTTGTTGACCATGCATATGAGCCAACTCGAGGAGTTGAAGTTCTAATTAGAACAGGTGCAGATACTACCAAAGCATTTACAGATACAGATGGCACATTCAGAGGAGAATTTGTTGATTTTCAAAGAGTTCCAGGTACATACATTGTCAATGTTGTAGCATCATGGTATGGCATGACAGGATTATCAAGTACTGAATTTCAAGTGAAAGGAGATGGTAATCCATCCTCAATATTACAACAGCAACTATCAACTGATCAAGCAAGGAAATATCTGAGTTCAAATGAAAGCGATTTTGAAAAGAATCCAATAGGTCAAACTTTATTCAAATATTATCATGGATTACATGATCAATTAGTTGCAGAAAACAAAGAAGCCAATAAACCAAATGAAGAGCAAATACTCCTAGAGCAACAGAGAAGAATAGCAGAAAATCTTAGAAATCAAGCAATTGAAGAATATCAACCAGGATTTGGGACATATGGTGGATACAGATATGAAAGTTACATAGCAGGCCTAAATCCAGAAATCAGAGATTTAGTTAGTAATCAATTGGATTTCACTCAAAACAACTTTTTAGATGCTCAAAGAATCAAAGCCGAAATTATCGAGAATGGGGGAACATATGAAGAAGCAAGAAAAGCGTATCTAGACAGATTAACAATTCCAAAAGAAACTCTTGAAAAATTCAATGAGAGCCATCTAGAGGAACCAGAAATAGAATCAGAAGTAGAATCAGAAGTAGAATCAGAAGTAGAATCAGAAGTAGAATCAGAAGTAGAATCAGAAGTAGAAAATCAAACTAGTGAAGAATAAACAAGATATTTTTCTAAACAAATTTTAGTACAAATTACAAATCAAAACAGATTGAAAATATACCATAAATCAGCCTGCATTACCTGTAAAAAGACAATTTCAAGTATTGAGAGAATGAAACTAGACGTAGAAGCACGTGATTTCTTTAAAGATCCTTTTTCAGAATCCGAATTAAAAAAAATCATCAAAATGACAGGTAAAAAACCACAAGAAATGTTACGAAAAAGAGACAAAATGTACAAAGAATTAGACTTGGAAAATACAAAAAAAACAGACATCCAATTAATCAAATTAATGGTAAAACACCCAGGATTAATTTTACGTCCAATTATGATTACAAAAAACAAAGCACTTGTCGGAAAAATAGATGCAAAAGATTTGAAATAATCTAATCAGAAGTTTCTTTGAATATTCTAATTGCTTCCAAATGAGAACAGTTTGCTTTTAGTCCTTTTCCATGATGAAATTTATAGAAATTTTTGAATCCAGGACACTCACAAGTATCAGAGGTTACAAAGTATGATTTTTCAGGATCAGATGAAGATTTTATCTGAAATAAATCATCTTCGATTTTTACCACTCCACCACTTTCAACAAGTTTTTTTGCTTTTCTAATTGTGTTAGCACTCATACAAAATCAATAAATCTCAAAGTTTTATCTGTTATTTTTCATATATTCATACAATGTTTAAATTCTATGATCGCGTACAAGACCATGACGAGAGATTTGCTTTCCTGCCTCAGTAAAGCCTAGAATTCGTTTCACTCTCGTCTTTTTTTAAAATCAAGATATTTTTTGGACTCTACCAATTTTGCCAGAATCCAATTCAACTTTAATTCCATGAGGATGTACATGGCTTGAGGTAAGTATTCGCTTAACTGTTCCAGAAGTTAATTTGCCAGAACGCTGATCTTGTTTTTGGACAATTTCAACAACCATGCCAATTGAAATTTTATTTCTAGATGGGATATCATTCATAACATTGGGCAACAATGAAAGATTCTAAATCTTTGTTTTATAAAATAAAGGAGTTTTGAAATTTACTCAAAACGGTATTTCTAATTTTTGTGGCTTTGGAAACAGTCTCTGCAGTAAACAGGTCTGTCTTCTTTTGGTTTGAATGGTACTTGACAATCTGTACCACAATCCCCACATTTTGCGTCATGCATTTCTCGTGGTCTGTCGTCTCTATTACCAAATCTAGAACCTCTATCTCCGCCAAATCTACCACCGCTAGATCTTCCTCCAAATCTACCGCCACCTTCTCTTGGTGCTGGTTTGTGATTTTGGAAGCATTCTCTGCAGTAAACAGGTCTGTCTTCTTTTGGTTTGAATGGTACTTGACATTCATTTCCACAATCACCACATGTAGTGGTGTGCATTTCTCTTTCTTCTCTATCAAAGGACATGTCTTTCAAAATCTCAGTACTATTGAGCAGTAATAAACTGTGGGAAAAAACATCTATTGTTATAAACTAAATTGGCATCTTCAGATTATTGGGCATGAAAAAATACATCGCCACACGGATGGCCACGATGTTTGGAGTTTTGATGATAACGTTATTGATTACAATTGCATTAGTTGGTTCCAATATGGATACTATTCTAAAACAAGGAGTAGTTTTTCAAGTCAGA
>Ga0316202_10001970_pt1 | contig 14362 bp, 17 predicted proteins | sample 3monrhotite_MG_FD_204934 | JGI IMG/M metagenome (GOLD analysis project Ga0316202, IMG submission 204934) | Microbial mat bacterial communities from mineral coupon in-situ incubated in ocean water Damariscotta River, Maine, United States -... | ecosystem: Environmental > Aquatic > Marine >... | reverse complement strand
GCCAGATCCATAGAGATGTGACCCATGACAGAATGAGTAAATATTCTTCTTCGGCAGGAAAAATCATCCTTTCTATCAGCGTGCTAATCAATTTACTCATTTGCTTACATCCGTGGATTTCGTGGAGATATTCGTAATCTACAGCATCCCTTCTCCAAATTTCTGACACTAAATCGAATTCATTGGGTAACGATGAAGGGGTAAATGAATCAAAAATATTAGCTGGCCCATGTTGGTAAACAGAAGTAAGTAGAGCGAATGTTTCCATGTCTTTTCTTATTTTTGAATTCGCGGCTATTGCTCCCATCGATGTCGCTGACATCGGATTTGATTTTTTTTCTTTATCCCTCTTTATGTCACTACAATTTCGCCAACGAAAAACGGTTGAACGAGTGATTAATTCAAGGTCCTGAGGAATACGCTGATCAATGACAGATAATGCGGCCAGTGTTCTTAATTTATCCACAGGTGAATATTTGATATTAGTGTTCCTTTTCATAATCGTATAACCTATTGTTTTTTATTTAGTTATTCGTTGCATGATAAACCCTAATCTTGGAACATACAATTGCAATAACTTAAACTAACTTCGCCCCATGACGGCAAACAAAAACAACATGAAACTGGATTTTTTTCCCGCTGAATACTTGGCTGCGCCACGTCTTTTGGTGCAGTCCGCTGTTTTCATTAGCGGCCGTCGCCGCTCCGCACCAGTGGATGGAAATGTTGCGGTGTGGGGCAATGTTGTTATGTCGATGACTGGTAGCTCATTGAATCAGTTTGATTTTGAGGTTTGGGCAGCAATTTTAAAATCCATGATGACAAACTCATCAATTGAATTAAGTACGTCGAGGAGAGAATTGTGCCGTAGCCTTGGTTTTTCAACTGGCCAAGCGCAATTGAAGCGCATTGAGAATAGCGTCACACGTTTATTTAATACTACTTTGAAAATTTCAAAAGAAGGCAGCGAGCCTAAAATTTTCTCTCTCCTACAAGAGTTTGAAGGTCCAAAAAGCGCGCTCAACATCGCCCTTGCCCCTTCCATGGTGAGATTGATGCAAAACAAAATACTCGTTTATAATTTTAAATTTGAAGGGCTCAAACCCACCGCTAAGAAATTATATTTTTTGCTATCAAGCATGGGGGATGGGCAAAAACGTCTAATTTTATCTTCTAAATTGCAAAAGGACACGACTAAACCTGGGTTGATTGATATTTTTGGAAGCAAATTATCACAAAAAGAATTTAATCGACAAATTCGTTTGGCGCTTAAGCAGCTTGAATTCACAGGCTGCATAGAGCCCGATTGGGAGTTCACCCACCGACATATTAATTTCATGATAAGGCCAGTTTCACTATGAAGTCTCTATCTGACTCTTACTCCATTCTATCTCAATCTGATCTTGCAAACGTGCTAGGTGTGACTGAATGGACCATATGGGCTATGAGAAAAAGGGGCGAATTACCGGCAGCAGTACGGATTGGCAGGCAAGTCAAATGGCGGCCTGAGGTTATTGAGAAATGGCTCATTCAAAAAGAAAAACCTGCGTCTGAATTCGACGTAGTATTTTCAGATCGAGCCCAAAAAGCCGCTGCCAGCAGGGGGCAAAGTCAAAATATCAATAATGCAAAAAAACAACCTGCCAAGAAAATTGGTCGCCCAACTAAAAAATCAAAAATCGAAGGAAACCTCGCATGAAAAAATATTTTTTACTGATTGCTGTTATAGCATCAAGCCCCTCGTTTGCAGGTGCTGCAACTGAGGATTTTGCAAATATGAATTGCACGGATGCAATCGCCTGGACTGCATCCCAAATCATCTTAAACCAACCACCCAACACCATGCCTTTAAATTGGAAGAAGGGGCAAGCTCAAACGCTTGCAATTGAGCTTATCAGTATGTCGCCACAGTCACCATGCCGCACAAATTCTTTGCCAGAAAAAAATCCCGCCAGCGACGTAGTCGATGGCAAAAACGGTGGTGCATTTATGCATCATCGTTCCCCCTCTTTTCATGAATGAGCGTAGCGAATGAGTGAAAAAATAGGAGGGCAAGATAAAGCGTCATCCACGCGTTGCCACATTCGTGGCACCGCTGATGCGCTAAACCGTTGCTGCGCAACGGAAAAAACAAGGTGCCAAGACGGGGCTAAACGTGACACATCAATTTGTTAGATGGTGTCACCACACACCATTTTTGTTTATTTTACAGGAGTTTTAGGATGCCATCAAGTGACACATCAAAAAAAAGAGTGAATTTAAGACTGGATCATAAATTGGTTAATAGAGTTGATAATTTTGCGATGCAAAATTCTATCTCCCGATCGAAAGCAATCGATGAGCTGTTAAGTTTAGGGCTGGATGGTGAAATTGCAGGCGTTGAATCTATCTTATCTATTCAATCTAAATTGGCTCGTGATTTGCAATCAATGCGTGGCCTGATTGCCGCATCGATTGATGCTGCAGATACCTCATCTGCCTTATCTTTAGTGCTTCAAATTCAAAGTGGAAATCTCAATCCTGACCAAGTGTCTGACATTTTTCTTAAATCACGAAAAATCGCCAAAACCAAAATCAAGAAGATGAAAAAAGAATCTTAAAAAATGATTTCAAACGCCCTGCAACGCGCAACTCAAAATACACGTAATACAGCATCATTCAAACGGGTGATTGGTAATATTGGTTCGGCAAATTCAAGCAAGTTTGATCGCAAGGCTGGCGTGCTGGTGCGCGGTGGGTTTAGGAAGCATAGGGGCTCTGGATCAAAGCCTGGGGCCGCTTCTAAAATGTCTTCTCATCTTGTCTACCTGAATGGAGATAAGCATAAACAAGAGGAGAAAGAAAAACGCGAATTATATAACGATCGCGGAGAAAATATTGCGACCGAAAAAGCACAGGAGCAACACAAAGATGCGTTTATTGAACACCGTATTGTTCTTAGCCCAGCTGGTAACAATACATCAAAAGAAGACCTGCATGTGTTGTCCCAAGCAATGATTCAAGAGGTGCGCGAGCGTCACCCTCAGGCTGAAATATCAGCCAGCTATGCCGTCCATGAAGACACCAAACATCCACACTCTCATATCTTAATCACCTCCCCAAATGTTGTTAAATTGGATCGCGAGTTTTACGGCCAAATGCGCGAAGAAATGAAAGAATTAAAACAGGTTTTGGATGATCAAAAACAAAAAGATAACGCGCTGGATTGGTCTCAAGATATTTTCAAAAAACAAGAACAAACCCAAGATTTAGGAGTGTCGCTATGAAATTGCTGTTAATGGGTGATTGGAGCCAAGCAAACAGCTTCTTGCAGGGCTTAAAAATTCAGGATGGGCTTTTGAATTGGCTGTTTGTTCAAAATAGGTGGGTCATTTCAATAGCCTTGGTTGTTGTTTTTGCCTTTTCTATTTACTCATTTTTGAAAGATAAAAAACTTGGTACATCTGTTTTAACTATACTGCTATTCACCTTGTATGTTGGCATATTGAATCATTCTGTGCCTGTCACCATGCATACGCCTGTTCTGTCATCCTCGATGGAGTCATCAATCGCACAAGCTAAGTTAAGGGTCTCAACAGCGCAGAATGCCGTCTCAGCCGCGCAGGCTGAGACTGGGCAGCCTAACGTTATGCAAGCCAAAGACCGTCTTGCATCTGCTAACTTAGATTTACAAAAGCTCCAAAAGCTTGATGTACCTGTGGGGTCAGTTGTGGGGCATGCGAACGTGTTGTTCTCTCTCTATTTCACCTTTACAGATGCCGTCTTTCTGAGTGCGTGGGAAGTAATCAATAAAACTGACCAGTCAATATCGGTCAAAGATCGCACCATGCAAGCTTCAATAAGCGAGTTTATGGCTAACGACCCTCAGCTTACGGAAACCGAAAAAGCCCTGATGAATGCTTACTCTGAATGCTTGATAGCGAAACAAACGTACGTCAAACAGGTTTCTTTGATTGGGCAAAATGTGAGCCGTGGTATTCAAGTAAACGCCTCACAGGATCCGCCGCTAAAAGGTAAAGAGCTGGCTGACGCGTGGGCTGCTGTAATTTTCCCGAGCAAGCAGGCTATGGATGCGACCTGCAAATCAGTCTCAAATAATTTCGGTAAGACAATCGATTCGTCAATTTCTCCAGCCGAAATCGATGATTTTGCGGGTGGGTTCACCCTGTTTGGTCATCGTTTCGGTGCTAATGATAAGGCCAAATACCTGGCTGGAACCTTGGGTGTCCCAGCCACAAAACTCATTGGCATGTCTGACAATGATATTGCTCGCGCCTTTTATCGTTCAAAAAAACTGGAGGCTATGGGAAAGAATTTACGCGATCACATGGCTAATATCTCAGGCTCTGCGGCTGGTGCTGGAATCATTGAAAAATCAGGAATTAAATCATCAATTGGTGGTTTTTTCACAGAATGGCTCGGAGGCTTCATGCTCTCAGTTAAGCCTTTTTTGCAAGACTCAATCAACTTCATTTTTTACCTTCTTCCCATTGTATTTTTCTTTACTATTTTGGCTAGCTTCATTCCAAAGTACCATTGGAAGGCTCACCAAATGTTTATATCTGCCTTCATTTTTGTGTTTGCGTGGCAGTTCTCCGTTCTAGTCATCGAGAAACACGCTGCGGCGATTGAACAGGCAAATATTGGGGTGATGGCGGAGGGCACTGGACTCGATTATGCCTCTAACTTTATTACTGGTTCGTGGGATCAGCTTATTGGTTCATCTGGAGTAGATACTGCCGCTGGTGCGGCTGTGGCGGGTAAAGCCGCTGCAACCAAGCTTGGCCAACAAGCAATCTCAAAAATGCTTTTTCTTGCCAAAACGAATCCTCCAGCGGCAATTATTTCATCCGTTGGCTCAGCATCGTTCGCGATAGGCACTGCTGGTTATAATTCTGCACAAAAATTGAATAAAGAAAACAAAGAATTCAATAATCTTTTGATGGATGAGGGTTCAATCGACCCTGGCTTTGTCGCCATTGCCGATGGCGTTCTCCAAGCCCAGCGAAAGCAAGTTCGTGCTGCTCAATCAAGGGCTTCAATGAATGAGGCCTTGTGGTTGCTGGCATCACCCATGATCGCAATGTTCCTTGCCTTCGGCTCTTGGTTTGGCCTTGGATCAGTTGGCTCAATGGCAGGTCAAGCGGCATCAAGCGTGGGTGGTTCAGTCGCCAGTATGGCGACACAAGGAATCGGAAGAGGGGGAATGAAATAATGAAAAAATATATACTTTTTACTGTGGTGTTTTTAGTGCCATTTTCGAGTTTTGCTGCTGGTCAGACAGCCGCGCAATATAATAATATGATCGATTTGGGCAACGGCTATGTCGTTCCCGTTTCACCAAGTGGCGAAACGAAAATGACAGTTGGCGAGCTGGATGTGGGGACTGATCTACCCACTGGATTGTCATGTTCAGGCATCGATTGGAAGGCTCAACTTAGAGCGAATATTCAATCTGACCTAACCCTTGCCGACGCAAAGGATATGGCCACTGCTGCGGTTGCTGGTTCGGTTGCTTATTTGAGTGCTAGCCTACGTCCAACATGGTATGAGTCACTTCAAAACACAGTTAAGAATGCCAATAAGAAGCTTCAGGTAGCAAAAAACGATTGCAGGCAGGTTGAGCAAAATTTGGTGACATCTGACCCGCTTTCTTTGTACGAACAAAAGAAAAAAGCGAAGGCGGTTCAAGCTGCTGTGGCGAGTGGCCAAACGTGGCAAGGTGCTCTTGCCAATACTATAGATTCACCCACCAGATGGTCGCTTGCTTCGACTATTTCTAACTCATCCATACCTTCAAATTCTAAATTGAATTTGAATGCGCTGCTGGGTGATGTGATTTTCCAAAAAGAAGGCGAGCAAAAATCCATCAAAACTCAGGCACCCGATGCGTACAGGCTTGAACATGCCTACAGACTTGCGCTAAAGGATGTTTCGAGCGAAGTTTTTAAACGTTTCTCAAGCGGCGAAAATTGTGCATCCCCCCTGTTTTCTGACCCTGACAACCAAGCATTAATCGATGATTTCAGCGCTAAAATGCAAAAGGCTATTGCCAATAAGAAACCCAATCAATTTGCCAAATATGATCGTGATATGGCGCTTGTTGTGGCCATTAAACAATCGCTCGCCAAAGCTAAACTCAACTCCCTTTCCTGTGGCTCGATTGAGGCGTGGAAGGGTTACCTTCCAACAGATCGCGCCGCGATTGCTCAAATCGTGGCATCGCAAGCAACAGTGCGCGGACTGAGCGCCGCGATTCATGAAACGGAAGTGGGGCTAAACAATTTAAAAACAACAGCTCCCGATGACAAAAAAATCCTTGATGACTTATCTCCCCTCCCTCAACTTAAATCATCATTTTCTGACTTAAAAAATTCAATCGATGAGGAAAACAAGACAGCCGTTGCCCTTCTCCGTGCTAATCTTCACGCCCAGAAAGAGCGCGAAAAACAAGCTGCTGAACGCCTCAAGAAACAACAACATTATAAGCCTGCGTTTAAGTCACCTTCGCTTTTCGGAGGCCAATGATATGGGCGAGGTAATCAACAATCTCATCCGATTTGTCACCATCATCGGCTATTTTTTTCTTGTTTTATTAGGCGTGTATATGGGCTTGGCTTCTGTTTGTACTGATGTAATGCAGGACGCATACAAGAAGTCATATCAACGTGGCGATAAATCTGCCTCTACGCCTTTTTACGATATTCAGAAACATCGTATCTCGTACACATTCATTTTTGCCAGCCACCCTCAAATGTGGGTCAAGGCCATGACTAAAATATTCCCGCCAATTGATGATTTAAGCCAAATTTCAAAAGGTAACTACGTCAAACCTTCCTATTTGACCCAAGAACGTGTCGCCTGGCATTTCGCCCCTTGGCTGTTTGGTTCCGCCGTGCTTGCGCTTCTGTTTGAGTTTCTGGTTTATCCTTTTATTAGGACTCGTGTTGCGAAGTGGCTCGCCGAAGATCGAACTCAAATTTTCGGGTCTGTTAAGGATTTGCCGCACGGTGATGGTTTTGTGCTGGCTCATAATGTTCGTTTATCAAGATCCGCTGGGGGCAATCCACACGCCTTGACCATTGGCCCCAGCGGAAACGGGAAATCTGCGTGTCAGGTGTTACCTTCACTTTTACAGCTTCCCGACGATTGCGCTGTGGTCGTGACCGACCCCAAGGCCGAGCTTTTGGCACGTGCTGCGCCCCATCTTAAAGCCAAAGGGCATAAGATTATCGTCCTTGGTCCTTTATCGAGCTATGGCCATGGATGGGATCCATTGCATGATTGTGATTCGGCTGACGATGTGCGCGAACTGGCTCGCCAGTTGATTCAGGCAGGCGATGAGAGCCAATGCAACGGCTCTGCATCAAATTGGAATAACATGTCTCGTACCTGTCTTTCTTCTTATTTGATCCAAGCTCATGCTGATGGCATGGGCTTGGCTCACGCGCTTCAATCTTTATACGCTGACCAAGCTTCAGGTGAGTTGATTGTTGATGATGCAGCGCGACTTGATTATCGTCTTTTTGAATCAATGAGTGGCTCAGGTGCCACCGTTGGGTCAATCATGGCAACAATTCAGGGGGCATGCTCGATTTGGCTATCGGACAAGGTTGTTGGATTCATGGCGCACCAGCCAACATTTTCTATGTCGGACATTAGATCCAAGAAAGCCGCTGTCTTTCTTGTTTCTTCGGCATCAGATGCAAAAGCTATTCGTCCTTTTCAATGGCTCTTTTTTACTAGGCTCTTTGCGCACCTTGCCAAAGGTGGAACGACCGATGTTCGGCTCGTACTCGATGAGATGGCAAACCTTGGGGCACTTGAGGGCATCGACCAGGCCTTGAACCTTCTTCGTGGTGCTGGAGTGCAGATGCATGGCTTCGTTCAGAACTTATCACAACTTAAATCTGTGTATGGCAAAGACATCGGTGACGTGGTCGCGGAAAGCTTCGGCACTGTGTGCGTTATGTCAGGCTTGCGGCAGGATGCTAAGGCTTTGAGTGAATTGCTTGGCTTGCAGGGCGTTGTCCGCGCGAATTACAGCACCCAAGATGAGAAGATGCGCGCGCAATTTGGGCAAAACGATAAATCAGCCCTCGATGGCTCGCTGCTGCGTCAGATTGGAAGAGACGAAGTCTTGATCATATCGGGTAATACCAAGCCTGTATTCGCCCATTTAAAGCCTTGGTTTCGAGTTCCTGCCCTTAAATCTCGCGTGTTAAAACCATTTCGTGCCGATTGGGGTTTGATTCCTGATGATATTAAAGATGCGTTTTTTGGGAAATTTAAAGCGATTAAGCCTATTGGCATCGTTTTGCCTGAGAAAAAGGAACCCGAAACCAAGGGAAAAGGCGAAAAGAAAAAGGCAGCGGCTTCAGGTGAGCCGCCTGCTGAGGCGTTGGGTGATTGGTTTGACCAAATAACAAAGGAGGAACGACATGAAAACAAAATTTGAGGATTACTTACTGGGGCTTTATTCGCCCTTGGTGCAAATGCAAAGAAAAAAAGTAGCTGAAGCAAAGGCAGAGCTTTGCCTGTTGGTTTTTGAGGGTGACGACTGGTGCTTAAAGCCAAGCATCGATGGGTCGATTTATACCGATAACTGGTATTGGAATACCTGCATTCATAAGGCTGAATTGACTTTGAAAAGATCTGAAAAAGAGTTGTTTAAGCAGATGCTTGAAGAATCCTTTTTGCCGTTCTCTGTTGTTGTTTGTGCGGCTTTGATGCTTGGGGGTATGGCATGAGTGTAAAGGATATGTTTCTTAGCTTTTATTCGCCTGTGGTTGAGCTGCGATTGCAGCAGATTGAAGAGGCAAGGGAGCACTTGGCTTTTACCAAGGCTTCTGCAACTTCGAGTATTAGCAGTGCCGCAAAACGGACGCAGGGCGATCAAGGGGCTGTGCATGGGGAATGCTGCCATTGGGATGAGAAGATTGATGATGCTCAAAAGGTTTTAGAAATTTGTAAAAGGGATTTGTATCAACAGGTATGGCATGAGTCCAAGTTGTTTTTTGGGTTTGTGTTGCTTATCGGTGTGTTTGTGTATTTGCAATTATGAATAAGTGTAAGGTGCGAGTGATTTAAGCGGTATTGGGGGGAGAAGTCTCTCCCCTGGTTTCAATCAGCAGAGCTGTTTTACACCACCCCGCTCGCCTGGGGAAGCGTCCCCAAGCCCCTCTGCTTATTTAACCACAGATTTGTCCACAAGCGGCAGGACATTTTTTGAGGAATGTCCTTTCCACCGAATGATGTATAAATATGGGGATAAACAAGCTATTTTGAGACAGGCAAAAGCATTACAAGACTACAGGCAGAGCGCGGGGCGCTCTTATAGGTCATCACGCATGCGTAACCATTACCTAGCAGGCTTCTCGCCCTCACGGGCTGCGACTTCCTACGGTAAAACATGGTTACAGCGTTTGGCTCTAAGGATTCGCCAACCGTTGCATGGCACCGCCTCTGCTGCGCAGGGGCTCGATGATTTAGGAGCAGTGCATCACCCCATAACCCCTCAAGGGGATGTTTAAACGCTGCGCGTTCGCTTTATTTCGGGTTTGCATGGTTCGTGCCTCCACTACGTTGCATCACAAACCCTGCTAACCCTACATGCCGCTAATGATGACCACCTGCGCCCAAATTATTTCTCATCGGCAGCTCTTGCGAGCCGACGAGAAAAATTTTTTTTGCTTGGTGGTCTGGATTAATGTTCGCGGGCTATCGCGCCCGCACGGCTCGAGCCTCAAAGAAACTGGCAGATAATCCGTTTTTGGGTGTGTTTTTTATGTAAAAAAGTGATATAAGTGCTTGATATTAAAAGTAAATAGTTGTATATTATTATCTTTAAAAGGAGCTGTGTTATGGTACTAAATGACTTTGTTATGTATGCTAATTATGCTTTTAAAACCGAGCAAAAAGGGCTGAACTGCATTGACTTAGGTGATGGGTTTGTTGTGCGGGTTGAGGATAGGGGTGATGTGGCATTGACGAACAATAAATCAAAAGAGCGGTTGTTTAAATCTCTTGATACTGTTTTCAAGACACTTGAAAAAGCAGGGTATAAAGGGGTTATGAGGGTTGGGGTGAATTATGAAGATGACTGAGAATGAAGATGGGACTATTGAGTTTCAGGCGACTAAAAAAAGTAAGTGGTTTTGGAGATGGGGCTTTAGTTTGGTGTCATTATTGCCGTTGGCGTTTTTATGTTTGATGGTATGGCTTAGCCTCAAGAGTAATCCATACCATCATTTCGATACTGATGATGTAATTGTTATTTTGCTTGGTGTTGGGATTGCCTTTGTTGGTTGGCTGTTTGGTAAATTTAAGATGGAGCAAGCGAAGAGAAAATTCTACAGGCTCACTAAGCATGGCATCGAAATCAAGAGTGGGATCACCCATGAAGAGACACTGACGGTGCCTTGGCAGGCAGTGCGTATGGTTAAGGTGTTTCGCCGTGATGTGGATATGGCACTCAAACAAGGTCAGGTGCATGTTGAGTGCGCGGGTGATGCACATCCTGAAATAGAGTTTAAAGGGCTGGATAATTGGGAAGAGGTTAAGGATATATTGTTGGAAAGGATGGCGGCAGCCAAGAAATGAAAAAAGGGCTGGTTCTTTGAACCAGCCCTTTATCAATTCACCCGCATTTCTGCGGATACTTTCAGTTTGTTACCTTTTTTTAAAAAAAGATTTCCAATTGTAATCACCCGCATTTCTGCGAATGCTTTCAGTAGATTCAAATATAGCCATGTATATATTTTTTGGCAAGAAATAATTTAAACCATCAAATTTTTGCTGTTTTAGTGTCTTGTTCCATTTTTTTGTAAGTGCCTTGCAGGGTACTTTCAGGGTACCTGTAGGGGACTTGCTTTTTATTTCTTGGTTTTCATAGTTGGTTTCGGAGTACTTAATAATGGAGGGGAAAATGAAGAAGGGGTTAGTATTAATTCTTGTTGCAGTAGGTTTTTTATCTGGCTGTAGCGAATATTCAGAAGGGGATAAAGTTATCGCGCTGCCAGAGTACAGTGATCTTAGAGTTGGTTTCATAGAATCTACTGTTGTGAGCTCAAGTGACAATAATGTAGTGATTCGAGCGGATAATATTCGTGGTGATAGATATATTCCTGGTTATGCTGTAGGTGAAATGAAAACAGTACCTACGAGTATATTGATGGGACTGGAGAAAGGTTTGGCTGTGGGTACTGCACGGGCTGAGTTTTTTAAAGATTCTCAGCTAAGCCGTACCATTAATCGCGCAGCGAGATTTCAGTCAGTAAATTTCTCTTCACTTCCTTTAAAAGACTGGATTGCTAAAGCCGACAAGGCTGATCTTGATGAATGGTCTGCTGCTTTTAAAGCAATTCGTTCAATGAAGAGGACTGTCGAATCACACAAAGCTGAAATGGAAAGTCTTAATATTAAGGACCTGGCTGCTTCCAAAGCCGTTTTGTTGCCCATGCTTGGAGATATTAAGAAAAACGGAATGGTTTCGATAGCCGAGTTTACGAGTATTTTATCTGAAAAAGATTATGTAAAAAATGGTGCTCCAATGCTCACGAATACACCTGTACGACTATTAAAAAGCTTCTTTGAATACGTATCATCAATTCGTAAAGATGTTTCGTGGGACATGAGCCAAGCGGAAGCGTGGAATGAAATCAACCTTGCCATACTTGGAACCGAAGAAGCATTAAATATTGCACTTCAAAAAGGTTTAAATGAGAAACCTTCCATTATCGAAGGGGCATATAAGAAGGTAGCACAAGAGGCTTACCATAAGCACTTAAAACAGGAAGCACTTGATTTACTTATTAAGAGAATATCTGAAAATAAGAATGCTTCCGATGAAGAATTGAATGCTGTTTTATCATCTCACTTTACAGCCATAAATGAGGTAGATAAAGAGTTTGCTTTACAAGCTGGCAAGGATCTTTTGAAAGGGTATCGAGATACGCAAAATGCAGCTATTGCAAAGCAAAAGGCGGCAGCTGCGGCGATAGCGGATGCTAAAGCGTTAAAGGCAAAAAAAGCGGCATTGGCAAAGAAAATTCATAAAGAATTAAAGTCAGCAAAATACTGGAAAGCAGATTCTAATGAATTGGGCGTGCATTACCCTTGGAAACTCGTATTTGGAAAGTTAGAAGGTGATACTATTCAACTTAATACGTATGTTTATGGTAATCTAAGAACTTCAGTGGCTACAATTGATGGAGATCAAATTTCATTCAAACTCGGTAGCACGGCTTTCTACTCAGGCACATATAAATTAGGCTCAAAGAAATTGGTGCTTACAGGGTACCAGAGCACACTTACTGCAACGCCAGTTTATAATTAAGGTTGAATTCAAGGAAGCAGTTAAATATTAAGATGTTTAAAAGTAATTAGTGAAACAAAGGCGGCAGTCTAACCAATAATTGTCGCCTTTGTTTCCTTCCATATTACGTTTGACTGCTCTATAGTGGCGCATAGGTGCTGTTCTCACCTAGCTGTCCACCTTGGCAAACCTGGAAGGATGAACGTCTTGTAAGCGCGAAGATAGCGAACTGTATTGTTATGCAATCGTTTAACAGTGGGCATTAAATCACATTGCAATTCAATATCAGGAGTCGCTATGACCACAACCTATATTATTACCACTGTTACATTCGAAAAATTAAAACAGAAAGCCAAGAAGTTAAAGAAAGAAAAGAATATCCCTCACCATGAAGCTTTGGATATTGTCGCAAATGATTATGGCAAAGTGCCCGCAGAAATCAGGGAAAAGGATCAAGTAACTCAATCTATTTTCCTATGGAAACATATTGCAGATGCGCACAACGTCACCAGGCTGGCAGAAGATGCGATTAATCGGAGTGCTCACAAATTTTCCCCTGTCCTGTCAAATCACATCACTGCTAAAATACATGGTACCCTATACACTTGAGCGAAATGTAAACGATTGTTACAGTAGAAGAAAGAGGAAAAATAAACAGGTACAACAATCAACCTACCTTAATACTTTTGCTAGATCCTCAACCCTAGGGTGGTTATACCGCATTAACATTTTCATATCTTTATGCCCTGTTATTTTCGCTAGGTCATGGATTGGGTACAGCTTAGCCAAGCGACTAGTGGCTTCATGCCGTAAATCATGGAACCTTAAATCTTTCAACTCCTCTTGCTTACAAGCCTTAATAAAGGCTTTTCGTGTTGCATAGTCAGATGTGCATAGAACCTGCCCCGAAAATGAACGAGGGAGGCTTTTAAGCACTTTAATAGCTCTAGGTGAGAGTGGCACATCCCTGCTCTCACCATTCTTTGTCATTGGCAGATGAATACCGCGTTTTTTAAGGCTCACATGCTCCCAGCGCATGCCTAAAAGCTCGCTTTTTCTCATAGCTGTTTCTATCGCAAGTATAACCAATGACTCCAGCCATACATTTCCTTGATTCCTGCAAGCTTCAAGAAGCCTTTCTTCCTCTCCATCTTCCAGCCTACGGTTTCGTGAATTGCGCACTGAGGGCTTTTTAACAAGCTCTACAGGGTTTGCTACTGATTCCATTCCCCATTCACGCCTAGCAGTATTAAACAAGTGGGATAATAACGCTAGGTAACGCACCACAGTCGCAGGCTTTCTGCCTTTGCGTAAAAGCATGTCGCGGAACCCTGCTATATCGACGCTACGCACATTAGACATCATGCAACTCGCAAATGGCTGCTGTGATAATATCTTGATTCGACCAAGCTCTGGTTGATTACCTTTTTTGTTCACCGTCACTTCTTTAGCATATCGCTCTAGGCATTCTTGCAGTGTTGTACGCTCCGCTTCTACCCTGGACACAAACACACCACGATCCATTTCATTCTCAATGGAACGAGCCCACGTCTGCGCATCGGCGCGCGTTTCAAAAGTTTTCGTCTGGACTGGGTAGCCTCGCCGCCTAATTTTGGCTTGCCATTGGTAAGGTCCTCGATTTTGAATTGTTGCCATTTTTAGAGCCTCTCAGGGTAGCTTTTCAAGCTGAGTGTCCCAAAATTGTCCCAAAAAGTCAAGAAATGTGCATTTTTTGTTTATATATAAAGACTTAAAACTGGGACTGAAAATCCCTGTGTCCTTGGTTCGATTCCAAGTCTGGCCACCATTATTATGCTATATATAGCAACGAAAACCGAGCTTTTACGAGCTCGGTTTTTTTTATTTTCCATGCTAACCTAATAATAATTTAAATACGCACGTTACATTACCACCCAGACACACTGGTTACGTTCTTTGATTTTTCTTCACACAAAGCTCTGTCTGCTGCCTTCATTAATTCAGGTATATTACCACTATCAGACATTCGGCAAAGACAACCACCACTAAAACCATCGCAACATTATT
>Ga0316202_10001969_pt1 | contig 14365 bp, 9 predicted proteins | sample 3monrhotite_MG_FD_204934 | JGI IMG/M metagenome (GOLD analysis project Ga0316202, IMG submission 204934) | Microbial mat bacterial communities from mineral coupon in-situ incubated in ocean water Damariscotta River, Maine, United States -... | ecosystem: Environmental > Aquatic > Marine >... | reverse complement strand
CCGTTAAATCCATCATGGCATTAGCACCGTTTTCAACACACGCAGCATGCCCTGCGGCTCTAGGTAACATACGTTGAAAATAAAAACGTGCAGTTTTTATTTTAGCTTGGTAAAAGGCTTTATCTTCATCACCTTTAGCAAGTTTTTCCTGTGCTACTTTAGCCATTTTAGCCCAAAAATAAGCCAGCGTTAAATAGCCTGAATACATTAAGTAGTCTACAGAAGCAGCACCAATTTCATCAGGATTTTGCATTGCTTTCATTCCTAAATTTTCGGTCATTTTCTGCCAATCTCGACCAAAATTCATAATCGGTTGAATAAATTCTTGCATTGCCTCGTTCGCTGCATTTTCTACACAAAATGCAGTAACTTCAGCACCAAATGGTTTTAATATTTCACCTTTCGAACCTAATATTTTACGCGCTAACAAATCAAGAGCTTGTACTCCAGTAGTGCCTTCGTATAAACAACTAATTTTAGTGTCGCGCATTAGTTGTTCCATACCCCACTCTTTGATGAAACCATGGCCACCAAATACTTGCACACCATGGCTAGTACATTCAAAACCTAATTCAGTTAAAAACGCTTTCGCTATTGGCGTTAATAACGCGAGTTTGGTATCGGCAGCAACTCTTTTCGCTTCATCTTTTTCAACATGCATAATATCGACAAGCTGTGCTAAATAAGAAACGAGCGCACGGCCACCTTCAGCAATCGATTTTTGTGTTAATAGCATACGGCGAACATCAGGATGAACGATAATAGCATCCGCTGGGCCATCAGGGTTTTTCACACCTGACAATGAACGCATTTGCAAACGGTCTTTAGCGTAAGCTAACGAGCCTTGAAAAGCAGCTTCGGCAGCAGCAACACCTTCATAAGCAACACCTAAACGTGCCGCATTCATAAAGGTAAACATGCAGTTTAAACCACGATTCACGTCACCAATTAAATAACCTTTAGCACCATCGAAGTTAATGACACACGTTGCATTCGCATTAATCCCCATTTTATGTTCAATTGAACCACAACTCACGCCATTACGATCAGCTTTAGTACCATCATCATTAACATTAAACTTAGGAACAATAAATAATGAAATACCACGGCTTCCGGCAGGCGATTCTGGAATACGGGCAATAACTATATGAACAATATTTTCTGATAAGTCATGTTCACCTGCAGAAATAAATATTTTTGTTCCTGTAATTGAATAACTACCATCATCGTTTAATTCAGCTTTTGTACGTAACATTCCTAAATCGGTGCCGCAATGCGATTCGGTTAAACACATTGTTCCAGTCCATGCGCCTTCAACTAAGTTAGGCATAAACATTTGTTTTTGTTGTTCGGTTCCATGCGCATCTAGCGTTGCTAATGCACCGTGACTTAACCCTGGATACATTGCAAAACTATGATTAGCGCTAGAAAACATTTCGGTTAATGCGCTATTTAACGAATGCGGTAAACCTTGACCACCAAACTCAATAGGTTGTGCTAGTGTTGGCCAACCACCTTCTACAAACTGGTTGTATGCGTCTTTAAAGCCTTGAGGTGTCGTTACAACCCCATCATTCCAATGACAACCTTCAACATCTCCTGATTGATTTAAAGGAGCAACAACTTGCTCTGAGAATTTACCCGCTTCCGACAATATTGCATCAACCATATCAAGGCTAGCATCGTCATAACCTAAGTCTTTATAATGCTGTTCGCAATTTAAAAGTTCTTGCATAACAAATTTAATATCACGTTGTGGCGCTTTATATTCAGGCATTGTGGTTCTTCCTCATGATGGTTTTTATAAATTAATTTAAATGTTAACACAGGTGGTCGGACTTGTTGAGTTCTTAATTAAACCTCTTTAATAATAGTTTTGCTAGTAAAAAATTCAAATTTTTATGCTTTTATGGCTACGTTTGTCGATCAAATAAAACATTTCATCGTATTTATTAACAAGACACTTGAAGCTAATAGCTGACAAACATAGAATTGATGGGTAAATAAAATGTTAACATTTTTAACTTTATAGGAATCAACATGACAAACCGCCTAGTAGCACCGCTTGCTATCGCAATTTCATTGACTTTGATTGGTTGTAAGCCAACAATAACAGAAAAAAACACCTCTGCTACAGAACAAAAAACAACAACAAAAATTTCAGAGACAGTAAAAAATAATAATGCTGAAAAAAACAATCCGTTTTTTACTACTTTTTCTACAACTTATGGCATACCACCATTCGACCAAATCAAAAAAGCTCATTACTTACCTGCATTTGACCGTGGTATTGAACTTAATCGTCAAGAAATAGACGCCATTACAAATAACAAAGCGCAGCCAACATTTGAAAACACTATAGAAGCAATGGAAAAGTCTGGTGACTTTTTAAATACTGTTAGTAGCGTATTTTACGGCTTAACCGGATCAATGTCTGATGATGAAATGCGTGCCATTGCTAAAGAAGTTTCACCAAAGCTTTCGTCATTAAGGGATGATATTTCTTTAAATAAAGCGTTATTTTCGCGGGTAAAAACTGTTTACCAACAAAAAGAACAGCTTAATTTACGTGTTGAACAACAAAAATTACTAGAAACAACGTTTAAGGGCTTTGTTCGTGGTGGTGCTAATTTAAATAAAAATGATGAAAGCAAACTACGTGATTTAAACAAAGAATTAAGTAAGTTAAGTTTAAAATTCGGTGAAAACTTACTAGCTGAAACCAATAGCTTTGAAATGGTTATAGATAACAAAGCTGATTTAGCTGGCCTACCAGACGATATTATTGCCGCAGCCGCTGTTACAGCAAAGGCAAGAGGTCATGAAGGGAAATGGGTATTTACTACGCATCGCCCGAGTAAAAATCCTTTTTTAACGTATTCAACTAATCGACAATTACGTGAAAAAATTTACAAAGGTTATACCATGCGTGGCGATAATGATAATGCCAACAATAACCAAAAAATTGCAAGTAAAATGGCGAGTTTACGTTTTCAAAAAGCACAATTACTCGGGTATGACACTTGGGCTAACTTTGTATTAGAAAAAGCGACCGCAAAAACACCTGAAAATGTATTCAAGTTACTTGATCAAGTATGGCCTGCAGCATTACAACGCGCCAAAGAAGAGCGCGCCGATATGCAAAAAATGGCTGACGCTGAAGGTGGAAAGTTTAAAATTGCAGCATGGGATTGGTGGTATTATTCAGAAAAAATTCGTAAGCAACGTTATGACATTGACGCGGCAGAAACCAAGCCCTATTTTTCATTAGAAAATACCTTACAAGGTGTTTTTTATACCGCCAACCGTTTATGGGGTGTAACCTTTAAAGAACGCAGCGACTTACCAAAATATCACCCTGACGTACGTACTTTCGAAGTATTCGATAAAGATGATAGTTTTGTCGGTGTTTATATGGCTGATCATTATGTGCGTGAAAGCAAACGTGGTGGCGCTTGGATGAGTAGTTTCCGCAAACAATACAAAATGTATGGTAAAGACGTTACTCCGATTATTTATAATGTAACCAACTTCCCTCGCCCTGTCGGTGATAAGCCTGCACTATTAACTTTTGATCAAGCATCAACGTTATTCCATGAATTTGGTCATGCCATTCAGGGATTATTATCAAATGGTTACTACCGTTCGCAAACAGGTACATCGTTACCACGTGACTACGTTGAGTATCCATCACAAGTGATGGAAAATTGGATGACAGAGCCTGAAGTGTTAGCTCATTTTGCGAAACACTATCAAACAGGTGAAGTGATTCCACAAAAATTGGTCGATAAAATACAAGCTTCCGGTAAATTTAATCAAGGTTTTGCTACTGTAGAATACCTAGCTGCTTCATTATTAGATATGAGTTGGCATTCACTGAAAACTGCTGATGAGCAAGACGCCGAGCAATTTGAACACGATGTATTGAAAAAAATCGGGCTAATTGATGAAATAGCTCCTCGTTATCGTACCGGCTACTTTTCGCATATTTTTGCTGGTGGTTATTCGTCAGGCTATTACGGTTATATTTGGTCAAATATTTATGACGCAGATACATGGGTAGCGTTTAAAGAAAATGGTATTTTCGACCAAAAAACGGCTAACTCTTATCGTAAAAATGTGCTGGAAACTGGTGGTACTGATGATCCAACACTAATGTATCGTCGTTTTAGAGGTAAAGATCCAACGGTTGCGCCTTTATTAGAACGTCGTGGTTTTACGAGTAATAAAAAGTAATATTTTTATATTCAAGTTAGACAAAAAAAGGGCTAGTCGATTAAATCGACTAGCCCTTTTATATTTTGCCTCAGATCCTGCAATACACTTTGTATTATTTTTGGCCATTAAATATTTTAATATCCACAGCTATTCAGCACCATAAGGATTAAACGCCGGCGCTTGTTTCTGCGTTAAGCTTTGCAAATAAGCCAGTGCTGAGGTAAAAGCAGATTCTTGAAGTTTCTTCAAACCTGTATCTCTAAAATCGATATCTATTTGGCTTTTATTCAACGCATTTTTAATAAAAGTTGATGATAAAATATCAACCTCTAAATCATCAATAAGTTGAATCGCTGCTTCTAATTTAAAACCTACGGGACCACCAGAAAACTTACCTTTTAACGCTCTGCCTTTGATCACAACTTTATCAATTTTATAATCTTCAACTAATTTTGAAAACGCGAATTGAAATTTACGCATTTCTTCAGCATCGCCAGCATCATTAATGCTAATTCTTGGCACTCGCAAATGCGGAATATCGTATAACCCATTTTCAAATGTTATTAAACAAATAATGGCATCATTGCCTTTTAATTCAACACCACATACTTTCATGACTAAACCTTCTAATTTACTAATACCGTTATTATAAATGACTTTGATTGTAAACGCAGTGATTTAAGTTAATCATCAATAAAGCGATAGCCAACCCCATAAACTGATTGAATCATTTCTTTATCATCACAAAATTGATGCAGTTTTTTACGTAATTTTTTAATATGACTATCTATAGTTCTATCACTAACAATACGATTATCGAAATACATATTGGTCATGAGTTGTTCGCGTGAAAATACTCGCCCTGGTTCATTAACCAAGGGTTTAAGTAATTGAAATTCGACAGCAGTTAACGATAACTTTTGGTTATTAATTGTTACTTGGTATTTGTCTTCATCGAGTTGAATAAGTTGCGTTGATAAATTTGGGTGATGAGCTCGACGCAGCACAGTTTTAACACGGGCAACGACTTCACGAGGACTAAAAGGTTTGCAAATATAATCATCTGCACCTAGCTCTAACCCCAGTAAACGATCTATTTCATCAACTTTAGCAGTAACCATTAAAATAGGTACATTGGAAAATTGGCGTATTTCTTTACATAATTCAATACCACTTTTATTGGGCAACATAATATCTAAAATAATCGCATTTACCGTATTTACTTTTAACCAAGCGATTACTTCACCACCATTGTCAATACAATGTGGTCTAAATTGTGCCTGAATAAAATAATCAGCTAATAATTTTGAAATTTTAATTTCGTCTTCAACAATTAAAATAGTATCAATAGACATAGTAAACACGCTTCCCATTTTTATAGTGTTGATGATCCTGCTTTATTTTCATCAATTAAACGTCGATTTGCAGAGGAAATTTAATCACTATTTTTAAACCACCAAACAATGATTTTTCAGCATGAATATTACCGTGATGCTGTTTAACAATATGCGCACAAATAGCTAACCCTAATCCTGCACCGCCAGTTTTTCGGTTGCGAGAATCATCAGTGCGGTACAAATGCTCAAATAAATTGCCTAAATGATGATCATCGACGCCTTTACCATTATCTTCAACCATAAATACAGCTTGATTATCTAACTCGTTTTTACTTAGCGAAATTATAACCTTACAGCCCTTGCCTGCATATTTAACTGCATTATTAATTAGGTTTTCAAATAATTGGCAAAGCCGTGTTTTATCGGCAAATATTTCAATACTTTGATCACGGTTAATTAACTCGCCTGACAAACCCGCTTGCGTTAAAAAACTCTGATATTTTTGAAATTCGTTCTTCATTACTTCGGCTAAATTTAGCCGCTCAGGATAGTGACTCATACCACCGATGTCAGCGCTGGTTAGTTCATGTAAATCAGTGATCAGTTTTTGCAAATGCAGTGTTTCTTGATGAACAGAGCTAACAGTCTCCATAGTTAATGGTCTAACACCGTCGATAACCGCTTCTAACTCGCCTCGCAATATGGCCACAGGGGTGCGCAATTCATGTGAAATATTAGCTAACCAGCGCTTACGTTGTTGTTCATTTTTAGCTAATGTATTGGCCAAATTATTAAAATCTCGACTTAAATCGCCAAACTCATCTTTTCTTTTAATATCAATAAACTGTTTAAATTTCCCCTGTGTTAATTGATGCACGCCATGAGTCAACTGACGTAGCGGTAATAGCAGGTGCCGAGCTAACGGTAATACCAATAACAGCACAACCACCAATAACGCTAAACCAATAAATCCTAAATAAGCTTGTTGTTGTTTAACAAAATCAAATTCATAGCCATCGATTAATTTATCTTGCTTAGACACAGCAAAATAACCAACAATTTCTTCCTTACTTTGTATCGGTGTGTAATTAAAAGAAAGTTCTTTAGGGTAATCACCAACGACAAAACGCTTATTTTTATCTAACAAAGCATAACTTACCCGCGGTTTAGGAGGAAAAGGTGGTTGCCCTCTTGATTGAAATGGTCTGTTTTCCTTAAACCTTGGTGGTTTTTTATTGTCTGGATGAGTAAATCGATTTTTATTTGAACGTGGTGGTTCATTAAATCGTTTTCTTGGTGGCTCGTTAAAATGCTCTCTTGGTGGAGGAATATTTAAATCCAAGCCTTGACTGTTTTCACGAAGCAATCGCTGAAATTTGCGATATTTATGTTCTAAATCCTGCCAACTTCCTGTTTGTTGATACTTTTGTGTTAATGCTACAACAACTGGTTGCAATGTTAATACTTGTTGTTTATTTACATATTCAACCATACCTTTATCAATACTCCATTGCATAAAAAAAACAATAGAGCCGATTAGTACTAGGCTAAAACTAAAAATAATGGCGAATAATTTCTGTTGAGTTTTCATTTCTATTAAATATCGTTATTTAAGCCGCAGTTATTCTGACCACTAAGTTACGCTTTGTGCTCGACTTCATAAAGTTTAATTCCACATTTTCACATTGTTGACCTTTTCTTGCACATTGTTTGCACATTTACTTGTTAATTTAACGATACGAAAAAATATTCAACTACCTGTAGGAATTAATTATGCGTTATCTTTTATTAAAAGCGACTGTTTTGATCAACGTTTTACTTTTTTCACCATTACATGCACAAGAAGCGAAAAACAGACCTCTGCCTGCAGGCAGAACTCAGCCGCCAAGACCTAATCCGCCGCCGGTGCCTAATCCACCTAATAGACCAAATACACCACAGCCGGAGCCAAATACACCGCAAAACCCACCACCGACTGATAGCGATACACAACTGCAAGCGGTTATCACACAACAAAATATTATCGCTATTGATAACACCAACTTTAGTTTACCCGATATAAATTCAGCTAAAGCACAACTTGGCAAACAATTATTTTTTGCAAAAAATTTAGGCGGTGAACAAAGTGCGGCTTGTGTAAGTTGCCATCACCCAGTATTAGGTGGCGGTGATAATCTATCTTTATCCATTGGAGTAAAAGCGGTTGATCGTAAAAATAATGCTAGTCATGATTTGTTAGGTCTAGGACGCTTTAATGGCAATAATACTGATAATAACCAAAACTCCTTACCCAGTGTTGGCAGAAATTCGCCTACCGTATTTAATATTGCCTTGTTAGATCGCTCTTTATTTTGGGATGGTCGTGTCGAAAGAACGCCAAATGGACAAATTACAACTCCAGACTCTGTACTTGATCAAAATGGCAGGCGTAGACCCGATGCTAACTTAGCACCGAATACCACATTAGCGGCAGCGCAAGCAAGATTTCCCGTTACTGCGGTCAACGAAATGCGTGGTGAATTTTTAACTTCATCAGAAAATCAAGCATTAAGAGCATCACTTGCTGAACGCTTTAGCAGCCAAGACAACACTTGGTTAGCCGCTTTCAATCAAGTATTTAATGATGCCGATATTAGTTTCGATAACATTGCTGATGCCATTGGTGAATATGAACGTTCAATGTTATTTGCTAATAGCCCGTGGAATAATTACTTAAAAGGTGATTTAAATGCCTTAACCGATCAACAAAAAGCAGGGGCAGTGTTATTTTTTACGTCAAGACAACAAGGTGGAGCTAATTGTGTTGCTTGTCATAATGGTCCAACTTTTTCAGATCAACGCGCTCATTTGGTTGCCTTCCCGCAGTTTGGAGCTGGAGCAGGAAATGAAAGTAACACCACAACCAGCCAAGACTTTGGGCGTGAAAATGTAACAAGTGATCCAGCCGATAGGTTCCATTTCCGCACACCAAGTTTACTCAATGTCGCAGTAACTGCGCCTTATGGTCATTCTGGAGCATTTCAAACATTAGAAGAAGTAGTTAGCCATTATGCAAATCCACGTCGTTCTATCGACAGATTGTTTGCAGCTCGCGGTAATGTGCCTTTTGTTAATGGGTTAGCTCCACTTTGTCGTTTGCCGCAGTTAGTAACATTACAAGAAAAAAATAACAGTTTGTGTGAAGATATTTTCCCAGACGCGTATCAAAATTCTATCGACGTGGTAACTCAATTAGAAAATGCAAGAGCTGGGCAAGTCGTAGCAAGAGCCCCATTAGTTACAAACATTAGACTTTCACCAACACAGGTAGGGCAAGTGGCTGACTTTTTAAGGGCGTTAACCGATCCCTGCGTGACCAATAGAGATTGTTTAACGCCATGGATTATTGATGGAAATAATGTTGCTTCATTTCCAGATAATCTACCGTTAATCGCCCATGATAAGGAAGGTAATGAATTATAAAAAACGTAAAAATTTAATTGAATAAATTGCAATTAATCACTTCAACTACATGAAATGTTTGTCTGTTCCGCACAAACATTTCATGTAATAACATTTTTCACGTTATAGCAACAACATTCTATTAACACTCTCAGTCTTCTTTTTTCAATTTAATAATTAAATCAATATGAGGGATCAATTCTTCAATCTCTAATAATTGTTTTCGTAGAGTAAGCCACTGGGTTAATTGTAATTTACCAGAATCTAAAATCGCTTTTTTTAATTCATTAACTAATGATTTATTGTCTTTTTGATCAATAAAGTCGTTTAACATTAACAAATTATCAAGTTCTGCTTGGCTAATTATTTCATTAGTTTTTTTTACCATGCGGTTAAATACCTACTTTATTATTTAATAGTTTTATTAAGCAATCACAAGTATAGTCAGATTTTCAGGTAATAGCTTGATAACTCTCTTTATTCAGTTAAGTAATAGTAAATAAAATTAAACATTAGAGTTTGTTAACTTTTGATGTTTAAATACAGAGAGTAAAAATTATTGAAACGAACTCTTATACTTTTATGAAAAAAACAGCAATCGTAACCGGTGGTAGTTCAGGTATCGGCTTAAGTATAGTCGAAAAATTTATAAGTGAAGGTTATCAAGTATTTAACCTTGACATTCAACCTTGTTCATTCGGAGAATATAAGCGATGCGATATAAGCAAAAGCGAACAAGTCATAGAAACAATTACTGAAATAGCTGAAATACACACGATTGATGTGCTTGTATCTAATGCTGGTATTCACTTTTCGGCCAATATTGAAAACACCTCAATGGACGATTTCGACAAGGTATTCAATCTTAATGTTAAAGGTGCTTTTTCCGCGATAAAGGCGGTGTTACCTAACATGAAAGCCAATGAAAATGGCAGTATTATCTTAATGGCTTCTGATCAAGCACTCATTGCTAAGCATAATTCTTTTGCATACAACTTAAGCAAAGCTGCCCTCGCTTCTATGGCAAAAACTACTGCATTAGACTATGCCCAATTTAATATTCGCGCTAACGCTGTTTGCCCTGGCACTATTGAAACCCCACTATATAACCAAGCTATTAATAATTACTGTGAAAAATCAGGTGAAAATAAAGAAAAAATTCATCAAGAAGAAGCACGATTACAGCCATTAGGCCGTTTAGGACAACCTGAAGAAGTTGCTGAATTAGTGTGTTTTTTAGCTTCAGACAATGCTCGATTTATTACAGGCAGTCTACAAGTTATTGATGGTGGTTACACTTGTCAGTAGAGCTTTACAGTAAATAACAATGAAAATAATTGACCCTCATATTCATTTATTTAACCTTGAACAAGGCGATTACCATTGGTTAAAAGCTGAAAACCCGCCCTTTTGGTCTGATAAAAGCATTATTGCTAAAACCTTTACCGAACAAGATTTACACTTAAGCAATGACAATGAACTGGCTGGATTTGTACATATTGAAGCAGGCTTTGACAACCTTAAGCCGCACCGCGAAATTGCTTATTTAGAAAAAAACTGCCAGATAGCCTTTTGTAGCATTGCATTTATTGATTTATTACTGCCAAAAGTTCAGTTCAATGAACAGCTAAATAGATTGTTAAATTATAAGTCTGTTGTTGGTTGCCGCTATATTATAGATAAACAAGCACAGTCTATTTTAACAAATAAAAATGCGCTAATTAACTTAGCTATGTTAGCTGATAACAATTTAATGTTTGAACTACAAATGCCTTTAGGTGATTTAAAGGCGGTTACAACATTAACTAGAATATTAAGGATATTTCCCTCCCTTAAAATTATAATTAACCACACAGGAAGCCCAAGTGACGACAAAACAAGCTTTACTTTATGGCAAAGCGGTTTAAAACAAATCAGTCAATTTAAACAATGCGCAATAAAATGCTCGGGTTGGGAAATGAATAATAGACACTACACTCTAAGCTCGATGAAACAATTCGTACAGAGCTGTTTACATTTTTTTGGTGAACAGCGAGTAATGCTCGCCAGCAATTTTCCAGTATGTACTTTAAGCAAAAACTATCAAGAATACTGGCAAGATCAGCAACAATTAATGCGAATTCTTAACTTAACAGAGAAACAACAACATTTATTGTGTTATTTAAATGCTAAAACGTGGTATCAACTCCCTTGTTAACGTTACTACATTGAGTTGAAATTCATTACAACCAGCGCTTAACCTTTAAACAATATTCAATATATTCATCACCAAATAATTCTATTAACGCGCGTTCTTCAGGCAATATTTGAAAACGACTCATATAAAACATAAACAACACGATAATCGGCAAACTGTACACGCTACCAAGCCATGCCGACCATGAAAACAATACGCATACTAAACCAACATACATCGGATTGCGGGTAATTTTATAAATACCTGACTGTACTAAAGAGGAAGCATTATGAGGTTTAGTTGGATTAACAGTGGTTTTTGCTAAGCGAAAAGAAATAATTCCACCTAGTCCAAACAATAAGCCAAGTACAATAAAAATCCCCCATATAAACCACTTAACTGTTAATAAACCTGTTGAGACAGGAAATATTTTAGCCGTGATAAACATTAATATTGCTGCAATAAAAACTTGAACTACAGGGATTATTTTTAGTTCTAATGGGTGGTTCATAAACATTCCTTTTATAGTAAATGTGTTTCATCTCATTGTTACTTTAAAACAGTCGTACTATCTATCCCCGTTCGATATAAAGTTGCTAGTTTCAGGGAAAATAGAAGTAATTTGATCTAGATCATTTAACACTGTTATTTTTGTAAGATTAACAACAAATACAAACAACATTAACAACAAACAAAAAACAATTCGTATAATATTGCCGCTATTATTCTATTTTAACGTATAACATTGCGTATTTATTTTTACCTTAAAGGAAATGTAAATGTTAACCGACGATATTAACGGTTTATTTTCAACGCAGTCTGGCAAACAACGTTTTCAGTACGCATTAAATTTAATTTATCAAAAATACCGACCCAAACATTGTTTTATTGCTCAATTTAAAGAAAATAAAACAAGTTCTATTTTATATCACTTAAAAAATGGTGAAAGTGCTAAAAACTTTTCATATTCGTTAAAAGACACACCATGTCAAGAAGCGTTCAATAATAACCGTAATATTTGTATTCTTAATAATGTACAACAGTTATTCCCTAAAGATATAGACTTAGTTAACTGGGATATTGATGGTTATATTGGCATAACGTTACGTTCATTTGAACAAAAACCCGTTGGTTTATTAGTCTGCTTGTTTGAAAATAATATTCATCAACTCGATATTGATCAACCGTGGTTAGAACAATTAGCTAAAGCTGTTGGCTCAGAATTAAATCACCAACTTAAAACGTTAGCTTATAAAAACTTATTTAAGCAACTAGAAATTGGGGAGAATATCGCAAATATAGGGAGCTTGCGCTGTAACCTCACCGACGGTGTAACTTATTGTAGTAAACAAATATATAGTATTGCCAACTCTTCTTATACTTTGCACAAAATGCCTACAACCTTAACATCAGTAAAGTCATTTATTCACCCTAACGATATTCATTTAGTTGAAGATAAATTAAATACCATCATTTCAGAAAAAACGAGTCAACTTGATAGCCACTTTAGAATTTTAGCTAAAGGTGAAACTAAATTTATTCACGCGATTGCCCAAACTGAAAAAGATGTAGATGATAACACTTGGTTAAACGTAAGCATTCAAGATGTCAGCCAACGCTACGAATTAGAACAACAACTTCATTTAGCTAATATAGTCTTTAACCATGCCTCAGATGCCATTTTAATAACAGACAAAAACAACAAAATAGTAAAATTTAATAATGCGTTAGAAAAAATCACCGGTTACCATGCAAGTGAACTAATGGATAAAAATCCGAATATATTATCTTCAGGTCTACATGATAAAAGCTTTTATGAACAAATGTGGAAGTCATTAAATCAGCACGGCCAATGGAAAGGTGAAGTATTTAACAAACGGAAAAACAACGAAATATATCCTGAAGAATTAGCAATGAACATTGTATATGACGAAAATGGCGACATTTGTAATTATATTTCTATTTTTAGAGATATTAGCAAATGGAAAGCTTCAGAAAAAAAATTAAAGTTTTATGCCAACAATGAACCGCTAACAGGATTATATAATCGGCGATATTTTTATCATCAAATAGAACAACATATTGCCCATGCACATCGTAAGAACGAATGTTTTTCAATTGCGATGTTAAATATTGACCGTTTTAGCGAGATCAATAATATTCATGGTCAAGGCATTGGCGATAGACTATTAAAAAAGATAGCCAGTCGCCTCAACAAAATTATTAGAACTGAAGACAGTATCTGTCGGTACGATGGCGATGAATTTTGCATTTTATTACCCGATACCAATGCTGAAGGTACTGAAATAGTTTGTCAAAAAATACAACAGAAGCTCCATAAACCCTTTATTATTGGCAACTTATGTTTAATTATAACGACAAGTATTGGTATTGCTCAGTATCCGATGAGTGGCAAAGATGCAACAGCACTATTACGAAATGCTGGTTATGCACTACAACACATAAAAGAAAATGGTCGAGACGGTATTGCCTTCCATAACGAAGATTTACAGGCGCGATATCTAAAAAAAGCGATCATCAAGGAAAAATTAAAAAGCGCGCTTTCACAGCAAAAACTACAGGTTTATTACCAGCCAATTATTGAATTACCCTATCAACAAATTACTAAATTTGAAGCGTTAGTTCGCTGGCAAGATAATAATGAATTTATTTCTCCTGAAATATTTATTCCTATTGCTGAAGAATACGGTTTAATACATTTAGTAGGGCAATTTGTCTTAACACAAGCCTGCGCGGATTTAAAAAAATTGCATAATTTAGGCTTTAACAATATTAGCTTTTCAATTAACCGATCTATTTGTGAATTTCAGCAAAACATCGCTGAGAATAAAGCCATAGATAAAATTATCAGCGCGGCTGGCTTACCGCATTCTGCTATTGTTATTGAAATTACAGAATCAGTCGCTATGTCGGCAAGCAGCGCAACCAGCGATATAATTGCTTCATTGAAAGATAAAGGCATCAAAATTGCCTTAGATGATTTTTGTACCGGATTTTCCTCATTAAGTTATTTGATTGAATACAACGCTGATTTTATCAAAATAGATAAGTCTTTTATTGACAAAATAGTTACTGATAAAAATAGCCAAATACTCATTTCAACGTTAATTATTTTAGCCAACAAATTAGATATGCGTGTAATAGCCGAAGGGGTTGAAACTGCTGAACAACA
>Ga0316202_10001965_pt1 | contig 14371 bp, 14 predicted proteins | sample 3monrhotite_MG_FD_204934 | JGI IMG/M metagenome (GOLD analysis project Ga0316202, IMG submission 204934) | Microbial mat bacterial communities from mineral coupon in-situ incubated in ocean water Damariscotta River, Maine, United States -... | ecosystem: Environmental > Aquatic > Marine >... | reverse complement strand
ACGTAATAAGCAGGTATCGATAATTTTGTATTAGGTAATTCTATTTCTTTGCAAGTTGCACCTAACTTTTCTAATTCTTTAATGCCTTCTTCAACACACTTGGCAATATTGCTATCCAGTCCTTCACCAAAATATTCTTTTGGTAGTCCAATCTTTAGGCCTTCTATTGAGTCGTTTAATCTTGCAGTGTAATCATCAACTGGATGTTCTGCAGAGGTTGAGTCGCGTTCATCAAAACCTGCGATCACATTCATCATTAAAGCGGCGTCTTCAGCGGTCTGTGTCATCGGGCCGCCTTGGTCAAGACTAGATGCAAAGGCGATCATGCCATAGCGGGAAACCCTGCCATACGTGGGTTTCAGGCCGGTAATTCCGCAAAATGAAGCCGGCTGTCTTATTGAACCACCGGTATCAGTACCTGTTGCTGCTGGACTTAAACGAGCCGCGACAGCGCTCGCCGAACCACCAGATGATCCACCGGGGACAGTGTCTTGATTCCATGGGTTTTTAACTGCACCATAAAAACTGGTTTCATTGGATGAACCCATGGCAAACTCATCCATGTTGGTTTTACCTATGTTTACTATTCCGGCTGCATTCATTTTTTCAATAACAGTTGCATCATAGGGAGCAATAAAATTATCTAGCATCTTTGAACCGCAGGATGTTTTTATACCGTTGGTGCAAAAGATATCTTTTTGCGCAATTGGGATGCCTGTTAAAGGCGAGGCATTACCAGCAGCACGTTGTTTGTCAGCAGCCTTTGCTTGAGCTAATGCGAACTCTTCATTGATGGTGATAAAACAATTTAGTGATACATTGAATCGTTTACAACGATCAAGATAGAGCCGTGTTAATTCTTCACTAGTGATCTGATTCGATTCAAGTGCAGTTGATAATTGTGCCAGTGTAGATTGATGCATGATTATTATTGAATAAACGTAAGTTGAATTTTGAAAATATTATTGAGATCTTGGTTAAATCTTATTCAATAACTTTTGGTACGAGATAACAGCCAACATCTGTTGACGGAGCATTCTTTTGAAATTGATCACGTTGGTTAATTTCAGTTACCGCATCGGGTCGAAGTCGTGCAGTTAAGTCTAGGGGATGTGCTATTGGTGAAATTCCGTCGGTATCGACAGAATTCATGCTTTCAACCAGACCTAAAATATTTGAAAGTTCATCACTATAAGTGGAGATATCTTGCTCATCGATTGACAATCTGGCCAACCAGGCAATTTTTTGCACTTCTGATTTATCGAGGGACATAAACTAGCCGTTCTTATTTGTTGAAAAAGGAGGAATTTATCACATTCCTTTGCTTGCCCAAAGCCTCGCCCATTGTTAAAGTTACGCTTTCTAACTTTAGGTGATTTTAGCGGGGTCTGGGATTGCTAAAATAGCGTAAACAATGATTTTAGAGGATTCCAGCATAAGACAGTTGCTACCCAATCCTTCCTATATAGCCACCTGTCGAGACTATATCACAATGCTAATACTAACTAACTGGTTTAATACATGTTTAACAGATTAAGAGGCCTTTTTTCCAACGATTTATCTATTGATTTAGGCACAGCAAATACCCTTATTTATGTCCGTGGAAAAGGCATTGTTCTCAATGAACCCTCTGTTGTCGCCATACGAAATGATGGCAACAAAATAAATGCCAAATCAATCGTCGCTGTTGGCATGGAAGCAAAGAAAATGTTGGGTCGCACACCAGGCCACATAACTGCCATTAGACCATTAAAAGATGGGGTGATAGCTGATTTCACTGTCACAGAAAAAATGTTGCAGTATTTTATTCATCATGCACATGGTTCTACATTATTCAAACCGAGCCCACGTGTGCTAGTTTGCGTGCCTTGTGGTTCTACACAGGTGGAACGACGGGCCATTCGAGAATCTGCCAGCGGTGCTGGCGCGAGAACCGTACATTTAATTGAAGAGCCTATGGCTGCTGCAATTGGAGCAGGTATGCCTGTGAGTGATGCACGAGGCTCTATGGTATTGGATATTGGTGGTGGTACTACTGAAGTCGCTGTTATTTCTTTAAATGGTATTGTCTATTCAGACTCGGTACGTATAGGTGGAGATCGTTTTGATGAGGCTATCATCAATTATGTACGCCGAAATTATGGGAGTCTGATTGGTGAAGCAACAGCTGAGCGTATCAAACATGAATTAGGCTGCGCCTATCCAGGTAATGAAATTCATGAAATGGAAGTCAGGGGTCGTAACCTTGCTGAAGGTATACCCAGAAGTTTTACATTAAACAGCAATGAAATACTCGAGGCTTTGCAAGAGCCTTTAACGGGTATTGTGGGTGCGGTTAAAAACGCACTGGAAAAAACGCCGCCTGAATTAGGCTCAGATGTTGCTGAACGTGGTTTAGTGTTGACTGGAGGTGGTGCCTTGCTGAGAGATTTGGACAGGTTATTGATGGAAGAAACTGGACTTCCGGTCATCATTGCAGAAGATCCGTTAACCTGTGTTGCCAGAGGTGGTGGAAGATATCTTGAAATGATAGATGAGTTTGGGACCGATATACTTGCTTCGGAGTAATCACTGAAGGCGGAGGACGTCTATTAATACACTGTTTCAAAGAAGTTCATCTCCTAACCTTCGTTTTGTGGTTTTTGCTGTACTCTCGATTTTATTAATGGCTGTCGATCATCATCAAGGTCACCTGAAAATTATACGTTCAACTCTATCAACTCTGGTTTATCCTATTCAGTACGTTGTTAATTTACCCATTGAAATAACAGAGTGGGTTTCGAATTCACTGGTCACGCATAACAGTTTGTTAAAAGAAAACGATCGATTAAAACAAGAACGTTTACTGCTAAGTTCAAAATTACAACGATATGAAGTGTTGGAAACTGAAAATCGACGCTTAAGAGAATTGCTTGAATCATCTTTTCGTATCAACGACAAGGTGCTTGTAGCAGAACTAATTGCAGTAGAATTACAATCATTTAGAAGGCAAGTCGTCATCAATAAAGGTCTACGAGAAGGGGCTTATGATGGCCAACCGATTGTAGATTCAGCGGGGATTATGGGTCAGATTGTTCATGTTGGACCTTTTTCAAGTACGGTACTTTTAATTACTGATCCAAACCATGCCTTGCCTGTTCAGGTAAATAGAAATGGTTTACGCGCTATTGCAGTCGGCACAGGACAAAACGACAAACTCTTACTTGAGCATTTACCCAATAATGCAGATATCCGTGTTGGTGATCTAATTGTCTCCTCGGGTCTCGGTCGTCGTTTCCCATCGGGTTATCCCGTTGGGGAAATTGAAAAAATTTCTCGTGATCCTGGAGAACCCTTTGCAAAAGTAATGATCAAACCTAGTGCGCAATTGAGTCAGAGTCGCGAAGTATTGATGGTATGGCCTTATGAAGAAACAAATGAAATCAATGAGGAACTCGAAGAGTTAGCTATTAAATGATTGGACTGGACGAACCTAAACAAGGTAACGGGATAATTACTATGAGTTTTATTCTAGCAATTATGTTGACGGCCTTGCCTTTACCCGAATGGGCTGTAAATTGGAGACCAGCATGGGTTGCCATTGTCTTAATCTATTGGTGCATGGCCGTACCTGATCGAATCGGTATTTTTATAGCCTGGTTTTTAGGCTTATTACTGGATGTGCAACAAGGCACTGTGCTTGGTCAAAATGCCTTGGGTATGATCCTACTGGCGGTTCTTACAATCAATTCGCATCAACGTATGCGAGCATATCCATTGTCACAACAAGCAGTGTTGGTCTGTTTTTATCTTTTATTCTATAAACTAATAATGTTGCTTGTCTCAGGCTATTTAGGCACGAGTACGCGTGATTGGACTTATTGGATGCCAGCTTTCACAAGCATGTTGTTATGGCCATGGTTATTCATAGTTTTGAGAGATGTACGTCGAAAGTACAATATCTCTTAATACAATAATAAATAATTATGGCTAAGGAGTTTACCCTCAAAGATCAAGATCATGAATCAAGCCTGATAGCTAGGCGTGTTTATATTTCTGCATTTATAATTTTGATGTTAATCACCATGATTATTTCAAGAATATTCTATTTGACGGTTTTGCAACATGATCACTATTCAACCTTGTCAAAATCAAACCGTGTCAAAATTACACCTATACCGCCAATCAGAGGCCTTATTTATAGTCGTGACGGAGTAATTCTTGCGGAGAATAAACCAACATTTAGTCTTGGTGTAATCCCAGAGCAGATTGAAGATATAGATGAAACTATTGCACAATTAAAAAAAATAGTTTCGATTGAAGAAAGTGATGTTGAACGATTTAAAAAAGCGGTTAAGAAAAAAAGAAGATTTGAAAATATACCATTACGATTAAATTTAGATAAAGAAGAAGTCGCACTATTCGCAGTCAATAGACATCGTTTCCCTGGCGTTGATGTTGTCGCTGGACTCAATCGATATTATCCCTTAGGTAAAAAATTAGTGCATACCATTGGTTATGTTGCCCGTATAGATGATGATGATGTTAAAAGACTTGATGAATCAAACTATAGTGGGACAACTCATATTGGCAAGCTTGGGATTGAAAAGTCCTATGAGTCATTGCTACATGGTAACGTTGGACATCAACAGGTTGAAGTTAATGCTCAGGGCAGAGTTATTCGTGTGCTTGACCGTACTGCACCGAAACCAGGCGAGAATATTCATTTAACGATAGATCTTTCCTTACAACAAATAGCAATTGATGCGCTTGAAAATAGACGTGGGGCGATCGTTGCTATGGATCCAAGAAATGGCGATGTACTAACGTTTGTAAGTTCTCCTGGATATGATCCAAATAAATTTGTTAATGGTATAGACAGTAAGTCATATAATTTATTGTTAGCGTCAAAAGACAAACCATTAATCAATCGTGTTATTCAAGGGAAATATCCACCTGGTTCAACGGTTAAACCTTTTATGGGATTAATTGGTTTAGAAAATGGTGTTAGGGTCAATTCAGATGAATCATGGTGCCCTGGTTGGTTTTCTTTGAAAGGGCATGAGCATCGATACCGGGACTGGAAGAAGCAGGGGCATGGCCACACTGATCTGCATAAAGCAATTATGCAATCATGTGATGTGTATTTTTATACTTTGGCGTATGAGCTTGGAATTGATCGTATTTTTCAAGGCATGTCACGGTTTGGATTTGGACAGATAACAGGTATTGATATCGGTGGTGAGAAAAAAGCTCTAATGCCATCAAGAGAGTGGAAGCGCGAGGCAATCGGGCAAGCATGGTATCCAGGAGAAACACTAATTCTCGGTATTGGACAAGGCTATGCTTTAGTAACACCATTACAATTGGCGAAGGCTACAGCAACTCTTGCAAATAAAGGACACATTATCCGACCGCGCTTGGTCTCAAGTACAAGTAATTCAATTACTAATGAAGTAAATGCTTTGCCTAGCCATTCTGAAAATAAGATTACACTCTCTAGTGGTGCCTATTGGGATGATGTGATTACTTCAATGAAAGATGTTGTACATGGTATCGGTGGTACAGCTTGGCGTAGTGGGTTAAATGCCGAATACAACTTTGCAGGCAAGACAGGTACTGCACAAGTAATAGGGATAGCACAGGATAAAGAGTATAAAAAAGAAGAGATTGCTGAAGAGTTCCAAGACCATGCGCTATTCATTGCCTTTGCGCCCGTAGAAGCACCAAGAATTGCGATAGCAATCATTGTTGAAAATGGAGGAGGGGGATCAAAGACGGCTGCGCCTATAGCACGCAAAATGTTTGATCACTTTATGAATAACCGAGACTTGATTAGTAAAGGATAATTAACTTGGAAGAACAAAGTCTTGGACAGCGTCTACATATCGATTTTCCATTATTCTTCGGTATTTTGGTGTTATGTATTATCGGTTTAGTGGTTATTTATAGTGCTGGTGGACAGGATATGAATCTGGTCTACCGACAAGCGGTAAAATTATTAATTGCCTTGGTCGGTATGATTATAATTGCTCAATTACCGCCAGCAGAGATTGCTAGATGGTCATTCGGCTTGTATCTGTTTGGCATAGTCTTATTAATTTTGGTTATTTTCTATGGCGATGTAGGTAAGGGGGCTCAACGTTGGTTAGACTTGAAAATATTTAGATTTCAACCATCAGAATTAATGAAACTGTCTGTACCCATGATGGTTGCATTTTATCTTGCTGATAAATCACTACCACCACGATTCACTCGGGTAATAGCAGTCTGTGTGTTAATAGCAATACCGGTCTTATTAATAGCAAAACAACCCGACTTGGGAACTGCTTTATTAGTTGCCGCTGCCGGTTTTTCAGTCTTATTTATAGCGGGGATTTCATGGCGCTTTCTGATAATAATGGGGGGCTTGGGAGCGGCAGGAGCTCCTGTACTATGGTATTTAATGCACGATTATCAGAAGCGGCGGGTTTTGACCTTTCTAAACCCTGAGAATGACCCGCTGGGAGCCGGATATCACACAATCCAGTCGAAGATTGCGATTGGCTCGGGCGGTTTTTATGGCAAAGGCTGGTTGAACGGCACCCAATCACATTTAGAATTTTTACCAGAACGGTCAACGGATTTTATCTTTGCTGTATTTTGTGAAGAATTCGGTATGTTAGGTGTGTTGTTTATATTATGTATCTATCTGTTTATTATTTCTCGTGGGCTCTATATTGCCATTAATGCGCAAGATACCTTCGGGCAATTATTGGCTAGCGGTTTAACACTAACCTTCTTTGTTTATATCTTTGTGAATATGGGCATGGTTACCGGGCAGTTACCAGTAGTAGGGGTCCCATTGCCATTGGTTAGCCATGGAGGCACCTCAATGGTAACATTAATGATTGGATTCGGTATCATAATGGCAATACACACCCACAGACGTTTTCTCTCATTTTAAAACATGCAAAAAATTAAATTAATCATAATAACTCTGTTGTGCTTGTGGGTGTCTTTCGCCCAGGCTAATACAGATGTATCGGCAATGCAGAATGATTTCATTAAGAAGATGGCATCTCAATATGACTTTGATTCAACAAGTCTGAAAAAGCTGTTTGAACAAGTCATCGTCTCGGAAACAATTCTCACAGCAATTTCAAAACCAGCAGAAAAAAGATTGCCTTGGTATAAATACAGAAACATCTTTTTAAAGAAAAAACGCATTAAAGAAGGCGTCGAGTTTCTGGATAAAAATCGGGAGAAGCTAGAGGCAGCGGAAGAACAATTTGGCGTCCCTGCAGAGATAATCACCGCAATCATTGGTGTTGAAACTTTTTATGGTCGAATTGCCGGAAGTTATCGTGTTGTTGATGCGCTAAATACACTTGGGTTTCATTATCCAAAGCGAGCTGCTTTTTTTCGTAACGAGTTTGAACAGTTCTTATTGCTTGCACGAGAACAGGGTTTTGACCCACTTACCTTAAAAGGCTCTTATGCCGGAGCTATGGGCATGCCGCAATTTATATCGAGTAGTTATCGTCATTATGCGATAGATTTCGACGGAGATAATATAATTGATATCTGGAATAATCCGGATGATGCCATTGGCAGTGTTGCAAATTATTTTGCCGAACATGGTTGGAAAAAGGATAAACCTGTCATTGCTAAAGTGAAGATAATGGGTGATAAATATAAGAGTGTGTTAGGCAACGGTCTTAAGCCAGATGTAGATGAGTCTGAATTGGAAAATCTGGGTATAAAATCAAATTCACTTTTTGAAAAAAATGAGAAATTAAAGTTGTTCGAATACGAGCAGAAAAACACCAATGAGTATTGGTTGGCACATAATAACTTTTATGTCATAACTCGCTACAATCACAGTCATTTATACGCTATGGCTGTCTATCAATTAGCATCAGAAATTACAAAACGTATTAATAATGCATCCCAGGCTCTAGATTAGTAGACATGTCTTTTGATTTAAATATATTTACTGGAAGAAATGTCATAAGAGTAACTGTATTGCTTTCATTAATGTTTTTATCCGCATGTGGGAGCGTTGGTGTTACACCTTCTTCAAGCGATAAAGCACCAAGTAAGCAAGTAGATGTTTCAAAAATTCCGAATGCTGTGCCTAAGGAAGAACCTAGAAGCCGCTACGGGAATCCAAAGTCATATGTTGTTTTTGATAAGCGTTATTATGTTATGGAAAGCAATAAAGGATTTGTAGAGAAAGGCATTGCCTCATGGTATGGCACAAAATTCCATGGTCGTCGTACTTCTAGTGGTGAAACCTATGATATGTATGCGATGACCGCGGCACATAAAAGCTTGCCATTACCTACTTATGTTGAAGTAACTAATTTGAAGAATGGGAAACAAATTATCGTTAAGGTCAATGACCGCGGACCTTTTCATGATAATCGCATTATCGACCTTTCTTACACAGCTGCTACTAAGCTTGATATTGTAAAAAATGGTACTGGATTGGTTGAAATTAGAGTTGTTGGACCAGGGCAGACTGTCTCTGTTGATATCGCTAAAGGTGCGCCTGTTGTAAGTACCCCAACTGTAAAGAATGAAGATGGTTTTTATATACAGGTCGGATCATTTAGCAATTTAACTAATGCCGAGGGCTTAAAGCAAAAACTAGCGCCAATTGGCAAAGACAAGATAATAATTAATGAGGTTATCGTTTCTGGTAATACTCTATATCGGGTCAGGATTGGGCCGCTAACTGACATTGATCAGGCCGACGCTATTGTTTCAAACCTGACTAACTATGATGTTAATGAACATCGTATTGTTACTAATTAATATTAATGGATATGAAAATAAGATTATTTAAAATTATATTATTTCTGGTGTTTGTTCCTTTGCAAGTTTTCGCGGGGGACATGATTGTTCCTGCTGCGCCTACAATAAAAGCCTCGTCCTACGTGGTGATGGACTTTAATAGTGGAGATATATTGGTAGAACAAAATACAGAGCAGAAACTACCACCCGCCAGCTTAACCAAAATCATGACTATCTATGTTGTAGCCAGCGAGTTAGCGAATGGAAAAATTTCACTTGAAGATGAAGTGTTGGTGAGCGAAAAAGCCTGGCGCACTGAAGGCTCAAGGATGTTTATTGAGGTTAATAAGAAAGTTAAACTTGACGATCTACTGCATGGGGTCATTATTCAATCGGGAAACGATGCTAGTGTTGCTTTGGCTGAATATATATCAGGTACTGAAGGTGTCTTTGCTGATTTGATGAATAAACATGCAGAGCAGTTAGGCATGAATAGCTCACACTTTGTCAATAGCACCGGGTTGCCCGACCCTGATCACTATACGACTGCTAGCGATTTAGCTAAATTAGCCCAAGCATTAATAAGAGACTATCCGGAAGTATATGAATTACACAAAATAAAAGAATTTACCTTTAATAAGATTAAACAACATAATCGAAATAAATTACTCTGGCGAGATCGTAGTGTTGATGGAATAAAAACAGGTCATACGGAAGAAGCAGGTTATTGTTTGGTTGCATCAGCTATTAGAGATGGAATGCGACTTATTTCCGTTGTGATGGGGACTGATGGAATGAATGCCAGAGCAAAAGCCAGTCAAGCAATATTAAATTACGGCTTTCGATTCTTTGAGACGCACAAACTCTATAGTGCAGGGGATTTGATTACCAGTGTTAAAGTATGGAAAGCAGATGTTGATAATCTTAATTTGAGTATTAATACGGATGTCTATATTACAGTTCCAAGAGGCCAGTATGAAAAACTTGAGCCGGTTGTAGAGGTCGATAAACAGATCATGGCACCTGTTAATAAAGGCGATAAAAAAGGTGTGCTAAATATAATGTTGGAAAATAAAAATATTACAACAGTACCGCTATTAGCCCTCGAATCGATCGCTGAAGGTGGCATCGTTAGTAGACTAAAAGATGAAGTGTATCTTTTATTTGAATAAAAAATATGACTACGGTTTATTTAAACGGGGAGTATAAACCTCTTTCAGAAGCATCAATTAACGTGCTTGATCGTGGCTTTACCTTTGGTGATGGGGTTTATGAAGTCATCCCAATTTTTAACCGTAAAATATTTCGTTTTGATGAACATATGCAGCGTCTTGAGAATAGCTTGAAGGCTATTTTTATGGAGAATCCGTGTTCTACTACAGAATGGTGCTCTATATTTGAAAAACTAATAGAGACTGTCGAACAGTCTGAACAATCCATATATTTGCAAGTCACACGTGGTGTCACCGAACGAGACCACAATATTTCACTTGCCGAAAACCCAACCATTTTCGCAATGAGCCGTCCAATCGAAACGAAGAATTTCTCCGGCGGTATTAATGCAATAACTCATGAAGATATTCGATGGCAATATTGCGATATTAAGGCTATTACCCTGCTTCCGAGTGTATTACTCAGACATAAAGCAAAACAACATGGCGCAAAAGAAGCTATCTTGATTAGAGACGGTTATATAACAGAAGGTGCCGCAAGTAATGTTTTTATTTGTAAAGATGACAAGATATTTACTCCGCCTAAAAACAATCATGTTTTACCTGGTATAACGCGAGATTTAGTTGTTGAAATACTGGCCGATCATAAAATGACTTATTCTGAGACAACGATCTGTGAAGAAGAATTATTGAATGCTGATGAAGTTTGGATAACTAGTTCAACTTGGGAGGTCGTGCCTGTGATACAACTGAATAATATGCCTGTAGGATCTGGGAATGTAGGCCCATTGTGGCGAAAAGTTAATCAACTTTACCAGGAATTTAAATCAGGTTACTGTCAATAACTATGGAAATATATAAATCATTTACCATTGAAGCAGCACACCGCTTACCTAACTTACCAGAGGATCATAAATGTAGTCGATTACACGGTCATTCGTTCACAATAGAAGTACATGTCTCGGGAGATGTTGATGAGACTACTGGTTGGGTAATGGATTTTGCTGATATAAGCGGCGCAATCAAACCGGTATTTGAATGTTTGGACCATCGTTATCTTAATGAGATAGAGGGCTTGGAAAATCCTACGAGTGAGAATTTGGCTAAATGGCTATGGCATAAACTCAAGTCACAGTTGCCATCACTTAGCTCTATCGTTGTGAAAGAAACGTGTACTTCAGGTTGTGTTTATACGGGTAAGTAATTTTTAAACTGGGGTTAAATCAAGACTTTATTCCGACGCCCCTATTTAATAATTGCAAAGAAATTATCAATAACGTTATTGTGAAAACTATCAGCATAATAAAGGCGTGAGTGATGCTGATATCAGACTCTCCAAGCATGCCGTATCGAAAAGCATTCACCATATATAAAATAGGATTAAAGGCAGAAACTTTTTGCCAGAATTCAGGTAGTAAATCAATTGAATAAAAAACACCTCCTAAATAGATAAGTGGTGTTAATACAAAAGTGGGAATGATAGAAATATCATCAAATTTATTTGCAAAAATAGCATTAATCATTCCCGCCAGTGAAAAAACGATCGAAGTCATCAAGACGACAGCAATGGTTATCGGAAAGCTATGCAATTGTAGGTCTGTAAAAAAAAGAGCTACGATGGTGACAACTGCTCCAACCAGAAATCCTCGTACAACACCACCAGTGACAAAACCAGCAAGAATTATAAAATTTGGAATAGGTGCGACTAACATCTCTTCAATATGTCGCTGGAATTTAGCACCATAAAATGAAGAGACTACATTTGCATAAGCATTGTTTATTATCGACATCATGATGATACCTGGTGCGATATAATCGATATAATCAAACCCGTTCATAGTTCCAATTCTTGGTCCAATAAGGCTGCCAAAAATCACAAAATAGAGTGTCATACTGATTGCTGGGGGCAAGATGGTCTGCACCCAAATTCGTGTGAATCGCGAAACTTCCTTGATAACAATTGTACTGAATGGAATAAATAGGGATTGCTTGGACATAGTTTAATCCGTTTTATTCTTGTTATTTAACAAATCAAGAAATAGCTCTTCCAGACGATTAGATTTATTTCTCATGCTACAAACATTTATTTTGTTAATGGTAAAAACATCAAAAACTTGATTGATGTTATCTTTACGTAATATCTCAATCTCTACAGTTGTAGGATCGATCAATTTACTACTAAGTCCATTTAAATCAGGCAAAGTAGAAATGGGGTCAACCAAATCAAAAATGAATGTTTCCTTATCTAGTTTTGATAGAAGTTGCTTCATTGAGGTATCTTCAACAATTTTTCCTTGATCAATTATCGCTATATTTTTACAAAGGCTTTCGGCTTCTTCAAGATAGTGTGTAGTAAGGACAATCGTGATGCCTTGCCGATTTAAATCAATCAAGAAATCCCACATAGAACGTCTTAGCTCAACATCAACTCCTGCTGTCGGTTCATCCAGGATTAACATTTTTGGCTCATGAATTAATGCTCTGGCGATCATCAAGCGGCGTTTCATTCCACCCGATAAGTTTCGCGAGCATTCATTGCGCTTGTCCCAAAGACCTAGCTTTTTAAGATATTTTTCAGCTCGTTCAATTGCGATGCGTCTAGTGATCCCATAGTAACCACCTTGATTGATAACAATGCTTAAGCATGTCTCAAATTGAGAAAAATTAAGCTCTTGGGGGACGACGCCGATAGAAGCTTTTGCCGCATCATTATCTGTGTCTATATCGTGTCCAAAGACTTTAACTGAGCCGGATGTTTTATTGACAAGACCGCAAATAATACCAATCGTAGTTGATTTCCCTGCGCCGTTAGGACCTAGCAATGCGAAAAAATCACCTTGATTTACATTCAGATCAATCCCTTTTAATGCTTCGAATTTATTTGAATATATTTTATTTAAATTGTTTATTTCTAATGCAGACATGATGAAAAAATAGAATTACCAATATCAATATAGCTAGCCACATATGCCGTGACGTTAAGGCTATAGTATAAATGAATTGCTTTGGAATAGCTTGAGTTGGAAGAGCAATGTACTTAAAGAACAACTATCTTATTATTTTCCCTCAAGCTTTGAGATCTCTTCCTTTTGAGCGTTACCTACTTTTTTTAAGCTCATAGCTAAAACGCTGTCTCGTTTTAATGCTAATTTGAAGTAATCTTTTGCTATCTTGATTAATCGCGTTTCATTATCGGTCCTGACATAAGCATTTCTTTCCCCGCTGCCGCCATCCATTAATGCTTGCTCGCCGAAGTACTCTCCGGGTTTCAATCTGGCGAGTATGTTTATCTTGCCATCTTCATCAATTATAAAAACTTCAACAATGCCCTCTAGAACGACGAATAAATGTTCACCGGGCTCATCTTCTTTTACAACGAAATCACCAGGACCCACCGTGACGACCTCTGTCCATGAACGGTAGGTATCTAACTCTGATGATGCAAGAGACTCAAATAATCGGAGTTTCCCGAGCATATCGCGAACTTCTTGCTCACCGGATTTAAATATCTGGACGGTTACATCCTCGGATTCATCTAGTCCACTAATATTTAACAATACATGTTTTTTATCTATACGAAATAACTTGCTTGGATGAAATGCACGGACACTGGCATTCCTTCTTCCGGTACCACCTGGGAGTAATGACTGTTCACCAAAAAAATCACCATCACGTAAAGTAGCAATCGAAATCTCACGTCCACCAGCACTGCCCTTAATTGAGACTTCAACCGTGCCTTCCAAAATCACATACATACAATCACCAATCTCTTCCTCACGAATGATTCCTTGCTTCATTTCATACTCTTCATAACCATTGTCTGGAGAATTAATGATTTCTTGTAGCTCAGCATTACTGAGCGATGCAAAAATGGGAATCTTGCTGAGATAACTTGGGTTTATTTGATTGTCTGTCATTTTGTGACCTTGGATTAATTACTTGAAATTAAATATTTCATAAACATGTTAATTCTATTACAAATTAAATAATTACGTTTGTTATCTCCATCACATGTTTTAATTTGTAGGTCAAATGTATAGAGAAATGCATCACATAATCGTTATATTATGTTTCGTCCGCTTCTTTAGGCGTTTTCTTTGTTGCTTTTTTCTTTGTTGTTTTCTTTTTTATAGTTTTATTGCTACTAAGAGTGCCAGAGCTCAAAGCATCATCATCTGAAGGCCATGGACTGAAAGGAAATGGACGTTCTTCGGATTTGAAGGTGATATAGAGCAATATTTGGCTAACATATTTAGTTAAAGAATTACTAAAGTCGAGTAATTGCTCATTCAATTCTGTTGTGATCAATTTCATAAGAAATTGGAATATAACCACTAACCAGATCAGGAAAAAAAGGAAATAAAATATAACACCATAAATCAGTATAAATAGACCACGGGTCCAAACATCTACATTCTTGGCATTTTCTTTAATATCCA
>Ga0316202_10001964_pt1 | contig 14371 bp, 10 predicted proteins | sample 3monrhotite_MG_FD_204934 | JGI IMG/M metagenome (GOLD analysis project Ga0316202, IMG submission 204934) | Microbial mat bacterial communities from mineral coupon in-situ incubated in ocean water Damariscotta River, Maine, United States -... | ecosystem: Environmental > Aquatic > Marine >... | reverse complement strand
CATCACACCGAATACCAGCATTGGCATGGCATAGGCAGATATTTTCACCTTCAAACCGAAACCGGCTATCAGCCACGCTCCAGTTGTAGTACCTACATTGGCACCAAAAACAATACCAAGCCCCTCCACCAGGCCAATCAGCCCCACGCTGAGAAAAGAGATCGTGATCACTGATACCAATGAGCTTGATTGCATGACTGTGGCTGCAGTAAAACCAAAACACAGGCTCTTCCACATTCTATTGGTACTTTTCTTGAGTATCTTCTCAAGCACACCGCCGGTAAAAGCCCGAAAGCCCTCCTCTAATGCCAGCATACCGAACAAAAAGATTGCAACGCCCGCAGAAATCTCTTTGAAATCAGGGCTTACCCAAAACCCGTAAGCCAATACCAGCATAATTGAAGGCAAAATCACCTTCCTCAGTGTGTTTCTCATCTATTGAATATCCTTGAATATTATTTCCCAAGCGGGGTCATTATCGCATTAAGCACTATCATTTTTACGTATTGAGGAGAGCAATGTTATGCCCTTTTTGCGCTGTGAATGCACCACATTCAGCTCTTGTTGTAACACTTCCCGCTCATCAGCATCTCCCTCCTTATCTATCAGTTGCTGAAGATGTTTTTCCTTCTTTTTAAGTTTCTTGAGCACCCTGGAAAGCCCATCGTCTTGATTCTGCAGTGCTTCGATATCCTCATGCATATAGGACTTGAGTTTTTTTAATAACTTCTTTTTCAATGCCTTATTAAATTTCATCGTCACTCCTGCACGGCTTTTCCATCCTTATGGCTGAACCCCTTCAGGATATCCCTTTTTTCCGCAGATATCTATTCCAGCTATTGATGCCTGCATAGAATAAGGTTTTTAAATTTCAGATCACATCAGCACGTTTGCCTGATTTCTCTGTCATTCAACATGTGCACGCCGGACACAGGATCAACAGAAAAAACACAGCAGCCCCCACCGGCTGAGCGTACAATGATCAACCTATAAATTTCCCCTTTTTAAGCCGCTGTTTGTTCATGATTTCAATTTCTCTGGCACCTGAAATGACAACTTTATCATCCGGCACAAAATCGAGAGCTTCACTGTGATCATCATAATCCACAGCATTAAGAATCACCTTGAGTACATTTAATCTTGCTTTGTGCTTATCAATGGAGCGAATCACTGTCCACGGTGCTGAACTTGAATGTGTGCGCTTGAGCATCTCATATTTCATATTGGTGAAATCATCCCAGCGTTCCTGCGCCTGCAGATCCACCTCAGAAAGTTTCCACTGTCTGAGGGAGTCATTTTCGCGCCGATCAAAACGTGCTTTCTGGACATCTTTGCTGACACTGAAATAGAGCTTCAGAAGAATAACACCCTGTCGGGTCAAATCTTTCTCAAAGCCCACTACACCGCGCATAAACTGTTTATACTCTTCCCGCGTACAGAAACCGAATACAGGCTCAACCATTGCCCTGTTATACCAGCTGCGGTCAAACAGAACGATTTCACCTCCACGCGGAAATTGAGAGACATATTTCTGGAAATACCACTGACTGCGCTGCTCTTCAGTGGGTTTTCCCATGGCAATCACACGATAATGTTTTTCATTCATGTAGCGGGAAACGCGGCGAATGGTGCCGCCCTTGGCTGCAGCGTCACGTCCTTCAAACAGGATAATCATACGCTGCGATCTCTTTTCCAGATGTTTCTGCAATTTAATCAGCTCTGCCTGATAAGGTTTGAGTTCTTTCTCTTGCAGATATTTGGTAATGATACTTTCTACTTTAGTGTCGCTTAGTCCATACGCGCCTATGCATTCATCATAGCAGCGTGGGTTTTGTTGCGGCATCAACTCCGGCCGCTCACCAAGGGAGGGTTCCGGGTCTGCCAACATGTTCATTCTTTACTCCTTTTTATTGCTCGATGCCTCTGAATCAACCGTGATTACGCATTATACACAACCATGCCCTCTTTGAAATAATATATTTATAATGCATGCAGTTTTTTCGACATCGCATTTCATCTCATATTCCAGGCTAAAAACCTCACTCTGATCAATAAAGAAGGAGGGTGAATAGCACCCTCCTTCTTCAACTCACGACAACAATATTTAGAGTTTTCTTTGTCCTTTACGCAAGCGGTCTCTCTGCATCAACTCAATTTCTCGTGCTCCGGAAACCACCACACTGTCGTCAGGCACATAATCCAGCTCACAGTTCACCTTTTCATAATCCACTGCATTAAGAATCGATTTAATAGCATTTAAGCGAGCCAAATGTTTATTGGTCGAACGAATCACTGTCCACGGAGCACTAGCTGTGTGCGTACGTCGAAGCATCTCATACTTCACCTTATCAAAGTCTTCCCAACGCTCCTGAGCCATCACATCTACTTCAGATAGCTTCCACTGCCTGAGTGGATCATCCTGGCGGCGCTCAAAGCGTTTCTGCTGTACATCCTTGGTCACTGAAAAGTAGATTTTTACTAAAATCGTTCCCTGACGCACCAGGTCCTTTTCAAAGCCCACCACACCTTTCATGAAGTTTTTATACTCCTGATCACTGCAGAAACCGAATACAGGTTCGACCATAGCACGGTTATACCAACTACGATCAAACATGGCGATTTCACCACCATGTGGAAACTGGGACACATACTTCTGGAAAAACCACTGACTACGCTGCTCTTCAGTCGGTTTACCCAGTGCTATAATGCGATAGTGCTTCTCATTCATATAACGGCTCACACGACGAATCGTGCCGCCTTTACCAGCCGCATCTCTACCTTCAAACAGAATAATCATCCGCTTTCCTGTATCCTCAAGATGTTTCTGTAAATGAATCAATTCTGCCTGAAACGGCTTGAGGTCCTGTTCCTGCTGATATTTGGTCAGAATTTTTTTAATTTTCTCATCATTCAGAGCATGTTTTTCTGCTAGCTCATCAAAACAGCGTGCATTCATCGTCGGCTCCTCCTGTGATCCACTGAACTGGATTACTTCACTCGTTGCCTCTGTAGTCATCTCTATAACGCTCCATTGATAGTTTTATTCCTCTCTCATAAAGGAAAAAACAGTATACAGCACTACAAGGTAAAAACCAAACCGATACAGTCACATTTCAAATTAATATGTTGGCGCGGTATAGAACAGAAGGCATCATGAGCACATGGAAATTATCAATCTCATCGAAGACGATGCGCTTCCCGAATCCGGTGCCATGGTTGCCGCTATTGATGTTGGCTCTAACGCCATTCGTATGGGCGTAGCCACGCGTGATGCAGATGGAATGCCCAGACTGATTCAACGCTATCGTGAAGCAGTACGTCTGGGGCATGATGCATTCACCACTGGTATCTTAAGCCAGAAAACGATGGATGATGCTGTAGAAGCTTTTGGTCAATTTCGGCGCATTCTTGATCAGCATCAAATAGGTATCTATCGCGCCACTGCCACTAGTGCCATGCGTGACTCCAAAAATGGGGCTCAGCTAGTCAAACGCATCTGGGATGAAACGAATATTGAGCTACAACTGATCAGCGGAGAAGAAGAGGCGCGACTGGTACATTACTCTATTTCTCGCCGCGTGGACCTGGCCGATAAATTCACCCTGCTGGTAGATATGGGTGGCGGCAGCGTGGAAATCACGCTCTGTGACAACGGTGAGATAATCGCGTCTCAAAGTTTTAAAATTGGTACCGTTCGCCTGCTGGAAATGATGGGCCAAGGCGGAGACTTCAATACACTTCTCTCTGAATACCTCGATGGCACGCGCAAAAAAATCCGCGAACAAATTGGTAAGCGTAAAGCAGATCTGTGCATTGCTACCGGTGGCAATGCCGGCGCCATCGGTGAACTAGCGCACCAACTGCTGGCAACCGAGTCTTTACAACAGATCAGCCGAAAAGAACTCAACATGCTGATTAAAAAGATATCTGTTCTCAGTTTTGAAGAGCGCGTGCGTGACCTCGGACTGCGTCCCGACAGGGCCGATGTCATACTGCCTGCAGCCATGGTTTTTCATGAAATCATGTCTCTGGCTGGCGCCAAACAGATGGTCATGCCTGATGCCAGTCTGCTCGATGGTATCATTCTTGACATGATGGACGGAGAAGAACGCACCTTCCTGTCAAAACGCAACAATCTGATCGCCTGGACGCGCAGCCTGAAAAGAAAATACCATGTCGACCAAAAATATTGCAAACATGTTGCCACCCTGTCGCTAGCCCTATTTGACCAGATGGCGGCAACACACATGCTGGGACATCTGGAACGATTGCTATTGGAAGTAGCTGCACTGGTACATGAAATCGGCATGTACATACGCGTTGGCGGTCACAACCGTCATGCTGCTTACATCATCTCGGTATCCCCGCTTCTCGGCTTGAGCAAACACGAAAAAGCGTTATTAGCCCAGATTGTGCGCTATCAGCGCAAAGCAGCACCTTCGGAAGCACATCATGATTTTAACGACCTGTCGGCTGAAGATCAGGTCAAGACCTGGCACTTGAGTGCTTTGCTTCGCCTCGGCATAGCATTAAATAAGGAACGGCGAAACCGCGTACACAATATTTACGTCGAAACAGACAATAATGATATCACGCTACATCTTGAAGGCGATGGCGACTTAATGCTGGAACGCTGGGCTGCTTTACAAACCATCGACTATATCAAGCAGGCTTTCGACAGAACACTGCACATAGATCTCAATCTGAAGACCGACATATAACCATTAGCTTCAATGGGTTACCTTACAGACTTATTGGCAAACATCTTGCTAAATAGTTTCCAATCGATTGATATCATGAGCGTTTCACATGGATTGGGTAATATAAATGGGGTGGATAATATAAATGTTTAAGCAACACAAGGATACAGAAGATGAACCGCATCTAAAAGGCTTGCGCAAACTATTGAATACCTTGTTATTTGATACTCAGGCCAGAGCTGGAAAGATTGCAAACAACCTCATGCTCTCTTTAATCTTCATTGCCGTTTCAGCATCAATGTTGAATACGGTGGATCATATTCATCAGGACTGGGGAGTATGGATCGAACCGCTTGAACACAGCCTGCTCATTATCTTTGCCTGTGAATTTCTAGTACGCGTATATGCCGCCAGAAACCGCTGGCATTATCTCAAAAGCTTTAACGGCATGGTTGATATTGCAACAGTGTTACCACTATTTCTTACCGGTGATGCTTTTGTCATCGTACGTCTATTGCGTTTAGTAAAAGTCATCCGCGTTGCTGTCTTTTTCCCGGTTGTTCGCGCCCTGTTTTCTTCACTCAATGGCTCTCTCTCATTGCTGTTTGGTGTGCTCGGCACTATCTGCCTGATTTCCGTCATGGTTGGTAATTTAATTCATATTATTGAACCCCAAACATTCAGTAATGCCTTTGAGGGTATTTGGTGGAGTTTGGTGACCATGAGCACCGTAGGTTATGGAGATTTTGTGCCAGCAAGCGTATTAGGCAAAACCCTTGCCAGCGCTTTGATCATGTCAGGCATCTGCATGTTCGCTATGATTACAGCTGTTATCTCTGTACGGGTCGGACGCATGGTCAACAATATGGCTACTTGCAGAAGCTGCCATCATGGTATTTCTCAGGATCATCCTTATTGCCCACACTGTGGAACACATCAGGTGAAGGGCGAAATGCTCATCGAACCGGATAATGTCTCGGTAGCCAAAAACATCGCGGATGATCTATAACTGCTGATCCCTCCTCTCGATACCATAGGAGGCATGAACACTACAGATGACCGCTAATCACGCTTAAGCTTTAATCCAGTAGCGTTCCAAGTTTCTGCATCAATGAAACCTGTGCACTCTTCTCCAGCCCACGCGCTTTGATACGTCGATATTCACCATCGGATTGCAGCAACCAGGTAGAAGTATTGTCTGAGAAATAGGGTGAGAGGCCTTGCGCAATCACCTCACGACGCAATGCATCATTACGAATCGGGAAACATGTCTCCACGCGGCGTAAAAGATTGCGCCCCATCCAGTCAGCACTGGCACAAAACACTTCAGGCTCACCATCGTTATGGAAATAAAACAGCCGCGAATGTTCAAGGAAACGACCCAGCACCGATCTGATGCGAATATTTTCCGATACTCCGGGGATACCCGGACGCAAACAGCAGATACCACGCACTACCAGATCAATCTTCACGCCTGCTTGCGACGCCCTATAGAGAGCCCGAATAATCTCTGGCTCTTCTAAACCATTCATTTTGGCACGAATTTTTGCATCTTTGCCACTGCGAGCGAACTCTGCCTCACGGCCAATGCGTTCAATCATGCCTTTGTGCAGCGTAAACGGGCCCGACAGCATCGCTTTCAAGCGCATCGCCCTACCCAGGCCAGTCAGTTGCTGGAAGAGCTTGTGCACATCCTCTCCCAACTCCGGATCACAACTTATCAATCCAAAATCAGTATAATAACGACTGGTCTCAGTGTGGTAATTACCTGTGCCCAGATGCACATAACGACGCAGATGTTTACCTTCACGCCGAACAATCAAAACCATCTTACCATGTGTCTTATAACCCACCACGCCATACACCACCTGCACGCCAGCGGCACTCAAACGACTGGCCATGTCGATGTTTTCCTCTTCGTTGAATCTGGCCATCAACTCAATGACAGCCACCACTTCTTTATTCGCACGTGCAGCACGAATCAATGCATCAACAATCGGAGAGTCCGGAACTACCCGGTACATGGTCTGTTTGATCACCAGCACATTAGGATCTGCCGCAGCCTGATTAATCAGTTCCACTACAGGTTTAAAACTCTGATAAGGGTGATGCAGAATGACATCACCTTCCTGAATAATACTGAACATATCCTGTTCTTCGACCTTCAATCGTGCGGGAATACCAGGTTCAAATGGTGGGAATTTCAAATCAGAGCGATCAACATCATCATACACAGCTGCCATACGATAGAGATTCACAGGCCCCTCTACCCGATAAAGATCTTTTTCCTGCAAGCCAAACTGCTTCAAGAGAAACGCATACAGTTTTTCAGGGCATTGATTGGATACTTCCAGTCGCACAGGAACCCCAAAACGACGTTCCAGCAACTCCCCTGCAACCGCCTTCTTCAGATCACTCACCTCTTCTTCATCCACAATCAATTCACTATTACGCGAAATGCGGAACTGATGGCATGATTTGGCCTTCATACCGGGAAAGAAGTCACCCACGTGGGCATGAATAATCGAGGATAGAAACACATAACAGTGCTCTGAATCAGCGATTTCAGCAGGCAGACGAATCACCCGCGATAACGAGCGTGGTGCCTGTACAATGGCATATTTGGATTCACGACCGAAGGCATCTTTGCCATCCAGAGCCACAATGAAATTGAGAATCTTATTCAACACCCTTGGAAATGGATGCGACATATCCAGCCCGATGGGGGTCAAGACAGGCAACAGATCGCGTTTGAAGAATTTTCGAATCCACTCGGACTGCGCTTCACTCCAGTCCGCCCGCCGTAAAAAACTGACGCCCTCCTGTTTCAGGGCTGGCAGCAAGTTGTCATTTAACAATCGATACTGATCGGTAACCAGAAGATCCACACGTTCACGAATACGAGGTAAAATTTCTCCGGCAGTTAATCCATCCGCAGCTGTGTGCAATGAACCCAGCGCCAGACGGTGTTTTTGTACCGCCACACGTACCTCAAAAAATTCATCCATATTGGTACTGCTAATACATAGAAAGCGCAGGCGTTCCAACAATGGAATCGACTCATCACAGGCCATTTCAAACACACGACGATTGAACTCGAGCATGCTCAAATCCCGATTAAGATAGAGATCACGATGATCCAGTGATAAGCATTGCTCTACCGGTTCAGCTATTTCCTGTGACATATCTACTCCTCGCACGCACTCATCTCATCAAACGTCTATCAATCAATACTGATGACTTCGTAACAGTCATCATCGCGCCCATCGACGGGCTTTGCACAACTTATAAAATCAGTTCAAGCGGTGAACAGCATCCACTTCACTGAATCTGGCAGCATCATTCGGACTCATGCGTACCACAATATGCATCAGGTGTTCATCAGCCCGCTTGCTCAGCACCGAACCATGCTGATAACAAAAAGCCAGGGAGCGCCCATCAGACAGATCCAACTTGAGATGCATTTCATGCATTTCCAGGCAGAGCCAGTCGGTCAGCAGTTGCACCAACTCATCCATGCCTTCACCGGTAAGGGCAGAAACCGCCATACGACTACCGGCTATCTCATCAGCCCGATAACTTTCAAGCTCCGGAGCCAGATCCTTCTTATTCAATACTTCAACAATTGGAGGCGCATAGTCTCCCACCAAGCCCAGCTGCTCGAGTGTTTCATGCACAACCTTGGCATGTTCAGCCTTCATCGGGTCAGATGCATCACGCACATGCAAAATAAGATCAGCTTCAATCACCTCTTCCAACGTCGCTTTAAAAGCATCTACCAATTCATGTGGCAACTCCTGCACAAAACCCACCGTATCGGAGAGCATCAACCGCAAGCTGTCACCTATCTCAAGTAGACGAAGCGTTGGATCAAGCGTAGCAAACAGCTGATCGGCCACATACACACCGGAATTGGTCAGGAGATTGAACAAGGTCGATTTGCCTGCATTGGTATAGCCTACCAGTGCAACTGTCGGCATATCTTTCTTTTGCCGGCCAGCCCGCTGTGTTGCCCGCATGCGTTTTATTTTTTCCAGATCTTTTTCCAGAGATATGGCCTTATCCCGGATCATACGTCGATCCAGCTCAATCTGCCGTTCACCAGGCCCACCCATCAGACCAACGCCACCACGCTGACGCTCCAGATGGGTCCAGCTACGCACTAAACGCCCCATCTGATAATTCAGGCTGGCCAGCTCCACCTGTAAAATACCTTCACGCGTGCGGGCACGGGATGCAAATATCTCCAAAATCAAACCTGTACGGTCTACCACTTTGGCCGTCCAGGCGTCCTCAAGTTTACCCTGCTGAACCGGTGTTAAAGGGTGATCAACAAATACAACTTTTGCCTCATGCTCTTCAACCAACAAGCGCACTTCCTCAACCTTGCCCGAACCAAATAGTGTCGCTGATACAATACGTCGCACATTCACACGTGTTGATTCAACCAGTTCGCAGCCACTAGAGTCTACCAACAGATCAAACTCTTCGGCCCGCGCTTTCCAGGCATATGATCCCAGCTGTTTGGTTGGAAATTCAGGATGCACACTGATAGCAATGTCCTTCTCTAATGCGACATCATGTGTCTCAGCCATATTGTGCTCCTGTCTGGTTCTTATGAACCCGATCAATCTTATCCATCTGCTTGCTGATCGAATCAATCAACAAAGTCTGCAATGCTTTAGCATCACCATGCAGTGCATCTTTAGTCTGATGATTAAACCATGTTACCTGTCGCTTGGCATAACGCCGGGTCGCTGTGATGCCATCGGTTAACGCTTTATCCATACTCAGATCACCATGCAGATGATCCAGCAGCTGACGATAACCCACCGCTCGCATCGTTGGATGTGTATCAGGCAGCTGCTGCGCATCCAGCCACCGCACCTCATCCAACCAACCGGCTCTCATCATCACATCAAAACGATCAGCCAAACGCTGACGCAACACATCTCGGACCACATCAAGCACAAACACAGGGCAATCAATAGGCGGAATATCGGCAGCCTGTTGTTGCCACACGCTCAACGCTTTTCCGGAGCTCTCACATACAGCCAGTGCCCGCATAATGCGCTGCGTATCATTCCCTTTTAAACGCAATGCCATTTCCGGATCGCACTCCTGCAGCAAACGATACAACTCAGCTGTACCCATCGCTTGATGCACAGCCTCCAAACGCACTCTGACCTTCGGATCTTCCTCTGGAATATCTGCAAAACCCTGTGTCAGAGCCTTCAAATAGAGTCCGGTTCCACCCACAATGATCGGAACTATGCCCAACTCATTCTGCTGCCGGATATGTATACGTGCTTCATGAGCCCAGCGTGCTGCCGAATAGAGATCAGGCAGTTCACAACAGTCGACTAAAAAATGAGCAACCTGCTCTCGTTCCTCGGTTGTCGGTTTGGCAGTACCAATATCCAGCCCATGATAAAGCTGCATCGAATCACAACAGATAATACTCACGCCGCTAGCTTTCGCCACTTGCATAGCCAGAGCTGACTTGCCCGTACCAGTCGCCCCCATCAACGCCACGGCCTGAAGCGTTGCACTCATGATTGATTCTCGTTCGTAACAACACCATGCATACGGGCAAAGCGTTTGATCAACATCAACCATATCGGACTGAGCATCAAGGTAAGTGCAATGACCAATACAGTCATGGTATGCAGTGACTTATCAATCAGCGCAACATGCAGACCAATGGCTGCCAGCAAGAATGAAAACTCTCCAATCTGACTAAGCAGGCCAGCCGTCAATAGAGACGACTCCCAATCTTCGCCAAGTGCACGCATGACAAACACATTGGTGCCTGCATTAAACAGGAATACCAGCAGTGTGGCGCCAAGGACAATCCAAATATGAGCAATCAGGTAATCAAGATCAACCAGCATACCGATAGAGAGGAAAAACATCGCCATGAAAATAATATGCACTGGCCCCAGGTGATCATGTATCCATTCGGATTGATCCGATGAAGCGAGCAACATACCTGCCAGGAATGCCCCGAGTGCAGGAGAAAGACCCAGCCAGCCGGTCAGCGTAGCCGACCCCAGGCAGAGCAACAGCCCAAGCATGATACGATGTTCGTCATTTCCAAGCAGTGCATCCGGAATATGAAAACGGCCAGTACGCATCAGCCAGACAACAAAGCCAATCACTGCAACCCCTCCGACCACCTGAATCACCAGTGATGAGATCGTGCTCTCTTCACCGCCACCGAGCATGCCCAGAATCACCATCATCGGAATAATTGCCAGATCCTGCACCAGCAGTACGCCCAGTGCATTCTGCCCCAGCGGCAATTCAATCTCACCGGAATCCTGCAGTATTTTCAACACCACAGCGGTACTGGAAAGACTGATAATAAACCCGTACAACACCCCCTGCTGCCAACTCATATCAAACAACAAAGCCAATGCCACGCAGGCGACCACACTCACAAGTATCTGAATATTGGTACCAATAAAGGCTACTTTCCAACCCTCAAGCAAGCGTGGAATCGAAACTTCCATACCCACGAAAAAGAGCAGCATGATCACACCGATCTCACCAATGCGGGTTACCAGAGCATGATCTTCAATCACTGCAAAACCCGATGGGCCGAGCAACACTCCGGTCAAAATATAGGCCACAACAATGGGAAGCTTCACACGCATGGCGACATAGGCCATCAACATGGAGAAAAATAGTACGATAGTGATGATTAGAATGACCGGATCGAGATGCATATTACTCCTTTCTTCCAAACAGGCGGTCGAGATCATTCAGGGAGAGCGATACATAGGTCGGACGGCCATGGTTGCACTGCGCGATATTCGGCGTCTGCTCCATCTTTCTTAACAACGCTTCCTGCTCATCATGCGACAACAGACGCCCTGACTTGATCGACCCTTTGCAGGCACGATTGCCTAACCAGCGCTCCAACACACGCGCCTGCCCACTGGAACCAGCTTCTGCTTCTGCACCTAGCAGACGGCACGCCTCAATCAACTCCGCCACCAACTCAGCCACAGGCTCTGTCGACAGCATGGCTGGCACAGAACGAATGCAACAGGACTCTTCGCCGGTCACATCAATCTCCACACCAAATGGCATCAATGCATCATCATGATCATGCAACCAGGCCGCAGCCTCGGCATCCAATGAAAGCGCTACCGGCTCAAGCAGCATCTGTGTGGCAATGCGCGCACCCACCAGCTGTTTTTTCAGCTTTTCATAGGTCATACGCTCATGGGCTGCATGTTGATCCACCAGAATAACACCGGATGTGGTCTGAGCCAGAATATAACAGCGGTGAATTTGAGCCAGGGCATGTCCCAAATCCAGAGCCCCATCGACTAGATAACTACCTTCTGGTTCATGCGCTGATCCACTGGGAAACAGAATACGCTGAAGATCGACCGGCATCCCTGACGACGGCTGGCGCGTTGGCGCCCTGAATTCACCCGAAGAAAAGTTCGGCATGGGGCCACCCGCTGAACCAGCGTGCATAGAAGGAGAAGTCTGGCTGCTATAATCCGGAGTACTCGAGCGCTGCATGGCATGCATGGCCTGATCAGTCGTTGTAGAGGCCACCGACTGCCCCATGCGCTCAATGGCAGCACGGATACAGGATACAACCGCAGCACGTACTGTCTGTGGTGATTTAAAACGCACCTCACGTTTGGCCGGATGCACATTCACATCCACATCGGCCGGATCTATTTCGATGCGAATCAGCCCTACAGGATAACGGTCATGAAACATCACATCGCGATAGCCCGCCCGCATGGCTGCAATCAACTGTTTATCACGGATCACCCTGCCATTGACCAGGAACATCATTTTGGTGGAATCACGGTGGTGGAATGTAGGCAAACCCAGATGGGCTGAGACCTGCATACCTTCATGTTCGATGCTTAATTCCAAGCTGTTCTCAGCAAACGCATCACCCAGAATCGCTACGATGCGAGATCGCTCATCCTGACTGATGAAATTAAAACGACTGCGCCCTTCAATCTCCAGCTGCATCGCTACGGCAGGATTGGCCAGTGCCAACGCGCGAAAAGATTCAGCAATCGCTGCTTCCTCGGTTTTATCGGTGCGCATAAAATTCAGACGTGCCGGTGTATTCAAAAAGAGGTCGAGCACTTCAATACGGGTGCCTTGGCGCGGTGCAGCCGGGCGCGTTTCAGTCTCAGCCCCTCCATCCACACGCACTTCAATGCCCTCGCTGCTACCAGCTAAAGCGGTCTGCATACGAAAGCGCGACACCGATGCAATCGATGGCAGAGCCTCACCACGAAAACCATGGCTGGCGATGCGATGCAGATCATCGGATGATTCAATTTTACTGGTGGCATGGCGTTGTAAAGAGAGTTCAGCATCGTGAGCCGACATACCACAACCATTATCTTCAATTACAATGGATTTTTTACCCGCACCTATAATGCGCACCGTGACTTTCGTAGCGCCTGCATCGAGTGCGTTTTCCATCAGCTCTTTGACCGCAGACGCAGGTCGTTCAACCACCTCGCCGGCAGCAATCTGGTTGGCCACCTGAGGGGAGAGAATATGAACTACAGAATCACTCACAACGATTTAGCCACAGATACCCCAGGGCACCCTCTCTTACACACGTGTAATTCACCTTGTTCACGCAGATAAACACAGATATAAAACCTCTCATTTTAAGCAGCCCTCAAACCTGAGTAAAAAACACAAAAAACACCACCCCAAAAGGCCCTAAAATTTGGATAATTCGCTTAGATTATCTAATCCCCCGCTAGCAGACTGCCAATCTAGGTTATTTATCGACGGATGAGAGCAGCGGAGCGCGACTGGCTATAAATCACTAAGATTAGGAATCCGAAGGAGCAAGCGATGTTGCCCCATCGCGCGATAGGCTTGCTCAAATATAACCGGGGTGCCCTTCTTTCGTTCTTTCTTTGCCGCCAAAGAAAGGACAAACCTTCGAGCACCAACATGGCAACTCACTGCAACAGTTCAGGCAAGCAGCGCTAGTCCTAGATCCACAAGACGCCTATTGTTGAGCTGTGCCGCGACGCTTAGAGATGAATCTGAAATTAAAACACCGCCCCCAATTCTCTTAAAGATACTATTTCACCCTCAAAAAAGTACTTCTAAGGCCTGATAAAGCTCACACTCAAGCTCTAAACCCTTATGCTGCAACATTCCTCTTGGTCCGACCCCGTGACTTCCCCGTGACTTACCAGGAAGCAAGCGATGTTATCCCACCGCTCGGTAGGATTACTCTAATAAAATGAGGCGTTTTTGATTCACTACTTCCATATAGCTCAGGGCTTTGCCCCACCTGTTTAGGCGTCCAAATGGCTCCTACCAATTGTCTTGGTTCGTTCTTTGCACGGACACAAAAAGGCAGGGATGCCGTTTGGTCGAACTTTAGGCCGCCCGAAGGGTGAGGGACATGGAAGTCCCGAATCAAAGAATGAACACAGCAGGTAAACTGCTGTCATGCCTTTTTCACATAAACAAAAGCCATGCCGCGACGGTTTACTAATAATCTGAAAAGTTAGCGGTATTGGCAATTTCGTTCATTTCTTTTCCAAAAAAGAAACGAACCAAAGAAAGTTGCCCGCCAACCTGCTTCATCCTGAGAATTAATCATTCAATAGGGCGAAAACTTTTATACTTCGAACCATCTGTGC
>Ga0316202_10001963_pt1 | contig 14389 bp, 17 predicted proteins | sample 3monrhotite_MG_FD_204934 | JGI IMG/M metagenome (GOLD analysis project Ga0316202, IMG submission 204934) | Microbial mat bacterial communities from mineral coupon in-situ incubated in ocean water Damariscotta River, Maine, United States -... | ecosystem: Environmental > Aquatic > Marine >... | reverse complement strand
ATTGTGAAAGACTAGGCGAGGCGGCTGCGCCGCGTGCAAATCCGTTGAAAAACTCGGCGGGGTTACAATCACCCCGCCGCATTATCCAGCCCCGAAGATGGGGGCTGCACAATCACTGCGGGTTTGCCTGACTATACAAGGCCATCCCTTTGGCCTAAAACGATGAAAAAACCGGGCGTGGCCCGACGAGGAAGAGCGACAAAGACATGTCTGACGATTTTGAACTGGATACCGACGATCTGACACGCCGCATGGAGGGTGCCATTGCCAACCTCCGGGTTGAGCTTGCGTCGCTGCGCACCGGCCGTGCGTCCGGCTCAATGCTGGAACCAGTGATGGTGGATGCCTATGGGACGATGACACCGATCAATCAGGTCGGCACGGTCAATGTGCCGGAACCGCGGATGGTGACAATCAACGTCTGGGACAAGGGACTTGTGGGCAAAGTCGAAAAAGCCATTCGCGAGAGTGGCTTGGGGATCAATCCTCAACTCAATGGCACGATTATCATGCTGCCTATTCCGGAACTGAACGAAGAGCGCCGCCGCGAGCTGAGCAAGGTCGCCGGCCAATATGCCGAAAGCGCGCGGGTTTCGATCCGCAACCTGCGCCGGGATGGCATGGACCAGATCAAAAAGGCCAAGGGTGATGGGCTCTCCGAGGATGACCAGAAATTCTGGGAGGCGGCTGTGCAGGACGTCACCGACGCGCATATCAAGCTGGTCGATGAAACCCTTGAGACGAAACAAGCCGAGATCATGCAGGTCTGATCAGATAAAAAGGGGCCAGTGATGCCCAAGGATGCAGACATCAGAACCGCCCCCGCCCATGTTGCCATCATCATGGATGGCAATGGGCGTTGGGCTCAGAAACGCGGGCGTCCGCGGCTTTTTGGCCATCACGCCGGTGCCCGCAGGGTGCGTGAAATACTGTCGGCCTGCCCTGACATGGGCGTCAAATACCTGACGATCTTTGCCTTTTCGACCGAAAACTGGAAACGCACCCAGACCGAAGTGACCGGGTTGATGAGCCTGTTTCGCAAATATCTGGAGCGCGAGGCAACAGAGCTGTTTGAAAGCGGTGTTTGCGTGCGTTTCATCGGTGATCGGATACGGCTTGATGACAAGCTGGTGGCGCTGATGGACGAGTTGGAACTGCGCACGGCCGGCAATGACCGGGTGCATCTGACCGTGGCATTGAATTACGGCGGTCGCGATGAAGTAACCCGTGCCGCCAAGCGTCTGGCTTTTGAGGTTGAGCAGGGTCGATTGACCCATGATGAGGTCGATGCTGAAACGCTGGCGCGCTTTCTTGACACCCATGTGCTGCCCGACCCTGATCTGGTGATCCGCACCAGCGGAGAGGCGCGGATATCGAATTTTCTGCTGTGGCAGTCGGCCTATGCGGAATATGAATTCGTCGACACCCTTTGGCCGGATTTCACTACCGATGAATTCGCCAAGGTGCTGAAAAGCTATGGCAGCCGCGAGCGGCGCTTTGGAGCGGTCAGAGCCTGACGATGAATAGCCCGGTGCCACCGCCAGCAAAATGGGATGACCTGACTGTTCGGCTGACCTCCAGCGCGGCCATGGTAATTGTCGGCGCCTTTGGCGTGATCATGGGCGGTGTCTGGTTTCAGATGATGGTGGTTTTTGTCACTGCGGTGATGATCTGGGAGCTGTGGATGATGATCCGCCCGCAAGCCCCCACCAAGGGGATGTTGCTGGCGGCTTTGGTGGCCTCGGTGATGTCGGGGCAACTGGCTTATGGCAGCCCTTGGGGAATGCTCTTGTTCCTTGTGGCGCCGCTGCTGGGTGCCAGTCAGTTGAAAACCGAGATCAAGACGTTCTTTGTCTTTGCTCTCGGCATTCAACTGGCTGGCTGGGGGCTGGTCCATTTTCGGATGGATTACGGGTTCTTCTGGCTATTGTGGCTGATGTCGGTGGTGATCGTGACCGATATTTTCGGGTATTTTGCCGGTAAATCCTTGGGCGGGCCCAAATTCTGGCCTGCGATCAGCCCCAAAAAGACCTGGAGCGGGACGGTCGCAGGATGGGTTGGGGCCGCATTTGTCGGGTTTATCTTCACGCTGTTCACCAATGCGGGCCTGTGGATCGTCGTCATTTCCATGGTGCTGAGCTTTGCAGGACAAATGGGCGATATTGCCGAAAGTGCGCTCAAGCGGCGGATGGGGGTCAAGGACAGCTCGACCCTGATTCCCGGCCATGGAGGGCTCTTTGATCGGTTCGACGCGCTCTTGGGGGCCTCGCTTTTCCTGATCCTGGTGGCGGATGTCGTGGATGTGCCGGGGGTTGTCTGGTGAGACGGGTCTCGGTGTTCGGGGCGACCGGGTCGATCGGGCAAAGTGCGCTTGATCTGATCGCGCGAGAGGCTGGAACCTACGATGTCGTGGCCTTGACCGGTGGGCGTAATCTGGTTCAGTTGGCGGCGGATGCGCGACGTCTGAAGGCCGATATTGCCGTCACCTGCTATCCAGAATGTTACAGTGAATTGAAAGACTTGCTGGCCGATACTGATGTTGAGATCGCTGCAGGGCCGGGTGCCATTGCACAAGCAGCGGCGCGCCCGGTGGATTGGGCCTTGTCGGCGATTGTGGGGGCCGCGGGTCTGGTGCCGGGTCTGGAGGCGCTGTCGCACGGCACGACGCTGGCGTTGGCCAATAAGGAATCACTGGTGACAGCCGGTCCGCTGCTTTTGGGCCGGGCCAAGGCGCATGGCGCGACCATTCTGCCTGTGGATAGCGAACATTCAGCGGTGTTTCAGGCGCTGGTGGGCGAACATATGGCGGCGGTTGAACGGATCATCATCACCGCAAGTGGCGGCGCATTTCGCGACTGGCCCTTGGACAGGCTGGCAACAGCGACATTGGCCGAGGCGTCCAGCCACCCCAATTGGGAGATGGGTCAGCGGATCACGATTGACAGCGCATCCATGTTTAACAAGGCGATGGAGCTGATTGAAACAAAAGAGTTTTTCAACGTATCCCCTGACATGATCGAGGTGCTGGTGCATCGCGAAAGCCTCGTTCACGCTCTGGTGGGGTTCAACGATGGGGCCTTGATGGCCCATGTCGGCCCCCCCGATATGCGCCACGCCATCGGCTACGCGCTGCATTGGCCGGAACGCAGGGCGCTGCCGGTGGAACGGCTTGATCTGGCAAAGATTGGCAGCCTGACGTTTGAGGCACCCGATCATGCGCGCTATCCGGCCTTGGGTATCGCCACGCGGGTGATGGATGAAAGCGGGCTATCTGGGGCGGTATTCAATGCGGCCAAGGAGCGCGCGCTTGATGGGTTTATCGCTGGCGAAATCGGGTTTCTGGATATGGCGCAGGTGGTATCGCGGACGCTCGACAAAATGTCATCACGCGACGGGCTGCAAAATGCGTCTGTCACCCTAGATAATGTTTTAGAGACCGACCGATTGGCGCGCATCTACGCCGCCGAAACCTTTAACCAACTGGGATAACGCCTTGGACCTGATGCAATTCGTGCCGATGTTCGGCAACTTCGCCTTCATGATTGTCGCCTTTGTCGTGGCGCTTTCGGTCATCGTGGCAATCCACGAATACGGCCATTACATCGTGGGGCGTTGGTGTGGCATCCATGCGGATGTGTTCTCCTTGGGGTTTGGCCCGGTGATTTTCAGCCGCACGGACAGTCGGGGCACGGAGTGGCAAATCGCGGCGTTGCCATTGGGCGGATTTGTCAAATTCATGGGTGATGCGAATGCCGCCAGTGTGGGCGATGACGGCGAGGTTGCCCCGCAAGACCTGCGCCGCACCATGCTGGGTGCGCCACTATGGGCGCGGACAGCAACCGTTGCAGCGGGGCCGGTCTTCAACTTTATTCTGGCGATTGCGATCTTTGCGGGGTCGATCATGTATCAGGGCCGCTCTGCGGACCCGTTGACTTTTGGTGAACTGCGCCCGCTGCCGGCCAGTTTTGCCACCGACCTGCGCGCGGGTGACGTGATGCTTGCTGTGGAAGGGGTGCGCTTTGACGATGCTGAACGCAACGTGCCGATTTCCGATCTGGTCCCGGTGCAGGAACGGCTGGATTATACCGTGCTGCGTGATGGCGATCAGATCACGGTCGAGGGGCCGTATTATTTCCCCGCCTCTGTCTCCAGCGTCAGCCCGCGTTCGGCGGCCGATGATGCGGATATCAAGATCAATGACGTGATCACTGCCGTCAATGACACAGCGATTTATGCGTTTGTTCAGGTGCAGGAAATCGTCTTGGGCGCCGATGGCGCAGAGCTGGAATTTCAGATTTGGCGCGACGGTGAGACGCTGACCAAGACGATTGCGCCCCGCCAGGTGGACCTGCCATTGCCTGAAGGCGGGTTTGAAACACGTTGGCTGATTGGCATAACCGGCACGATTTTCTTTGATGACAAAAGAGTGAGCGTAGGCCCGTTCGAGGCGGTCAGCCTGGGCGCGCAAGGTTTGTGGAACACGCTCACCACTTCATTGTCGGCGCTGCGGCATATTATTTCAGGGCAGATTTCAGCCTGTAACCTTTCTGGACCAGTCGGGATCGCCGAAACCAGCGGCTCTATGGCAGAGCAGGGCGCGCAGAGTTTTATCTGGTTTATCGGCGGGCTGTCGGCAGCCGTCGGGTTGATCAATCTTTTTCCGATCCCGGTTCTTGATGGTGGCCACCTTGTTTTCTACGCCTATGAGGCCGTAGCGCGCCGCAAACCCAGCGACCGCGCGGTGCAGGTCTTTATGTATTTGGGACTGTCACTGATCCTGGCGCTGATGTTGTTCACGATCCTGAACGACACCATTCTGTGCCCTTGAAACAAGTTGTCGTTTTACCGCGAATTCCTGCCGCGCGCGTTTTGACATCGTTGCACATTGGCGCTACTCCGAATGCCACAGGTGATCAAAACACGGGCGGTGGAAATGAAGACAGGTTTAGGGCGCGTTTTCGTGCAAGGGGTGTCAACAATGCGTGCGGCCTGGCTGACACTTTGTTTTGTAATTCTGGCAGCGGGTACTGCCACTGCGCAGAGCTTTGCCTTCAACAGTTTTGAGATTGAAGGCAACCAGCGCGTCGCCGACGGAACCATCCTTACTTTCGCCGGGTTAGAGCCCGGTGTTGGCCTCTCCATTGCCGAGTTGAACACCGCAGGCCAGAATATCCGTGCCTCTGGCCTGTTTGAGAGCGTTGATCTTGCGCCGCAAGGCAACCGCCTGCTGATCCGCGTGGTGGAATACCCCACGATCAGCCGGATCAACATCGAAGGCAACAACCGCCTGCGGGATGCAGAATTGCTGCCTTTGGTACAATCTCAGCCGCGGCGCGTCTTTACGCCGGCACAGGCCGAATCTGACACAGCCGCCATCTCCGAAGCCTACGCCAGAGAGGGCCGGATCAACGCCACGGTGACACCACGCATCATTCCGCTGCCTGACAACCGTGTCGATCTGGTGTTTGAAGTGCGCGAATCCGGTGTCACCGAGATCGAGCGCATTACCTTCATCGGCAACCGGACCTTCTCGGAAGGGCGCCTGCGCCGAGTTTTGGAAACCAAGGAGGCGGGTATCTTCCGCTTGCTGGTTGCCCGCGACACCTATTCGCCCGAACGGGTGGCGCAGGACCGCGAAGTGCTGACGGATTTTTATCGCTCGCGCGGGTTCATTGATTTTGTGATCCAGAACGTTGACGTGTCGCTCACCCGCGAACGTGACGCCTATCTGGTCACCTACAATCTGCGTGAGGGACAGCGGTTTGCCTTTGGCGAAACCTCTATCACCAGCGAGATTTCAGGCGTCGATGCCACGCAGTTCGCGAATGCAATGCGTGTGCGCAGTGGCGCCACCTATTCGCCGGTCCCGATTGACGACGACATCACGCGGATCGAGCGGGCGGCCGCGGCTGCGGGGTTCCGGTTTGTGGCCGTTGAGCCGCGGCTGTCGCGAAACCCGCGCGCGCTGAGCGTCAATGTCAATTATGTCCTCGTCCCTGCCGAGCGTCTTTTTGTTGAGCGGATTGATATCGAAGGCAATGGCACCACGCTCGACCGGGTGATCCGCAATCAATTCCGCACGGTCGAGGGCGATCCGCTCAACCCCCGCGAAGTTCAAGAAGGCGCAAGTCGCATCCGCGCCCTGGGCTTTTTCGAGGGCGTTTCAGTAAATACGCGCGCCGGGACCACGGCCAGCCAGCGCATTATCGATGTGGATGTGACCGAAGGGCCAACCGGCACCTTGTCGTTCGGCGCAAACTACAACACCGATACCGGCCTTGGCTTGCTGGCGTCTTATCGCCAGAGCAATTTCCAGGGGCGCGGACAGCGTTTGGAACTTGATATCTCCACCGCGGAAAGCAATCGACGGTTCAGCTTTGGTTTTACCGAACCGCAGCTTCTGGGGCGTGATCTGCGCGGATCGCTGGATCTGTCCTATGCCACGACAAATAACGAAAACGCGCTCTATGATACTGATACGCTGCGTTTGAGTTCGGCGATGAGCTTTCCGATTAGTGACGCAAGCCGCCTGTCACTGTATTATGCGCTTGAATACACCGACCTGAGCGATGTGTCGGCAAGCGCCAGCGACATTATCCGCCAAGAGGCGGAGGACGGAGGCGTTTGGACAAATGCGCTCGGCTATACCTACTCCTTTGACAATCGGCGGACCGGACTGAACCCGAATGCCGGAATTGTGCTGCGCTTCGGTCAGGAATTTGGCTTTGGCGATGCGCGGTTCATCAAGACGACGGCGCTGGCGGGGGCAGAGACAAAAGTGCTGAACGAAGAGGTCACCTTGCGGGCCACATTGGAAGCCGGAATGTTGAGCTATCAAGAGGGTAACAGCCGGGTCACCGATCGCTTCTTCTTGGGTAGCCGCGTGATGCGGGGCTTTGATGCAGGTGGCATTGGGCCGCGTGATGACCTTACTGATGATGCCTTGGGCGGCAATGCCTTTTCGGTTCTGCGACTGGAAACCGAATTTCCGCTGGGTTTGCCAAGCGAATACGGCATCACGGGTGGCGCGTTCATTGATTACGGGTCGGTCTGGGATGTGGGTGAAACCTTTGGCGAAGATGTGATCTACAATGACTTTCTTGGCCGCTCCGTTGCCGGTCTCTCGGTTTTCTGGACGACGCCAATCGGTCCGTTGCGCTTTAACTTCACAGAGCCTTTGGATGTGCAGGACCGTGACAATACCCGCAATTTTGATGTGACCATCTCAACACAATTCTGATGGGTATTCTGCGTGCGCTTCTTGTTTGGCTGATACTGGTGCTTCCGGCGTCAGCCCAACAAACATCGCCGCCTGTGCTGATCGTTGACAGCGAACGTCTGTTTGTTGAAACGCTCTATGGTCAGCGCCTGTCTTCGGAACTCGCAGCACAGGCCACTGCCTTGCAGGCCGAGAATGACCGGATTGTTGAATCGCTGACCCTGGAAGAGCGTAGCCTGACGGTGCGGCGACCCGAAATGGACCCGCAGGAATTTCGCGCCGAAGCCGAGGCATTTGACCGCAAGGTGCAGGACGTGCGCCGGGTGCGCGACGCAAAGAACGTGGAATTGCAGGTGGCGAACGCCGAAGCGCGGTCTCGGTTTGAGCAGCGTGTGCAGGGGATCGTCGCCAATATCATGATCGAACGCGGCGCGGTTCTGGTGCTGGAGCAACGCAATGTCGTGCTGTCTGTGCGTGCGGCCAACATCACCGATGATGCCATTGTGCGTATCGACGCCGAATTGGGCAACGGCACAGAGTAGCGGGCGCTTGCCGCCCTTGCCGCGTCTTGGTAGTCATATCGCACGGCGGCCAAGGTGCGCCAAGACCAATATCAAGGAACCGCCAGGCATGACCGACGCAGTCACCACCGCTGATATTCAGCTGATCCAGAAAATTCTGCCGCATCGTTATCCGTTCCTGCTGGTCGACAAGGTGCATAGCATCAATGGAACGACCTCTGCGGTGGGCATCAAGAACGTCACGATGAACGAACCGCATTTTCAGGGCCATTTCCCCGGCAATCCGATCATGCCCGGTGTCACCATTGTCGAAGCGATGGCCCAGACCACCGCGGTGATGGTCGGCGCATCACTGGGCCTGACCGAGGGCAACCTGCTGGTCTATTTCATGGCGATTGACGGCTGCAAATTCCGCCGCAAAGTCGTGCCCGGTGATGTGCTTGAGATGCATGTCGAAACCACACGCGGCAAGCCCGGCGGCAAAGTCTGGCGCTTCAAGGGCGTGGCGACCGTCGAGGGTGAAATGGCCGCCGAGGCCGCGTTCACGGCGATGATGGATATGCAAGACTGATGGCCAACATCCATCCTTCTTCGGTCATCGCCGAGGGCGCACAGATTGGCGCGAATTGCGTCATTGGCCCGTTTTGCGTGATCGGTGCGGATGTGGTGCTGGGCGAAAGGGTTCATCTGAAAAGCCATGTCGTCATCGATGGCGACACGCAGGTCGGCGAGGATACTGTCGTGTTCCCCTTTGCGGTGATTGGTGAAATCCCGCAAGACATGAAGTTTGACGGCGAAAAAACCCGCCTGCGGATCGGGGCGCGTAACCGTATTCGTGAACATGTGACCATGAACACGGGCACCGCCGCCGGTGGCGGTGAAACGCGGATTGGCGACGATGGGCTCTTTATGGCGGGCTGTCATATTGCGCATGACGCGCAGATCGGTAACCGAGTGATTGTGGTCAATTCCTCAGCCGTGGCGGGCCATTGTATCATCGAGGATGATGTCATCATCGGCGGCCTTTGCGGAGTGCATCAGTTTGTACGGATCGGGCAGGGTGCCATCATTGGCGCTGTCACGATGGTCACAAAGGATGTGGTGCCACATGGGCTGGTGCAGGCACCGCGTGGGGCGTTGGACGGGCTTAATCTGGTCGGGCTCAAGCGCAAGGGCGTGGACCGCGCCGACATCACAGCCCTGCGCGCGGCCTTTCAGATGCTCAAGGACGGTGAGGGGACGTTTCAGGATCGCGCCCACCGTTTGGCAGATGAAAGTGACAGTGCTTACGTGCAGCAGATGGTAGCGTTCATTCTGGGCGACACCGACCGCAATTTCCTGACACCGGGCTGATGCTGGCGCTGATCGCGGGGACCGGTGATCTGCCACCAGCGCTTGTCGCGCGACTGCCCGCACCACCGGTGGTTTGCGCGATGGAAGGGTTTCTGCCAACCGTCATTCCTGATGTGACATTCCGGATCGAACGTCTGGGCAGCTTTCTGAGCGACCTGCGCGCGCGTGGCGTGACCCAGATATGTATGGCTGGCGCGATAAGCCGTCCGCCGATTGATCCCGGCGCGGTGGATGAGGCAACCAAGCCGTTGGTGCCGCGGATCATGGACGCGATTGCGCAGGGCGATGATGGGGCCCTCCGGACGATCATTGCGATTTTTGAAGAGGCCGGGCTGACGGTCAGGGCTGCGCATGAATTGGCGCCGGACCTGTTGCCGGAGGCTGGCCTATTGAGCCGGAGCCCCGTCACGATGACCGCACGGCAGGATGCTGTGACAGCCGAGCAAACCATTGCCGAAATGGGACGCGCCGACATCGGCCAGGCATGTGTTGTGCGCGACGGGTTTGTTCTGGCGCGCGAAGGGCAGGCGGGGACCGATGCGATGCTGGCCCGATTTGCGCTGCCCGACGAAGCTTTGACGGATCTGAAAGATGGATCGGAGAGTCCCGCCCATCGTCTCATGGGTGCGATCCTGTTCAAAGCGCCGAAACCAGATCAGGACCGCAGGGCGGATTTGCCTGTGATCGGACTGCAAACCGCAAAGAGCGCCATTGCGGCGGGGTTGGCGGGTGTGGTGATCGAGCATGACGGGGTCATGGTTCTGGACCTGAGCGCGGTTTTGTCGGCGCTGGATGCCGCCGGTCTTTTTTTATGGGTGCGCCCCAAGGGGGCGGCATGAGGGTATTCGTGATTGCAGGAGAGGCGTCTGGCGATAAGCTCGGCGCGGCCTTGATGGCCGGGCTAAAGGCCTTGCGCCCGGACACCACATTTGATGGTGTCGGCGGGCCCCTGATGCAGGCCGAAGGGTTGGAGAGCCGCTTTCCCATGGAAGAGCTGAGTGTCATGGGCCTATCCGAAATCCTGCCAAAATACCGCGCGCTCAAGGCCCGGATCAGGCAAATGGCCGACGCGGTTCTGACGACGCCGCCGGATGTGCTGATTACCATCGACAGCCCTGATTTCTGCCTGCGGGTGGCGCGGTTGGTCAAGGCTGCAAGTGATATTCGCACGGTGCATTATGTTGCCCCAACTGTTTGGGCGTGGCGGCCCGGGCGCGCCGAAAAGATGGCACGCCATATCGATCATGTGCTGGCCCTGTTTCCGTTTGAGCCGCCTCTTATGCAGGCCGCCGGGATGGGTTGCGATTTCGTCGGGCACCCGGTGGTGGCCGAGCCTGTCGCACTCCCCGAAGAGGTCGCACGCCTATGCAAGGGGACCGTCGTGTTGCTCCTTCCGGGCAGTCGCATGGGCGAAGTGTCGCGTCTTGCGGATCGGTTTGGTGCGGCAGCCGAAAGGATTGCCGCCGCAGTGCCTGATGCGCAATTCGTCGTTCCCACGACGCGCGGCGTACATGATCTGGTGCAGGCGCGGGTGGCGGAATGGCCGATACCCGGTACCGTCTTGCCGCCGGGATCGCCTGACAAGGCGGCGTGGTTCAAGCGGGCGGATGTGGCTCTGGCGGCCTCTGGCACAGTGTCTCTGGAACTGGCGGCCAATGACACGCCGATGGTGATTGCCTACGATATGGCGTGGCTCAGCCGGATCATCATCAGCCGGATGCTGCTGGTCGATACGGTGACGCTGGTGAACCTTGTCAGCGAAGCCCGCGTTGTGCCTGAATTTATCGGTGCGGCCTGCCAACCGGGGCCGATTGCGGATGCGGTACTGGCGGTGCTTGCTGATCCTGCGGCGCAACGTGCCGCGATGGCTCTGACCATGAAGCGCCTGGGACAGGGCGGTGAAGCCCCCGGCCTACGTGCGGCGCGTGCGGTCTTGCAGCAGTTTGAGCAGGCGCCCGTCCAGGATCAGTAACCCCAGGCCGAGGATCACAAAGCCTGAATAGGCGCGCAGCGGCAGCGCCTCGCCCAGCACGATTGCGCCCAGCACAATGGCCACAGGGGCAATCAGGAGCGTGAAAGCATCAGGTTGACGCTGCCTGCCATCGCCAGCATCCGGTAAGACAGCAAATAGGCGACCGCCGTGGCTACGACGGCGTAAGAGGCAATCGCCGCCCAAGTCTGCGGTTGCAGGGTTGGGCTGATCGAACCCTCAACCTGTCAAGCCGCCGGGATCGTCACGATGCTGGCACCGGTCAGCATACCTGCCGCCGCGCCTTGGCGAGGAAAAGAAATGAGTAACTCCGACCAGCAGGTGCACATGTCGCTCAATTTACGACAGTTGCTGTCGGAAAAACTGGGAATAGCTGCAAACCACAGGGCCGACGGATGGGTTGGCCCACCCATTTCCACGCCGGCCAACCATAACGCTCACTTTGGCTTTCAGTCCGAAGAAGGCAATCAAAAGCTACTCAGGGCTATCAGTCCTTGTTTGCGTTGCTTGGGCCGTTGCCCTTACCGCCGGGCTGCTCATATGGGGTATCAGTCCGCTGACCGTTCATCGGTGCAGCATTAGGTCCGCCACCGTTGTTGCCGCTGTTCCCTGTAATGCCATCCCAGGGACTGTTGCCCACTGGTTTCCCATTGCCGGGATTACCAGGACCCGACGGTTCTTCGCACTCATTCAAACACCCAACTGGCGGCTCATCTTCACCTTCGGCGAAACTCGCTGTCCCAAGCACTGCAACCGCAATTGCGCTAAGTATTGTAAATTTAGCTTCTCTCATAACAACTCTCCTAAGAGATTAATGGTTAAAGCAAAGGAGCAGTATAAGCTCCTCGCAACGATAGTTTGGCTCAGAAGCGGGACGAAAAGCAATGATTAAGGTCAAATGCTTCATTCCCTGTTTCTCCTGACGGGCGATCTGTGGCGCGGCTTTCGTTTGTAGGCCAGACAGGTTTTCCGCGGGTATCTCCATACTCCCTCCGGTTTTTAGGGGCCCTCTTGGCTGATGGGGCGGGATTGCCTCCGGCGGAAGTTTGATCGGACGAAGAAAGTCGAACGTCAGCTTGTGTGGAGTTGGCGCGCGAGTGCACAGAAGGCTTCCAGATCGACCTGTTCGGCCCGTTCAGTGGGTTTGATCCCGGCGGCGTTCAGGTGGTCTTCGATCTGCGGGTGCAGAGATTTGAGCGCTGAGCGCAGCATTTTGCGTCTTTGGTTGAATGCTGCGGCGACAACCTTGTTCAGCGTGCCGGGATCGGCGGGATAACGGGGCGCGGGCAGGGCGGTCAGGTGCACCACGGCAGAATTGACCTTGGGAGGTGGGCTGAAAGCCTCTGGCGGCAGGTCCATCACGATTTTGGGGTCTGTCCGCCATTGCGCAAGCAGGGCCAGCCGCCCGTAGGCTTTGGTTCCCGGACCTGCGACAATCCGCTGGGCGACCTCGCGTTGGAACATCAGTGTCAGGCTTTCCCAGTAGGGTGGCCACTCTGGTGGGGTGAGCCAACGGACCAAAAGCTCGGTGCCGACATTATAGGGCAGATTGGCTGCGATCTTGATCGGTGGGCTAAGGTGGGTCAGCGGGTTCACCGTCAGCGCATCGCCGTTGATCGCCAGCAATCTGTCAGGGTAGGCTGCCGCGATTTCGGCCAAGGCTGGCATGCAGCGCGGGTCTTTTTCGATGGCCAGCACCCGGCGCGCGCCTTCGGCGAGCAACCCACGGGTCAGACCGCCTGGGCCGGGGCCAATTTCAAGGACGTCCGCGTTGGTCAGATCACCTGCGAGCCGGGCGATTTTTGCGGTCAGATTGAGATCGAGCAGAAAGTTCTGGCCGAGCGATTTTTTCGCCGCCAGATCATGCGCCGCGATCACATCGCGCAGAGGCGGCAGCTTATCGATCACGGGCGTCGGCCATCTGGGCGGCCATGCGGATGGCCGCAATCATCGAGGTCGCATCTGCCGTGCCGCGCCCTGCGATATCAAAAGCGGTGCCATGGTCGGGCGAAGTGCGCACGAAGGGCAGCCCCAGCGTGACATTCACCCCGCCGGAAAAATCCAGCGTCTTGATCGGGATCAGCGCCTGATCGTGATACATGCAAACCGCGATGTCATAGGATTTTCGCGCCTCGGCGTGAAACATCGTGTCAGCGGAAAGAGGGCCTGTGATATCCATCCCTTCGGCGCGCAGCGCGTCCAGAACAGGAATAATCATCTCGATCTCTTCAAGTCCGATCTTGCCGTCCTCTCCTGCGTGCGGGTTCAGACCCGCCACCGCGATGCGCGGTTTTGAGATGCCGAAGTCGCGGCGCAGAGCTGCATGGGTGATCAGCAGCGTATCTGTCAGAAGATGCGCGGTGAGGGATTTTGGCACGTCAGAGAGCGGAATATGGATCGTGGTTGGCACCACGCGCAGCGCATCGCAAGCCAGCATCATGACGACCCGATCAGCGCCTGCCAATGCGGCGAGGTATTCGGTGTGGCCGGGATAGGCGAAACCGGCACCATCTATCAGCGCAGCCTTGTGGATGGGTGCGGTGCAAACCGCGCTTGCGGCCCCTGACTGCACCAGCGCCACCGCATCGGCGATGGCCGCGATCACGCCGCTGGCGTGGCGGGGGTCGGGTCGGCCGGGGGTGGCGGCGCCGCCGAAATCGCGCGCAAGCACCGTGAATTTGAAGGGGTGGATATCGGCGGGGTCGGTGGCATTGTGATAATCCGTGCCAACAGGCAGATGCGCCGGATCACCCAGCCACAAAAGTGGAATTTCGGTTTTCAACACCCGCCACGCCGCGACTGCGATCTCCGGCCCGATCCCCGCCGGTTCGCCGCAACTGATCGCGATGGGCTTCATCAGGGGCGGATAATGGCCGCGGCGCGCAAGTCTTCAAGCAAAGCATCCGCAAAGGCGGCAAGCCGTTGGCTGCGAATTTGGTTGCGCAGAACGCCGGGGTTGGCGCTGCTGCCACCTGCATCATTGCGTCCGCAAAGCATCAGGAACACCAGAGTCTCGCCTTGATCGCGGGTCAGATTGTAGGACACTTCGCCGGGGTCAAGCCGGGCCAGTTCCAGTGCTACATCGCGCGAAATCGCGGCGGGCGCCTCGGTCAGGCGGTCAAGCACTTCGACGGGCTGATTGCGGGCCACGCCGTAAAGATCGTCACAGTTGTCAACCTGATCGCGCACCTGCGCTGCTGTTCGCAATCCGGTCTCGGTTCTGCCGCCGGGAATATAGTAGGCGGCATATTCGATACTGAGGGGGGCTTGCGTGGCGCGCGTGGCTTCCCGTTTGCCGCGCAATTG
>Ga0316202_10001962_pt1 | contig 14397 bp, 14 predicted proteins | sample 3monrhotite_MG_FD_204934 | JGI IMG/M metagenome (GOLD analysis project Ga0316202, IMG submission 204934) | Microbial mat bacterial communities from mineral coupon in-situ incubated in ocean water Damariscotta River, Maine, United States -... | ecosystem: Environmental > Aquatic > Marine >... | reverse complement strand
TGCTCAGTTGCTGAAAGAACTTGCCGCTAAGGCAGGGCTGAATGCCAAAACCATCAGCCCACACATCTTGCGCCACGCCTTTGCAACGCATCTTCTGGCGCGGGGGGCGGATTTGCGGGCGGTGCAGCAGATGCTGGGTCATGCGGATATTTCCACAACGCAGATTTACACCCATGTGCTGGAAGAACGTCTCAAACAGGTGGTGACTGACCATCATCCTCTATCGCGAACTGTATCGGCCAAGAAAAGCGGTACATCCAGGCATTGACGCACTGCAACATGGGGCCTAGATTTCGGCTCTAATCCTTGATGTCTGGAGAAAAACCATGAGCTTTACCAACAATCCGCCCCGCATGGATCGTCTTTACCGGTCCAAGCTTTTTGTGCCGGGCTCGCGCTCTGATTTCTTCGAGAAAGCTGCGAAAAGCGAAGCCGATGTGATCTGCATGGATCTGGAAGATGCGGTGGCCGTTGGCGATAAGGAACAGGCGCGCAAGAACATCATCGAAGCCCTAAATGATGTGGATTGGGGCGACAAAACAATCACTGTACGGATCAATGGTCTGGATACGCATTATTGTTATCGCGATGTGGTGGATTTGATGGAGCAAGGCGGCGAACGCCTGGATGCCATCATGGTGCCAAAGGTGGGTGTCGGCGCCGATCTTTACGCCATTGATGTGCTGGTGTCCCAATGCGAATGGGGCACAAAGCGCAAAAAACGTGTGGGCTTTGAAGTGATCATCGAAAGCGCCATGGGCATTGAGAACATCAACGAGATTGCAGCGGCCTCTCAACGATTGGAGACCATGCATTTTGGCGCGGCAGATTACGCTGCCTCCACCGGCATGCGCACGACAAACATTGGCGGGGCCAATTCAGACTATACCATGCTCACGGACGGGGATGCGGACGGCAATGGCCGGGAAAACCATTGGGGCGACATGTGGCACTACACGCTCGCCCGCATCGTGGCTGCGGCCCGGGCCCATGGGGTCACGCCTATTGATGGGCCATTCGGCAATTTCAACGATGATGACGGCTTTAACAATCAGGCGACCCGCACGGCGGTTCAGGGCTGTGAAGGCAAATGGGCCATTCACCCCAAACAGGTACCGCTGGCCAATGCCATCTACACCCCACCGGAATCCGAGGTAAAGCGCGCCCGAGATATCCTTAACGCCATGGCCGAGGCCGAGCAAAAAGGCCTTGGTGCCGCCACATTGGAGGGTATGCTCATCGACGCTGCCTCCATCCGTCAGGCAAAAGGTATCATTGCCAAGATGGATCAGATCGAGGCAAAAAGCAGCTAGCGCTCATTTAACCAATAGTGTCTAAGCTGCTGGCAAATGGAATTCAGGGTCATCAAACCCAGGGGAAAATACATGTCGACGCAAACCTATCTCGATTTTGAAAAACAGATCGCGGAGCTCGAAGGCAAGGTTCAGGAGCTGCGCCAATTGGCAACGCAGGACAGCTCCATGGACATCACCGACGATGTGCAGCGTCTGGAAGCAAAATCCTCGACCCTGTTGCGGGACACCTATTCCAAACTGAACGCCTGGCAAAAAACGCAAGTGGCGCGCCATCCGCGACGCCCCCATTTCAATGATTACATTGGCCGCCTGTTTGAAGATTTCACACCCCTGGCGGGTGATCGCTATTACGCCCAAGACGAAGCCATCCAGGGGGGGCTTGCCCGTTTCAAGGGGCGCTCTGTCGTGGTCATGGGTCATGAAAAAGGTGCGGACACCCAAAGCCGCCTCAAACATAATTTCGGCATGGCCATGCCCGAGGGATACCGCAAAGCGGTGCGCCTGATGGATATGGCGGAACGATTTGAGCTACCGGTGATTTCCTTGGTGGATACGGCAGGGGCCTATCCCGGCGTTTCCGCCGAAGAACGGGGCCAGGCCGAAGCCATCGCGCGCTCTACGGAAAAATGCCTCACCCTTGGCTCGCCCATGGTCTCTGTGATTATCGGCGAAGGGGGCTCTGGCGGGGCCGTTGCCATTGCCACGGCCAACAAGGTTTTCATGTTGGAGCATTCGATTTATTCGGTGATCTCGCCGGAAGGCTGCGCCTCTATCCTGTGGCGCGATTCAGCAAAGGCGAAAGATGCCGCTGCCGCCATGAAGCTAACGGCGCAAGACCTTTTGGAACACAAGATCATCGACGGCATAATTGACGAGCCCGTGGGCGGTGCCCATCGCGGCCCCGGCTCTGTGATGGATGAAGCTGGCGATGTCATCGAAGACGCTTTGAAAGAGCTATCCGGCCTCAACGCAGCGGAACTTCGCCGCCAGCGTCAGGACAAATTCCTCGCCATGGGCCGCATTGAAGGCACCGCTTGAGCTAAAGCTTCGCCGCAAATTCCCGCAAATCTTCAACAAATGCTTCAGGCTGCTCCAGCGCCGCGAAGTGTCCACCAGCGTCAAAATCCGTCCACTGAACAATATTGCAGTAGCTTCGCTCCACCTGCGTGCGCGGTGGAAACGCATACATGGGAATTTCATGGGGCAGATTGGCAATGGCGGTGGGGATGGTCACTTGGGTGCCCGGTGCAATGGGCTCCCCAAATCCGTCTTCAAAAACACCGCGATAAGGCCATAGAGATGTCCCCACCGTGTTGGTGACCAGATAGAGCATGATGTTGGTGAGCATCTGATCCTTGCTATAGGCGCTTTCGATGTCGTTGCCGTCCGTATGAGACCAAGTGTTGAATTTCTCTATGACCCAAGATGCCCATCCGATGGGGCTGTCTTCCAGCGCCAGTCCAAGCGATACGGGCTTGGCCATTTGCATGGTGAAGTAACTGCCTTCCATAAGCTGCATCGCCTGGCCTGCTGCCGCATGGGCCTGCTCCTCTTCCATCTCAGGGCCTACCCCCGGCGTCCACCAGCCATGGATATTGATATGCAAGGCGGTGCAGGCGTCACAATCCAGCGCCATGGCGGCCGATATGGGGCCGCCCCAATCACCGCCCTGAGCCATGAAACTACCATAGCCCAACACATCCACCATCAGGGAGCTGAAGTAAGCGCCCATGTGGCGCGGGCTGATGGGGTTTGCGGGACATTGGGAATAGCCGTAGCCAGGCAGGGAAGGCACCACCACGTGAAAGGCGGGCTGATCCGCCGGTGGATTTGCCAAGGGCTCGATCAATTGCAGGAACTCAAACACGGATCCGGGCCAGCCGTGGCTGAGAATTATTGGCGTGGCGTCCAGCCGCGCAGATTTCACATGATAGAAATGAAGCTCAAGGGTTTCAGTCCCCACGGTTACAGGCGCCTTGAATTGAGGATGAGCGTTTAGCGCGGCTTCGGCTTTGCGCCAGTCAAAACCATCTGCCCAATAGGCCGCCAACTCCTTCATGTAATCCAAATTTGTGCCATAGCCCCAAGGCGCGCTAGCACCTTTGGCGCTATGGGCCGGGGCGCTGGGCCATGTCGCATCTTTCACGCGGGATAAAATGCGGTCCAGCGTTGTTTGCGCAACGTCAACTTTAAACGGTGTGATCTTAGGTTGGGGCATAGGCATAGCTCTCCGAAGGACAAGCATGAAACATACTCAGACTACGGAAGGATACGCCTTGAGACAAGTCAACGAGCACGACTTAGGCTCAGGCCTAGACTTGAGCTTCCAGCTTGCCGTGGCAATGTTTGTATTTCTTGCCAGAACCGCAAGGGCATTGGGAGTTCCGGGCAATTTTGCCCCAGCTTGCCGGATCATCCGGGGATAGCTCGCCGCCGGGCTCTTCCCCGGCAATGTTGCCGGTCAGTTTGGCGGAAACACGCTGACCGGGCCGACGACCCTGACGCTTGCGCGCCATTTCGTTCTCACCGGTCAGTGGATTGGCATGGGTTTCCTGCAATTTGCGAGGAGCTCCCTGGCCTGCTTCGGGCGGCGCCATCTCAATGCGCAAAAGCTGGCTGGTCACTTCCTGGCGCAAGTTGGACAGGAGGTGATGGAACAACTCGAACGCTTCGGTCTTGTACTCATTCAATGGATCGCGCTGGGCAAGCCCGCGTAAAGCAACGGCCTGACGCAAATGGTCCAACATGCCAAGGTGATCGCGCCAATCTTTGTCGAGAATTTGCAGCAGTAATGATTTTTCCACACGGCGCAACAATTGCGGACCCAAGTTGGCGGCTTTCTCGGCCATGCGTTTGTCTGCAGCTTCCATCAGGCGTTCGCGAATTTCTTCGTCCGCAATACCTTCTTCCCGTGCCCAATCCTGGATCGGCAGGTCCATGGCAGTGACGCGCAGGAACTCTTCTTCAAGGCCCTTTGAATCCCATTGTTCCGGATAGGCTTTGGGCGGGATGTGGCTTTCCACCAAATCTTCCACCACCTGATGGCGCATATCCGTAATCACATCGGACAAGTCCTCGGCGCGCATCATTTCAATGCGTTGCTCAAAGATCGCCTTACGCTGATCATTCATGACGTTGTCGTATTTCAGCAGATTCTTACGGATATCAAAGTTCCGCTGCTCGACTTTTTGCTGAGCTTTTTCCAGTGCTCCATTGATCCAAGGGTGCACGATAGCTTCGCCTTCATCCAGACCAAGACGTTTCAGAACACCGTCCATGCGGTCTGACCCGAAGATTCGCATAAGGTCATCGCCAAGGGAGAGGAAGAATTTGGAAGCACCGGGGTCACCCTGCCGTCCGGTCCGGCCGCGCAGCTGATTATCAATGCGGCGACTTTCGTGCCGTTCGGTGCCGACCACATAAAGTCCGCCAGCCGCCAATGCTTGTTGCTTCTTGGCTTCCACATCTATTGTAATCTCCTCGATCTTGGCAGCCAGGGCAGCCTCGTCCTTGATCGAATTTGTTTCGGCGTCAATGCGCATTTCCAGATTGCCGCCCAACTGAATGTCGGTGCCGCGACCGGCCATATTGGTGGCGATGGTCACAGCGCCGGGGACACCGGCTTGACCAACGATCTGGGCTTCTTGTTCGTGAAAGCGCGCGTTCAGAACTTTGTGTTTGATTTTTTTCTTTTTCAGGCGTTTTGCCAGGTCTTCAGATTTCTCAATAGAGACCGTGCCCACCAAAATAGGCTGACCCCGGTCGTGGCAATCCTGAACCAGATCAATGATCGCGTTGAATTTCTCGTCCGTCGTGCGATAGACCTCATCGTCTTCGTCGAGGCGCATGATGGGCTTGTTTGTTGGCATTTCCACAACACGCAGGCCGTAAATCTCGTCGAACTCGCCTTCTTCCGTCAGGGCCGTGCCGGTCATGCCGGACAGTTTTTCATAAAGGCGGAAATAATTCTGGAACGTAATCGAAGCAAGCGTCTGGTTTTCCGGCTGGATCGCCACTCCTTCTTTTGCTTCCAATGCTTGGTGCAAACCATCAGAATAACGGCGGCCATCCATCATGCGGCCGGTAAACTCATCGATGATGACGACGCGGCCAGATTTTACGATGTAGTCGCGGTCTTTCTGGAACGTGTGATGCGCCCGCAAAGCCTGATTGGCGTGGTGGACCATGGAGACGTTTGTGATGTCGTAAAGATTGTCGCCCTGCAGGATCGGTTCTGCGGCCGGGTCTTCAAGGAAATTCTTCGCATCGATCTCGCGCAGCAGGCCTTCGAAGAACTCATTGCCTTCTTCGGTCAAAGTAATCTGGCGCGCTTTTTCATCGATTTCGTAATGCTCTTCCTGGAGCTTGGGGATAAGGCCATCCACCATACGGTAAAGCTCGGAGTTATCGTCCGTAGGTCCAGAGATGATCAGTGGCGTTCGGGCTTCGTCAATGAGGATCGAATCAACTTCATCGACAACAGCAAAATTGTGAGGACGCTGAACCATGGCAGACAATTGGTATTTCATATTGTCGCGCAGATAATCAAAGCCCAGCTCATTGTTGGTGGCGTAGGTGATGTCCGCTGCATAGGCAGCGCGTCTTTCATCATCGCTCAATCCAGGAATGACGCAGCCCACTTCCAGACCAAGGAACTTGTAGACCTGGCCCATCCAATCGGCATCACGCGCGGCGAGGTAATCATTCACCGTGACCACATGAACGCCTTTGCCGGACATAGCGTTCAAATAGGCGGCAAGGGTTGCCACAAGGGTCTTGCCCTCGCCGGTTTTCATTTCTGATATTTTGCCTTCGTGCAGGACCATGCCGCCAAGGATCTGAACATCATAATGGCGTTGGCCAAGGGCGCGTTTGGCTCCCTCGCGCACGGTCGCAAAGGCTTCGTTCAGGATGTCATCCAGGGTTTCGCCGTCAGCGACGCGGGCTTTGAATTCCGTTGCTTTCGCGCGGAGTTCTTCATCCGTCAGGGCTTCCATGTCAGGCTCAAAGGCGTTGACCGCCTCGACCTGACGCCACATGGGTTTTAGTTTTCGCTGATTGGAATCACCAAAAATGCCTTTGGCGATTGCGCCGAGACTTACCATCCGGCTGCCCTTTCTTTAACTCTTCGTGGCGAACGCGCACCCCATACCGAGTGGGGGGTATTTCGTCCGTTATGAACCGAATACCAAGCCACGTCCCCTAGCCATGCTGGTGGGTCCAAAATAGACCCCGCCCAAACGGCCTGACAAACGCGGCAGACATAAGGATGCAAGCCAATAATGTCAATGTAAGGGAGGTGCGCTAGAACCACGCGGCGCCCTCAAATTTCCGACACAAGTCAACCGGTTAAGTGATAATAGGTTGTGAATGAACGTAAGCCTAAGGGCATAGTTATCGCGAGTTAGGGTTAAAAGGCATGGCAAGACGTCCCACACGATCCACAAAGAGCAGTACCCGCGCAAAATCAGCGGTCACTTCGGCCCCAAAATCATCGTCCATCCAGAACGCCTTGGACCCTCTTGCGGCCCTGCTAAAAAGCGCAGGACTGCGCCGGACGGAGACATCCAGCCCTAAAACGACAACCCCTAAACGCAAAAAATCCAGCAAAACTGCGGCTCGCAAGACCAATACGCCAAAACGCTCTCCCCTTGCGGTGATATTTCCGGCCATGCCGGCCATAGGCGGGGTCAAGCTCAGTTCCGTCGCCGCCGGGGTCAAATATGCCAATCGGCGGGATTTGATGGTGGCGACCTTCAAGCCGGGGACGCAGGTCGCCGGGATTTTCACCCAATCTAAAACAGCATCGGCTCCGGTGGACTGGTGCCGAAAGGCGCTGGATCATGAAAACCCCGAAGCAGGCGTTTTGGTGGTCAATTCGGGCAATGCCAACGCCTTTACAGGCAAGGCCGGTGACGAAGCGGTGAAGGAAATCGTCAGCGCCGCTGCAAAAGCTGCCAAATGTCGCCAGCGAGAAGTGTTTGTGGCCTCCACGGGGGTCATTGGGGAGCCGCTGCCTGCCGCCAAGATCACTTCTCGGGTGGGGTCCTTGATCAAGGGAGGCAGCGCCCGACCGTGGAAAACCTCTGCCCAAGCCATCATGACCACAGACACGTTTCCCAAAGGGGCCACCCGATCGGCGGTCATTGATGGGGTCACGGTGCAGATTAACGGCATGGCCAAGGGCTCCGGCATGATCGCCCCGGACATGGCCACCATGCTCAGTTTCATTTTCACCGATGCGCCTATTCCCTCATCCGTGTTGCAGTCTTTGCTGATGTTGGGTGCCCGGGACAGTTTCAATGCCATCACGGTGGATTCAGATACCTCCACCAGCGATACGGTGATGGCCTTTGCCACGGGCGCTGCCAATATTGAAAAGCCCATCACCCGCATCGGGGATCGGCGGTTGGCAGATTTCCGGCTCAAGCTTCAGGACCTGATGCGGGAGCTTGCCCTATCCGTGGTGCGGGACGGGGAAGGGGCCACAAAGCTCATCAAGGTTCGGGTCAAGGGGGCGGCAAGCACATCTGCTGCGCGCACCATCGCTTTGGCCATTGCCAATTCTCCCCTGGTGAAAACCGCCGTCGCGGGCGAGGACCCCAACTGGGGGCGCATCGTCATGGCGGTGGGCAAATCCGGCGAAGCGGCAAACCGCGACAAATTGCAGATCGCCATCAATGGCCTGCCCGTGGCGCTAAAGGGGCAACGGGATCCGACGTACAGCGAAGCAAAAGCGGCAGCCTCCATGAAGGCGTCCGAAATCGTGCTGGAAGTCGATGTCGGGGTGGGGCAAGGTGTGTCCACGATCTGGACCTGCGACCTTACTCATGGGTACATTTCCATCAACGCCGATTATCGGAGCTGACCATTTGAGCGTATCATCCCCCGATGATGGGGCCCCCCACGATGCAGAAGAAGACCCGCAGCTGGTGACGCGGCAACTTTCTTTGCGGCAGTTGGTCAATGAAGATGCGGTGCTTATGGCGCATTACCTTTCTGATTGGGATGTGGTCAAGCAAACAACGTCCGTGCCTTATCCATACGACGAACGGTCTGCCCTCACCTGGATTGGCCGCGTGCGCAATCGCCAGGCGGATGGACTGCAATATGTCTTTGCACTGACGAAACGCGGTGAAGACAGGATTATTGGCACGGTCTCTGTGGGGCTGGTGAAAGATGCAGACAGAACCCATGGCGAAATTGGCTATTGGCTGGGCAAGCCTTTCTGGGGTTCTGGATTTGCCTCCGAAGCGGTTCATGCCATGACCAGTTATATATTCGAAACAATGAATATTGATCGCATAGAGGCGGCTGTCTTCAAGGAAAATGCGGCCTCCGCTCGTGTGCTGGAAAAATCCGGCTATGGATTGTTGCGGACCGAAACCCGGCGCTATGCAGACCGGGGGGGAAAACGTAAAGTTCTCTGCTACGTAATAAATAGAGAAAATGAGAAAGAAGATTTGTCATGAAGCATTTTCAACAATTGATATTCAGTTTTTTTGCCCTTTTGCTCACCGCTGGGTTGGCTCATGCGGACCCTGCGCTGGTGCGCATCGATGATGAAGACACAACTATTTATGTGTTGGGCACGTTTCATTTATTGCCGCCGGAAGCCGTCTGGCGCACGAGCGCCGTGGACGCCGCCCTTCGTGAGACCGATGTCATTTATTTCGAGGCAGATGTCTGGAGCGGTGGTGACGAGGCAATGATGGGGCTGGTTCAGGCGCATGGCTTCAATACACCAGACGCCCCCTTGTCTTCTCAGATGTCGGCGGAAGAATGGCAGCTTGTTTCCACCTATAGCGCCAGCCTGGGCCTGCCGCCGGCAAACCTGGAAGCATTTCGCCCCTGGTTTGCGGCGGTCACGTTTGGTGTCGTTGCAGCCATGGCCGAAGGCTATGATCCCAACTCGGGGGTTGATGTTCAGCTTTATACCCAGGCCAGTGCCGAAGGTCGTGAGCTGCGTTTCTTCGAAACAGCGGACCAGCAAATTCGTTTCTTTGCGGACATCCCATCGGATGTTCAGACCGAAATGCTGGTGCAAACCGCCGATCAAGGCAAAAACTTTGCCGCTGAAATTGAAGGACTCTTGTCCGCTTGGATCAACGGGGATCTTGAACGCCTCAATGAGATCGCAAATCTGTCACTACAGGCAAGCGCACCGGAGCTCCATGAAGCTTTGATCACGAACCGAAATCAAACCTGGGCCGTTGAGCTGAACGAGCTTATGGATGCGCCTGGCGTTTACTTTGTTGCCGTTGGAGCGGGGCATTTGCCCGGAGATGAAGGGGTAATAGAGTTAATGCGCGCCCGCGGCTTTAACGTCGTCGTGAATTGAGCCGCTAAATTTGTGACGAGATGAAATCAAATTTTTCTATTCTCCTAAGATTGAATTAATCAGTATGCCGCAAGCTAAGCCTACATTTTTGCGCAAGTTGTTACTTGTTGTGGCATGTGCCCTTGTTGATGTGGACGGTCGCGTATTGATCGCGCAACGTCCCAAGGGTAAATCCATGGCGGATTTGTGGGAGTTTCCCGGCGGCAAAGTAGAGCCGGGGGAACGCCTTGAGGATGCATTGATACGGGAGTTGATGGAAGAGCTCGAAGTTGACACGGAAACAGCCTGTCTCGCGCCTTTTGTTTTTGCCTCGCATCAATATGAAGAGTTTGATTTGTTGATGCCGCTTTATGTGTGCCGGAAATGGAAAGGCACACCAAGAGCAATAGAGCATCAAGCGTTGAAATGGGTGCGACCGGTTGAACTGCGTAAGTTCGAAATGCCGCCCGCCGATGAACCATTGATCGCTCATTTGATCGATCTGTTGTAGGGAATTAAGATATGGTACGTGCACTGACTTTATGGTGGTTTGATCAAAGTGGCGCAACGTCTATTGAATACGCCATGATTGCTTCGGCGGTTTCCATTACCATTGTTGGCATTTTGGGTGTCATGGGTGTTTCCGTCAACGGCATGTTCACGTCCATGTCCGACGGGCTTGGCGGCTAGTCACAAGCGTCGCAGCTTGAGCGCCTAATTCTGCTCATCCTTCAGATTTTGCTCTGCAACGCGGAAAGCATCCGCCATGCGCGTCTTGGCACTACCCGGACGCAAGGGTTGCTGCTGGCTGCTGTCCGGGGACCATCCGGACAAATAGACAATTTCAAAACTGGCGTGCACACGCCCGTCCGGGTCGGCAAAGCGGGTTTGATAAATCTCCAGCGCCCGGGAGATCACGGCTCGCCGCATGGGAACGCGTCGCCGCTGGGTCAGTGCATTTGCCTCTCCCATACCGCGCAAGTCCGCCATCAAATGGAGCGCGCTGTCATAGCGGGCGGTGATCGTGTCGGTGTCTGCCACGGGCAAGGCAAATCCTGCGCGCTGAAGCAAGCCACCAGCCTCGCGAATATCCACGAAAGGCGAGACATGGGGGCTGGCCCCGCCGGTCACTTCTGCCTCGGCCTCCGTCAGCGACGCGCGCAATTCGTTCAATGTATCGCCGCCGAACAGGCATCCCAAAAACAATCCATCCGGTTTCAGCGCCCGTCTGATTTGCACCAGCGCCCCGGGCAAATCATTCACCCCGTGAAGGGCCATGCCGGATACGGCCAGATCGAATGTGTTTTGCTTCAGCGGCAAGCGTTCTTCATCCGCCACAATGAAGCCGCGGTGGGCGGTGCGGTCCGTCGGAGCCACGAGGTCCATGCCGAACAGATTGCCGATATGGTCCATCGCCTCGGTCTTGGCAAAAGCCCCGGACCGGGCACCAATCTCCACGGCAAGGGGAAATTCCCGCGCCACGGTCATCAAGCGAAAAGACAGATCCTCTGCAATATGGGCGTGGAGAAAATCGTACTCGCCCAGGTTTTCAGCGGCCCGCGCCCGGCGCAGTCGCACCAGATTGCGGTCAAAGACCTGCATCTGGCTGGTTTGCGTATCTTGGCTTTGATTGTGGGATCGGTCTTGCTCTGTCATGCTGGCAATATGGCATAGGCGACCAAAGAGGCAATCCATGAAACTGGCTTGGGGGCAATTTTTAAAGGCCGCGGAACAATCCGTGTTTCGACCCGGGCTCAAGGCGGTGCGCCAAGCAGGGCGCATGGGCCTGGATGTTATTCTTCCGCCTCAATGTCTTTCTTGCCGTGCGCCGGTGGTGGAGCCGGGACACCTTTGTGCCAGCTGCTGGTCAGCGGTGGAGTTTCTGGAAGGGCCCGCTTGCATCCGCTGTGGCTTCCCGTTCGAAGTTGCCGAACTTGAAGGGGCCACCTGCGGGGCCTGCACGCGGCAAGCCCCCAGCTATGACAAGGCCCGCGCGGTCATGCGCTATGACGATAAGTCCAGGGGCATGATCTTGTCCCTAAAACACGCCGACCGACATGAGGGGGCCGGGTCTTACGGCAAGTGGATGGCGCGCGCAGGGGCGGAAGTTCTCCATGATGCGGAACTGATTACCGCCGTGCCGCTGCACCGGCGCAGGCTCTTGTCGCGAAAATACAATCAGGCCGCCTTGATGGCGCAGGCCCTGGGGGAAGCAACCGACTTGCCCAATGATCCCATGGTGCTGGAGCGGGTGCGCGCAACCCCTAGCCAGGGGCGGCTCAACAAACGCCAGCGGCGGCACAATGTTGCCGGCGCCTTTCGTGTGCGCCCGGGCTATGAGGATCGCATTGCAGGGCAGCGAATTGTGCTTGTGGATGATGTGATGACCACGGGGGCCACGGTAGAGGCTTGCGCCCGCACCCTGAAACGGGGCGGCGCTTCCGGCATCCATGTATTGACCCTTGCTCGTGTGGTGCGGCCTTTATAGTGGCTGTGACTTCACGGCATGTTGCAAAATCTGGCTGTCCGTATCAAAGATGGGCTGCGTTCAAAGAGGACCCTGGATAGAGATCATGGCAAAAATTGAAATATATACTTCCCCGTTTTGTGGCTATTGCCACCGGGCCAAATCTTTGCTCAAAAAGAAAAAAGCGGCATTCGAGGAAGTAGACGTGTTCACAACAAGGGGCGCGCGAGACGAAATGATGGCCCGCAGTAAGGGTCATCACACGGTGCCGCAAATCTTCATCGATGGAAAATTCATCGGCGGCTGCGATGAGCTGTTCGAGCTTGACCACCATGGTGGGCTTGATCCCCTTTTGGCTGTGTAGCGATGGCAACGTTTCGCGCCGCCTGCATACAAATGACTTCCGGCGTGGATATGGACGCAAATGTTGCCATGGCATCGGATATTATCCGGCAGGCAGCAGATGCTGGGGCTGACTTCATCACGACGCCAGAGGTAACGCACCTCATGGTCCTCAAGACCAAAGAGCTTTTTTGCAAAATTTATCCGCAGGCAGATGATCCAGGCCTCAAGGCCTTTCAGGCGCTGGCGGCAGAACTTGGAAAATGGGTGCTCATCGGGTCCCTCGCCATTCGTCTTTCCGAGACCATGGTTGCCAATCGCAGTTTTTTGATCGCACCGGATGGCAGCATTAAATCGATCTATGACAAGGCGCATATGTTCGATGTGGATTTGCCAAGCGGGGAAAGCTATCGCGAAAGCGCTACCTATCAGGCGGGCAGCGATCTGGTCATGGCCGACACGCCCTGGGGCAGGCTGGGTCAGACGATCTGTTATGATCTGCGTTTTTCCTATCTTTATCGCGATCTTGCCCAAGGGGGCGCCGATTTCGTCACCATCCCCGCCGCCTTTACCCAGCAAACGGGGGAGGCCCATTGGCACGTTCTTCAGCGTGCCCGCGCCATTGAAACCGGGTGCTTTATTATCGCCGCGGCCCAGACCGGCACCCACGAATGCGGGCGCAAAACCTATGGTCATTCGCTCATCATCAATCCCTGGGGGGAAGTGCTGGCCGATGCCGGCACGGAGGTGGGTTTCATCACTGCAGAGATTGATATTGCCGAAGTTGCCGCCGCACGGGCGCAGATACCTGTCCTTGCCGCGGACCGCCGCCTTAGTTAAAGGGTGGCATAAAGAGTTTTTGCCTTGCTAACGGCTCGCTAATCCCCCATTTCTAGTATCGAAGTGATTGAAACAATTGTCAGCGTGCCATGATCCTGTATCAGCTCAAATGTAAGAACGACCACGAGTTCGAAGCCTGGTTTCAAAACTCCGGCGCTTACGATGAACAGCGCGCGGCGCGCAATGTTGCGTGTCCGGAATGCAATTCAAAAGCCATCTCTAAAGCAATCATGGCGCCGAATGTGGCGACCAAAGGCGCCATCAAGACGCGCAAGGGCCGCGAAGACAAAGTCACGGACATCAAACGGGCCCGCGGTCAATTCATGAAAGCGGCCAAACAGGTTCGCGAACACGTGGAAAAAAACTTCGACTATGTAGGCGACAAGTTCACTGAAGAAGCGCGCCGCATTCATTACGGCGAAACCGGCGATCACAATATCTATGGCGAAGCCACGCCGGAAGAAGCCCGCGACTTGGTCGAAGAAGGCATCGACGTCGCGGCGCTGCCGGACGATCCGGAAGATTTGAATTAGGTTTTGCGCTAAACGTACTTCAATCTGGTCATCCCGGCACTTGATGCCGGGCTCTGTGAACCCATCCGGCGGTGGGATAGTGGATGGATTAAACTCGAATTCTGCAACACCCCATCTCAATTGCTGGGCGCACCACAGATACCGGGGTCAAGCTCCGGTATGACCAATCTCAATACGGATTGATGATTGGAGGAAAGGGCGGGCATAAGTCGGGGATTGGAAATTTCATCGAGCGCGGGAAACCAAAACGCGGGGATAGAGAAATTCGCGCTGTGAGACCCAAAAGCAAATCGCCGCTTTTCGTCAACGTGGCGTGAAAAACTCAATTGCAATCTTCTTGTAAAACTCATGTAAACTTCGGCGCGTGAGTTTTACATTTCAGTTTTACATTCTAGTTTTACGTGGGCCCCGATTTGGCGCTCAATTCTTCTTCGCGACGATCATGTAGTTGACGTCTGTGTCGCCGGAAATTTTCCAGCCTTCCATCAGCGGATTATAAGAGACCCCCACCGGCGGCAACACCTTCATGCTATGAACGGTGAGCGCGTCGCGGATCTCTCCCGGTTTAACGAACTTCTT
>Ga0316202_10001961_pt1 | contig 14402 bp, 12 predicted proteins | sample 3monrhotite_MG_FD_204934 | JGI IMG/M metagenome (GOLD analysis project Ga0316202, IMG submission 204934) | Microbial mat bacterial communities from mineral coupon in-situ incubated in ocean water Damariscotta River, Maine, United States -... | ecosystem: Environmental > Aquatic > Marine >... | reverse complement strand
AAGGACTGTGTTATAATGTGCCATGGTCTGATTCTCCGCTTGTTATCAATAACTTGTGTCGTGCTTGTATTGTAACAAATGTTAGAGAATCAGACCTCCTTTTTATTTGCTAAGTGGGACAGTAGTGGGTCAGACTCGATTGATTTTACTTTCATTGTATTTTTTCGATTTCCTATCATCGCCCCTCGCTTTTGGTTTAACCTGTCTAGCCGTAAGTTCTTCAATCTTATCTTTAAATCGACTTGTGCCTAAAACCCAAGACTTGTTCGTCGCAGCCCTAATTTCATCAAGTTCGCTCGTCTCAATATGGCTGCTAAACAAGCCTCTGTAAACTTCACAATGTTTTTCCTGATTAACTCCAAGAGCCAAACAAAGCTCATGGGCAGAAATAAAATCAATCGAGTCTGACCCCGCTGCCTGCTCAAGAAAAATGCATTCAATAAGCGGGTCGGACCAAGGTAAGTGCCTGATATGTAATATAAAGTAGTCGAAATAAGGGCTGTTTTAAGGCTTAGAACGCTGTTTTTGGAGTTGAAATGGGTGGTTTAAGGAAGACCCCAAAACAGGACTTGCTGTTTACACGAACATTGATTGATATATTTTTTTCTGCTCTATTTTTTTAAGCAGGTATAAGCTTATAGCTTGAAGATTTTTTAACAAAAAACGAACGCTATTTTAAATCGTTAATGCTCGTAATCCTTTCATAAAACAATCGCCTTTATATTTAGTATAGACATATCATCCACCCGCCAGTTGAAGCCACTTTTATAAGAGTGGTATATTTAATCGTGGTTAAAACTTTTATTTGCGTTAGAAGTCTCTAGCGAACAAATATGAACTTTGAAATAATTGGATGAATCATAGTGGAACTGCTTGATAATTTAACGGTGCGTGGCAAAAAAATAACCTGGCGACATGATAGTTTGCAAGTGGATGATCCACTTGCCGCTTGGGATAGTTTGTTAAAAGCGCGTGGCTTACATGCGGCGGACCCATACTTTTCTCCCAAACTATCTGAGCTTCCAGACCCTTTTGATATGCAGGATATGTTAAGGGCTGCTGAGCGCGTGACGGCTGCGGTCTTGGCTGATGAACATATCCATATTTTTGGCGATTTTGATTGTGATGGTGTATCTGGCACGGCTATTTTAACTGAGGCTTTAAAGGCGGCAGGGGTTAAGGTTACTTTTTCCATTCCACACCGTGCCGATGATGGACATGGTATTGGTGTTGAGTCTGTACGTGAAGCTGTGAAGAGCGGTGTGCATTTGGGCATCAGTGTGGATACAGGCACGACATGTTTTGATGCTTGTGATGCGGCGAATGAACTAGACTTTGATTTAATTGTTAGTGATCACCATTTACCTGAAAAATTGCTGCCTAAGGCATACGCATTACTCAATCCTGCGCGTGAAGACTGTGGTTTTGCAGGTAGAAAACTTTGTGGGACGGGCGTTGGCTTCTTTTTACTGATGGCAGTTTGGAAGCTGTTGGGTGAGCAGGAGAAACGCCCTGATTATGATTTGCGTATGTTACTTGACCGTGTGGCCGTGGCTACGATTGCTGATGTGATGGATTTGGTCGGTGTGAACCGAATATTGGTCTATCATGGTCTGAAGCAACTGAATACAGAGCCATGTGTTGGTATGGCTGCTTTGATGAAAGCCGCACGTGTCAAATCAGCTGTTACTGCAGAAACGATTGGTTTTTATTTGGCACCGCGCATCAATGCGGCCGGGCGTATGCGGCATGGTGAAGAGGCGATGCGCTTGCTATGCACGCAAGATGCCGAAGAGGCAGCAGGCTTGGCAACGGCCTTGGATGAAACCAACAAACAACGCCGTAAAGTTGAAACAGATGTATTTAAACAAGCAGAACTGATGCTTGGAGATGCGAAGGTGCTGGCGCTGTTTCATGAAGACTGGCATGCAGGTGTGGTGGGGCTGGCGGCAGGGCGCTTGGCACGTAAACATGGCAGGCCTGCAGCAGTGGGGTTTGTTGACCCTGATGGTAAGGTGCGTGTGTCGTTGCGCGGCGTATCAGGCTTTCATATTGGTAATTTACTCAATGCTTGTAGTGATTATCTCGATGGTTTTGGTGGACATGCAGGCGCAGGTGGCGGATCTGTCAAAGAGGGCTTGTGGCATGATTTTGTTGTCAGTTTTGGTCAAGCAATCGCAGAACAAGAGAATGGTGATAGTCAGCATATGAGCTGTTTTGTCGATGGCGTGTTGGGTTTGGGGGCTATGCATGCAGGCTTGGCGGAGCGTTTGCAGCGGTTTGAACCGATTGGACGTGGTAATCCTGCCTGTACATGGCTGCTTCAAGATGTGCATATTGCTGAACGTAAGGATTTGAAGGGTGGTGTGATGCGTTTAAGTCTAAGCGATGGTCATCGTTATGTGCCGAGTATTGTGTTTGGTGGCAGTGTTTTGAGTGACTCTTTACAGGCTGGTCAGGTTGTATCGGTGTTGGGGCAGTTAAAAGTGGATGATTGGCGTGGCAATGGCGCGATTCAGTTTGTAATTGATGATGTGGTTGAAAATGTTGTATAGAAACATATCTTGCGACGAGTTTGAAAGGTGTTGGAGTTAATGATGAGTATTGAAGATCAAATAGCAGGTTTTAGAACGCGTGCAGAAGATTATGGCAATCGTTTGGATGCATTGCGGAGGTCACTTTGACATTGATAACAAGAAAGAAGAGCTCATTGAGTTAAACGCGCGTATTGAAGACCCTACCTTATGGGATGATCCTGCCAAAGCGCAGGAAATTATGCAGCAAAAGGCTCGGCTTGAGCAGGCTTTAAAAAAACATGCCGATGCGACTTCGGATTTGGAAGAATCCTCTATGTTTTTTGAAATGGGCATGGATGAAGAGGATCAGGATTCTCAGCTTGAGGCTGTGGCTGTGCTGGATACGGTGCAAACGGCAATAGAGGATTTGGAATTGGCACAGATGTTGGGCGGTGAAACCGATATGGAATCCGCTTTCCTAGACATTAATGCGGGTTCGGGTGGCACTGAGGCTCAAGACTGGGCGGAAATGATTTTGCGTATGTATTTACGTTGGGCAGAGCGTAAAGGCTTTAAAACAGAGCTTTTGGAATGTACGGCCGGTGAAGAAGCGGGTATTAAATCGGTAACAGTTTCGATTAAGGGCGAGTATGCTTATGGCTTTTTGAAGGCAGAAATTGGTGTGCATCGCTTGGTGCGAAAATCACCGTTTGATTCGGGCAACCGTCGCCATACTTCCTTTGCTTCTGTATTTGCTTTTCCTGATATTGAACGTGAAATTGAAATTGATATTAACCCTGCCGATGTGCGTGTGGATACCTACCGTGCATCGGGTGCGGGTGGTCAGCATATTAATAAAACCGATTCAGCCGTAAGAATGACGCATGAACCCACAGGTGTGGTGGTGCAATGCCAAAATGACCGCTCTCAGCATAAAAACCGTGAGGCATGTTGGAAAATGTTGAAAGCACGCCTATATGAGCGGGAAGTGGAAGCACGTCAGGCAGAAAAACAGGGTCTGGAAGATACCAAAACAGAGATTGGTTGGGGTCATCAGATTCGTTCTTATGTATTGGATCAATCGCGTATCAAAGATTTGCGTACAGGTATGGAAACTGGCAATACAGGCGCCTTTTTGGATGGTGATATTGATGCCTTTATTTCTGCGAAGCTAATGGGTGTGACGCGTGAAAGTGATGAGGAGTAATATCACTTTATTTTCTCCCACTTAAGGATATAGTGCGCGAGCTTCGCGCTCAGCCGCGTTGATTTTTGGAGGTTTTTAATGGTCAAGCTTTATTCCGATCCACAGTGTCCTAACTCGCATCGTACGCGTATTGTGTTGCAAGAAAAAGAATTGCCTGTGGACTGTGTTGAGTTAGAGCCTGATAACCTTCCAGCAGACTTTCTGGCGATTAATCCTTATGGAAAATTGCCAACTGTGATTGATCGCGATGTTGTATTTTTTGAGTCACAGGTGGTGAATGAGTATTTGGATGAGCGTTATCCGCATCCACCATTGAAACCAGGTTCGCCTGCTGAACGTGCACAAATGCGTTTGGCTGTATTGCGTATTGAAGAAGAGTTGTATCCATTGTATTTCAACTTGATTCGTGTGAAGAAGAAGACCGAGCCAATGCGTAAATTCAAAACCTACTTGGAATCTTTAAATGGTTATTTGGAGCGCCAAGTATATTTTGTCGGTGATCAGTATTCTTTGGCTGACATTACCATGGCTCCAATCTTGTGGCGTTTGAAGACCAATGGCATAGATACGTCTAAATGGGTGCATCTTGAGTCTTATATGAACCGCTTGTTTGAACGCCCTGCATTTGCTCGTTCTTTGTCTGAATATGAAGAAATGATGCATGATGCTTTTTAATATTCATTTAATATAATTCTTTTATCTTTCCTTTGCCTTTAGAGGTGATTATTTTATATAAGATAAGGGGTAGTGGTCATGCTTGACGTTTTACACCCAGAGCACGCAGATCGAAATCATGCTGAATTATTTATTCATGGTGTGTTTGCTAGGGAATATGCTGCTGATGTAAGGCATTTCATGCCGCATTTACTTCGTTTAAGACATGATGATACGGGTATGTGTTACTCGATTGCAGGCTGTCGTGCTGCTGCATCAGGCAAGCTTTTTGTTGAGCGCTATCTGGAAGCCCCTATTGAATCAGTGCTTTCTCAGCAAATGGGCTATGATCTGCCGCGTGCTTCCATTGTTGAAGTGGGTAATTTAGCAGAAGCTAAATCGGGTGCTTCGCGTATTGCGATGTTTGCGATGCTATCGTTCTTATTTGGTGCAGGTTATGAATGGGGTATTATGACGGCAGTTCCCAAAGTCGCTAACGCATTTCACCGTATGGGTCTCACATCTGCTGAAATTGGTATAGCAGATGCTTCGAAGTTGTCTTTGCACGAGCAAAAAGAGTGGGGAGCATATTATGATAAGCAACCAAAACTACGAGTTGCAAATTTAAGAAAAAACTTCAGAATTTTAGAAACATTCTCTTTCACGTTTGCGCCTGAACAGCACGATATCATGGATAAAGCTAGAAGGCTGGGTTTGGGGTGGCGCCGTATTCTTGATGAGAAGGCTGAGGAAGGGATCTCTTGAGCCAGTTGTTAGCAGCAATTCATATCCACGCAAAGGCTGAACCCAAGCATGTTGCCATTCAGGGCAGTCGTGAAAAAGAGCTTATTTCTTATGCTGAATTATCTGTGTATATTGAATATATATCATGTTTTTTGAATGAGCTTGGCGCTTCTCGTGTGGCGATATGGATGGATAATACACCAGCTGTTTTAATGGTTGATTTGGCATGTGTTCAAAACAAACTGTTGACAGTCCCCGTGCCATTATTTTTCACGCCCCAACAAATATCCCACAGTTTACATCAGGCAGGCATCGATACACTTGTGTCTGGCATGGGTGATGCTCAAACGCAAGGTCTACTAAAAGGGCTTGGTGTGGTTTATGATAAGCTGTCTGATTTAACGCTGGGCGATGAATGCCTGAATGTTTATCGTTTAGCGACGAAAGGTGAGAGTATAGCCCTGCCTGCCGATGAGATTCAAAAGGTGACTTATACATCAGGGTCTACAGGCGATCCAAAAGGTGTGTGCCTTACGCAAAAATCTATTGAAACAGTTGTTTTATCATTGCTTAAGGCAACAGAAGCTCAGGCAGCAGACCGGCATTTATGCTTGCTGCCTTATGCGACACTTTTAGAAAATATTGCAGGTATGTATGTATTGTTGATGGTGGGGGGGCGCGTTTGCCTGCCTGGCTTGGCAAATGTTGGTATGCAAGGTGCGACAGGTTTGGGTATTTCTCGATTCATTTCCGCGTTGCATGATTACTCAGCAACAACATGTATTATGATTCCGCAAATGTTACAGGCTCTGCTGACTGGTATTGATGGAGGCGCAAAGAAACCTGCTTGTTTGAGGTTTATTGCTGTCGGTGGCGCACCAGTATCGGATGTTTTAATTCAGCGCTCGGCGCAATTAGATTTGCCAGTTTTTGAGGGTTATGGATTATCAGAGTCTGCCAGTGTTGTAGCGCTTAATACCGCCCAATACCATCAGACAGGCAGTGTGGGCCGTGTTTTGCCACATATGGAGGTAAGGATTGCGGATGATGGTGAAATTTATTTAAAAGAAACGTTGTTTTCTGGCTATTTAAGCGATGGAAAAGTGCCTGTTGAAGCTGAGTATGCGACGGGTGATATAGGTCACTTAGATGACAATGGTTTTTTGTATATTGAGGGGCGGAAAAAACACATTTTTATCACCTCGTTTGGCCGTAATGTATCACCCGAATGGGTGGAGAAAGAGTTGTCTATTGAGGCTGCGATTGCCCAAATTTGTGTATTCGGCGAAGCACAACCGTTTAATGTTGCGGTGATTGTGATGGATGATGGTTTTGAGGTAAAAAAAGATATTGCCAAAGCAGTCGAAAAAGCCAACCTGCGTTTGCCGGACTATGCACAGGTGCATCGTTGGATTATTGCACATGAGCCGTTTTGTATAGCCAATGGGCAATGGACAGGTACTGGGCGACCAAGACGGTTGGTAATTTACCAAGCTTACCAAGCATTGTTGGATGCTTTATATAAGGAGAAAATATGAATTTTTACAATCAATTGATGGTGGAAACAGCCCAAGATCGCGATGAAATGTTAGCTATTCCTTTTATTCAGCAAGGCGTTGCTGGTCATATATCGTTGCAAAGCTATCAGGCATTTTTGGGCCAAGCCTATCATCATGTAAAGCATACCATACCCTTATTGATGGCATGTGGGGGGCGTTTGCCTGAGCGCTTGGAATGGTTGCGTGTTGCCATTGGCGAGTACATTGAAGAAGAAATGGGTCATCAAGAATGGGTGCTTAATGATTTGGCAGCGACAGGTGCTGATAAAGAAGCCGAGCGTGCCGCTTTGCCAATGCCAGCGGCAGAGCTGATGGTGGCGTATGCCTATGATACCATTATGCGTGGTAACCCTGTCGGTTTTTTTGGCATGGTGTTGGTTTTGGAAGGTACAAGCGTTTCACTCGCAACGCATGCTGCTGAGAATGTTCAAAAGTCATTAAACTTACCCAAAGAGGCGTTCTCTTATTTGAGTTCGCATGGTTCGTTGGACGTTGGGCATATTGATTTTTATGAAAAATTAATGAATCGCTTGGATAATGAGCAAGATCAACAAGCTGTGATTCATGCGGGCAAGATGTTTTATAAGCTTTATGGTGATGTTTTCCGTGGCCTGCCCATGACTACAGCTTAAGATTTGAACCCAAGGGGGCTGAAATAATGAAATTTGAAGGCCAAGGAATTATTTTAACAGGTGCAGCAGGCGGAATGGGGCAGTTGTTGGTGGCTGACTTACTTAAGCAAGGCGCGCAAGTTGCCATGGTGGATGCCAATGAAGGTGCATTGCAGTTATTGGCTGCTGATGCGGAAGGTAAGGTTTATCCTGTTGTTGCTGATTTATCCTCGACTGCCGGTTGTGCGGATGCTGTGAAAGCCTGTCAGAAGCATTTGGGTCAGGTGGATATGCTGATTAATTTGGCTGGATTGAATAGTTTTGCCAATTTTGCAGAGGAAGATCCGAATTATATTGAGTTGATGATGCGGGTGAATGTATTGGCTCCGATGCTGCTTGCGCGGGCATTATTGCCAAGTTTTTTAGCACAGAATACAGGTAAAATTGTCAATGTAGGCTCTGTTTTTGGCTCTATTGGCTTTGCATGGTTTGCGACCTATTCGGCAAGCAAGTTTGGTTTGCGTGGTTTTTCTGAAAGCTTGCGTCGTGAACTGGCTGATACAAACGTTCATGTGACTTACATTGCGCCACGGGCAGTGAAAACGCCGATGAATAATGCCGCTGTGATGAAAATGGGTGAAGCAACGGGTATGAATATGGATGAACCCGAGCTTGTGGTGAAGAAAATTATTCAGGCGATTGAGTCAGATAAAAAGGATTGTTACTTTGGCTTCCCAGAATCGTTATTTGTGCGGGTGAATGCTTTACTACCACGCTTGGTGGATTTGGCATTGGCAGGTCAGAATAAAATCGCAAAAACATTTTTGAAGCATAAAGGGGAGTAGCATGAGAAAAATATATATAGCTGCTGTGGTGGCGGCATTGGGTTGGGTTGGTGCAGTGCAAGCGGGTGAGTTGGTAAACTCGGAAAAATTAGCAGGCTTGCAACATGAATGGGCGCATATCAATTATGAAGTGGATAGTGATGCGAAAGAAGCGGCTTTTGAAGCGTTGGCTGCCAAGGCGCACGCATGGAGTGAAGTGCACCCTGATCAAGCAGAGCCATTGATTTGGGAGGCTATTATTAAATCCACTTATGCTGGTGCAAAAGGCGGTTTGGGAGCCTTGAGCTTGATGGAAGAAGCGCGAGATTTGTTGTTAAAAGCAGAAGGAATTGAGCCGAATGCGCTCAATGGCTCAATTTATACATCTTTGGGTAGTTTTTATTATATGACACCAGGCTGGCCCATTGGCTTTGGCGATGATGATAAGGCAGAAGAATATTTAACCAAAGCTTTGAACGTCGCTCCAAATGATATGGATGCCAATTATTTTATGGGTGATTACTGGTTAGAAGAGCATGAATATAAAAAGGCCTCAGAATATTTGCAGAAGGTAATAGATTTGCCAGAGGTTAAGAGTCGGCCTATTTATTCCAAGGGCCGTAAGGTTGAAGCTGCTCAAAAGTTGAAGAAAGCAAAAAAATATATTCATTGATAAAGCCTTTCATTAAACTGTAAGAAAGGACTGGGATGTAAGTCACAGCCCTTTTTCCTTGCTTTTTTAATGCTGGCTCTTATGATTCGCGACGTTAAAAGTGAGCTCCGGCTCGCTTTTTTTGTTTTTATACGAAAATTAGGACTGATATATTGCTTTTAGAAGATAAAATACTGCAACTTGTAAAGCCGATTGCCGATGAATTGGGTGTGGAAACACTTAAAGTTGTGCTTGGCGGTGGTAAACAGATTCGTTTGGTTAAGGTGATTGTAGATTGTAAGGGTGGTGTGATTGCGGATCACTTGGCGCGCATTAGTCGCGGACTAGCTTTGCAGATGGATGTGGAAGATTATATTCCAGGTAAATATAGCCTAGAAGTTACAACGCCTGGTTTTGAATGGCCGTTAGAAACACAGGCTGATTTTGATCGTTATTTGGGTGATTGGATTCAAGTAGTATTGGAGCATGGGCCAGCGATTGAGGGTGAGAATTTAGGATTTGATGGTGAAAGGTTCAGCTTGTGCAATGAAAAAGGCAAGGTTTGTGAATTTAACTTATCGGAAGTTGTGAGAGTAACGCGTGCAGTGAATTGGAAAGCAATATCCCGCGCGGGCAAGAATAAATAGAGTGAGTCGTAGCGAGGTTAACGACAATGAGTGTTGATATGATGCAGGTTGCCGAGGCAGTAGCACGTGAAAAGGCTGTTGACTGTGAATTAGTAATTGAAGCGATGGAGCAAGCTATTAAAACAGCGGCGCGCCGTACCTATGGCAATAAAGTTGTGGATGCCAAAATGAATCGTGATACGGGTGAAATTGCTCTGTGCCACGTTCGTACTGTGGTTGAAGAAGTTGAAGATGCTGAAAATGAGCTGACTCTAGAGGCTGGTAAGGCACTGCAGGCAGATGCTGAGCTAGGTGCAGAGTTTCGTGAGCCATTGGCACCGATTGAATTGGGGCGTATTGCTGCTCAAACGGCTAAACAGGTTATTAACCAAAAGATTCGTGAAGCAGAGCGTGAACGTGTGGTGGCAGAATATGAACCACGTGTGGGCGAGTTGATTACAGGTATCGTAAAGCGTGTTGAGCGTGGTAATGTATATGTAGATTTGGGTCGTGGTGAAGCGGTAATGTATCGTGAAGATTTGCTGCCACGTGAAGCATATCGTCAAGGTGATCGTGTGCGTGCTTACTTGCGTGAAGTGCGTAACCAGCCGAAAGGTGCATTGGTTTTCTTATCACGTGCTGATGCGGGTATGGTATTGCGCTTGTTTGAGCAAGAAGTGCCAGAAATCCAAGATAATTTAATTACGATTCAAGCCATTGCGCGTGATCCAGGTTCACGCAGTAAAATTGCGGTAATTTCCATGGATGCTGGTATTGATCCTGTGGGTGCTTGTGTGGGTATGCGTGGTGCGCGTGTGCAGGCTGTGGTCAATGAGTTGCACGGCGAACGTGTTGATATTATTGAATGGACAGAAGACCCAGCAGCATTTGTGGTGAATGCGTTAGCTCCTGCTGAAATTGACCGTGTGCTTGTGGATGAAGAAAGCAATACGATTGAAGTGGCTGTCGATGATGAAAACTTAGCCATTGCGATTGGCCGTCGTGGTCAAAATGTTCGTTTGGCTTCGGAATTGACGGGCTGGAATATCGAATTAATGACTACGGGCGAAGAACAAGAAAAACGTGCAGAAGAAGTAGGGGCTGCAAAAGAAGCTTTTATTGCTGGTTTGGATGTCGATGCTGACTTTGCTGATTTGTTGGTCGCAGAAGGCTTTATGTCCTTGGCTGACTTAGCTTATTGTGAAGTGGTTGATATTGCTGCAGTTGAAGGCTTGGATGATGATTTGGCACTAGAAATTCAAAAACGTGCACGCAATGCCTTGCTAGATCAGGCATTACAGAAATCTTCAGAAGATGGTGATGAAAGCACTGTCTCTTTGTTGGATTTACCAGGTATGACACGTGAAATTGCAGCGCAATTGGCAGAGCGTGATATGCTTTCAGTGAAAGCTTTAGCGGATGCGGCGGTGGATGATATTGAAGGTATCGAAGGCTTGGAGACTGGTGTAGCCAATGATTTGATTATTGCAGCACGTGAGGCTAGTGGTTGGTTTGAATGATTTAACGCATAACCGTGCATCTGTGCGGTCATGCTTTGCCTGTCGTAAGAAGGATGAGAAATTATCCATGTTGCGTTTGGTCGTTGATGCTTCTGGTCAGATTTGGCCAGATTTGTTGGCAAAAGCCCCCGGAAGAGGGTTTTATTTATGTATGGATGAGCCATGCCTGTCGTCGTTGAATGATAAACGATTGGGTGTGTTGCGAAACAAACATAAGGTGGTTTTTCCACAGTGGAATGGGTTGCAAGAGCGTTTATTGGATATTCTCGCGCAACAGATTGTCTTGCAGTTAACGCGCTTGAAACCAAGTGCTGCGATTGGAAGGGATGCAGTGATGCATCAAATGTGGAAGAATGCGGAGATTCTACTGCTATTGGCAGAAGATGCAGGACAGGCTTTGGTACGGCAAGTCATGGATGCCGTTGAAAAGCGTGGTGAGGTAGGGTTGAAAACAACATCGTTGAATGGTTTGCCAGAGGCTTGTCTGGTGAATGTCTTTCAACGAGGTAAAATGTCTGTGGTGGCATTGTCTGTTTCTAAAAAAACAGCCAAGTTGCAACAGTATTGCGCCTGGTATGGGCGAATAAAAGGAAGCAAGGTAAGCAATGGCGAATAAACGCGTGCTCGAATTGGCAAAAGAACTGAATGTTGAAGTAGCAGATGTAAAACGCGCAGCTAGTAGCTGTGGTGTTGCTGTTACAGGTCCAACCACAATGTTGAATGATGAAGACACAGGGAAAATCAAGGCAAACTTGAAAGAGCCTGCGAAAAGTGGTGCTGGAGGAAAAACATTGACCTTGAGCCGCCCCGTTGTGGCAGGGCAACAAGAGCGTGGTTCCAGCGTTGAGGGTCGAGGCCGCACGGTACAAGTTGCAGTTCGTCGTCGCCGCGTAACGCCAAAGCCGACGGATGCTGTGAGTAAATCAACAGCGTCTTCGGATGGTAAACTTTCATTGAAGAAAGAGCCTATAGCTACGCCTGAAAAGGTAGAGGTTAAGGAAGTTGCTAAGGAAGTGCCTACACAAGTTGTTGAAGGTAAAAAGGCACCTGAAGTGAAGAAGGCACCTGAAGTGAAGAAGGCACCTGAAGTGAAGAAAGCACCTGAAGTGAAGAAGCCTGCACCAAAAGCAAAACCGACCGCAACAACACAAAGAAAACCAGTTAAAGCCGATGCTAAAACTACTGAAAAACCAAAGAAAATAGTTGTTAAAAAGCTTTCTCCAGCTCAAATGGCAGCCCAAGCTGTTGAGAAAGGTAAAGAGCAGGCCAAGCTTCGTGAGCAAGAAGCTCGTGCGAAACGGGCTGAGGCGCGTGCATCACGTCCAAATCCGAACCGTTCAACGCGTCCTGATGAACGCCCTAATCCAAATCGTCAAACACGTCCTGGTGAACGTCCAAATCCGAATCGCCCTATGCGTCCTGGTGAACGTCCAAATCCGAATCGCCAATCGCGCCCCGGAGCACGTCCAAATCCGCATCGTCCGGCGGGTACTCCAGGTCAACAAAAACGTCCTGAATCAGGGCCTAGAACAACCATTCGCACTGGTTTAACACCAGCTCAAATTGCTGCATCAAAAGCACCAAAATCATCATTAAAGCAAATTGAAGCGAAAATTACCAAAGAGCGAAATGATCGTCGACGCGAAAATAATGCCAACCGTGGTGGAGCTCGTCCGAACCGTCCCGGTGCAGGTGCAAATACAACGGGTGCTCCAGTACGCCGCACCCCATCAGTTGCGGTAACACCAGATCCAAACGCAACAGCACCAACAGCTGTAAAACGCCGTGGCCCAGGTGCTCCAGGTGGTCCTCAGCGCCAACAACAACGCCGCTTATCACCTGCTGAAAAAGCTGCACGTCGTTCTTATTCATCCAAACGTCATGAAGTGCTTACGCCTCAACAGGAAGAACGTATGGCTAGGTTGGCAAAGGGCGGACGCCGTCGTGGTGCCAATCTTATCACCAAGGATGATGAAGCATTTGTTATTCGTGAAGTGGAAGTAACCAACCCTATTGTCGTGTCTGAGTTAGCCAGCCGTATGGCAACCAAAACGACTGAAGTTTTGAAAAAATTGATAGAAATGGGCTCTGTGGTAGCTACCAATGATAATATTGACGCTGATACTGCGATGTTACTTGTCGAAGAATTTGGTCATAAGGGTAAACTTATCAATGAAGCAGCAGTGGAAGATGTATTGGTTGAAGTAGTTGATGAAGATGATAAGGGCTTATTACCTCGACCACCTGTTGTTGTGGTTATGGGTCATGTGGATCATGGTAAAACATCGATTCTTGATGCCTTGCGTAAAGCCCACATTGCCGAAGGTGAAGCGGGTGGTATTACTCAGCATATTGGTGCTTATATGGTGAAGTTGGATGGTGGCGAGCGTGTTGTGTTTGTTGATACACCTGGCCATGAAGCATTTACCAGCTTGCGAGCTCGTGGTGCAAACTTGACAGATGTGGCTGTGTTGGTGGTTGCGGCAGATGATGGTGTGATGCCGCAAACTGTTGAAGCATTGAGCCATGCAAAATCTGCAGGCGTACCGATTATCGTTGCAATCAATAAAATGGATAAAGAGGGCGCTAACCCTGAGAATGTGAAACGTCAGCTATCCGAACATGAAATTATTCCTGAAGAGTGGGGCGGCGATACGATTTTCGTAGAAGTATCTGCGCATACAGGGCAAGGCTTGGATGATTTGCTTGAAATGCTTGCACTGCAAACGGAAGTTTTGGAGTTAAGAGCAAACCCTGAAGGTGTGGGTCGTGGTGTGGTAGTTGAGTCACGTTTGGATAAGGGTCGTGGTCCTGTGGCAACGGTGCTTGTTCAAAATGGTACTTTTAATAAGGGTGATATTGTTGTTGTTGGTACTGTAACAGGGCGTATCCGTGCGATTGTGGATGAAAATGCGGTGCAACATCGTACGGCAGGCCCATCTGTACCATTTGAGCTTTTGGGCTTGGATTCTGTACCAGAGGCTGGTGAAGATATTGTTGCTGTTGCCAGCGATAGACAGGCACGTGACATTATTTCATACCGTAGAGAGAAAGCCCGTCAGTTGAAAGAAGCATCAAACAAACGTGCAAGTTTTGATGATATGTTTGCTGCTGTGCAGAGCGATATGGCAGAAGTTCCTGTGATTATTAAGGGTGATGTGACTGGTTCGGTTGAAGCAATGGCAGATTCTTTGGTCAAACAGGGTACCGATGAAGTGAAAGTTAAACTTGTGCATAAGGGCATTGGTGCAATTACTGAGTCAGACATTATGCTGGCCTCTGCATCGAATGCGATTGTGATTGGTTTTAATGTTCGCCCTGAAAGCAAAGCTAAAAAACTGGCCGCTGATCATGGTGTGGATGTTCGTTTCTACAAAGTCATCTATGATGCGATTGATGATGTTCGTGCCGCAATGGCTGGTGAATTGTCGCCAGATCAAGTTGAGAAAGTAACCGGTGAAGCAGAAGTGCGTCAGGTTATTATGGTGC
>Ga0316202_10001960_pt1 | contig 14408 bp, 23 predicted proteins | sample 3monrhotite_MG_FD_204934 | JGI IMG/M metagenome (GOLD analysis project Ga0316202, IMG submission 204934) | Microbial mat bacterial communities from mineral coupon in-situ incubated in ocean water Damariscotta River, Maine, United States -... | ecosystem: Environmental > Aquatic > Marine >... | reverse complement strand
TTATTTTCCCACATAAAAAACAACAACGCCAATGTTCCGCAACCGCAGATGAACTGAAACGATTTGTTGGATTTTAGTTCATTCATATCCCGGTTCCCCTGCTTGATATCCTGATTTGACTTCTTCACCGCTTAGGTTTTCTTCGATCCACTTCTGAATGATTTGCGTAAGAAGTTTTGTCGCGATACTAAGTAGCAAAGCATTTAAGATGCCTGCGTAACCCTCGGAATTACGAAGTCGTTTTACAGCATTTTTGCGTGCAATTCTCAAGATTGCAGGCTTTTCCGAGTAGAGATCGTGCAGTCTGCACGCAACAAGATATTCCTGTCTCGCGATTTCCCGAATGTTTTCGCGAGCATTTTTTCGCAAGAGCATTTTGCACCATCATTTTGGCCGAAGTCTTGCCGACAAGCTTTTCAATTCTGTTTTGAGCAGACTGCATTTTTTGCTTTAGCAAATCGACGTTTTTCATGATTTTCCCACGTTTTGCTGATTGTAAAAGCGTGGTCAACATCGGCCCTGCTTTCTATTTCGCGAGTCAGCCAATTGCTCAACCACAGCAAAAAAACCATAGCAAAAAAAGCTAAAACTGTCAATTGTCAGAACGGACAGTCATCTTCTTCGAGGTTGACAAACTCAGGCTTTTCAGTGAGTTTGTAGTCGGTAATTCGGTGGTATTTCCCGTCTGGCTTTACTTTAATCTCAGCAGGTTGACAGAGGCATCCCTTTGCTGCAAGTTCGACCGCTTCCCAAATTGTCATTGGCACAGCATTTCTACTCCTGCTCATCCACCATCTGACAGCTTTCTGCCTCGGAAACCCTGAGTGTGACAAGCAGACCCATTCGTTGAATTTGCGTGTAGACAGGTTGCCATCTCGCGAATCGTCATCCAGAGGCTCAACGGTGTATTGAACACGCATTGACTGCTCTTTGTCTTCATCTTTTGGCGTATGGATGAAGTAGTCAACGTCAGTGACTTCATACCATTTCGGTTCATTTCCTGCTTGCATGATCTGAGCAAGACCATCCGCTGACTTATCGACGTTCGATTCAAACTCAAACCTAAAGCCACATTCGCAGTATCTGGTTCCGCTGGCTACCACTGCCTCACAAGCTGGACATTCCTTGGTGGGTGCTTCGCCTGGTTCACCTGATGAACTTTTTGCAGATCCTATCCCAAACTCAGGATCGTCTATCGCGCCGTGCCTGCGTGTATTGCCACCGAAGTCTAGAACAAGGCATTCTGTCTTGCCCTCGGACAACCTCAGACCTCTCCCGACCATCTGTGCAAATAAACCGGGGCTAAGAGTCGCGCGGCACAAGGCTATGAGATCCGTCTTTGGAGCATCGAAACCAGTCGTCAGCACTGAGCAGTTCACAAGCCATCTCAGAGCACCTGTTTTGAAGTTCTCAAGGATTGCCTCACGCAAGATCGGGAGAGTGTCACCAGTGACAACAGCAGCACGCTCACCTGTCTTCTTCTCGATGATTTCAGCCAAGTCTTCTGCATGCTTGACGCTGGTTGTAAAACAGAGGCACTTCTTGCGATCCTCGGCATTCGCAACTGAAATGATCTCATCTGCGTTTGCCTCAACAGTCGCCTCGAAGGTGCTCGCAAGCTCCGAGAGATTGAAGTCCCACCCAGATCGACGCACGCTGCTTGTATCGACTGTAGAGACGCTTGCAGTTCTGACAGGACAGATGTATCCACCATCGAGCATACGCTTTACAGTGACATCGTAGGCAGTCCCATCGAACATCTGGTTTGGTCCTACGATGGGTCCACAATCGAGCCTGAACGGGGTAGCAGTCAATCCCAGTGTGCGAGTCTTTGGGTTGTAGGTCTTGAGATCAGCAAGGAACCTAGCGTACTGAGTATTCTCGTTCGACGAGACTTGATGAGCCTCATCGATGATAGTCAGTTGCCTTGCACCAAAGATGTCAGCATGACCTGAGAGTGACTGAATCGTTCCGAAGATGATGTCCTTGTCTGTCTGCTTTCGGCCAAGACCGGCGCAGTAGATACCCGCATCGACATCAGGACAGAATCGGTTGAGAGCAGCAAGGTTCTGCTGCACAAGTTCCTTCTGCCTGCATATCACCAAGCCTCGATACCCTACTGCAACGAGTCCCTTGCAGATGTCCGCAATGATGACTGACTTGCCAGCAGCAGTCGGAAGGATGAGGACAGGGTTGCCTTCAGACTTTCGTACATAGTTCCAAAATCCGTTAACTGCATCTTGCTGGTATTCACGCAGGGTGTATTCGTATGGTGGCTTCATTAATCTTCCTTGTGGTTAATTGTTTTGATCATGTATTTCCAGCAATCTTTCCGCAACAACTTGTGCAACTTGTGGGACGATTGCATTACCTAAGCATCTAAGTCTGTCCACCCGCTTGGGAATCCCATCAGCCACTCGACCCACTGCGGGTTCAGCGTGCCAACCCCAGTGTTCCGCACGTCTGGATGGTTGCCCAGCATTTTCTGCATCTTTCCGTTTGGCGTACCCGCTGCGTCCTCGTTGGCAGCCGGAGTCGGCCAGAGAGCCCTGCAACTTGGATGCTTTTGCATTGAAGGAGCTAGTTGGTTTGCCGTTGCCGTAGGAGTCGCAAATCTTTGATCCGATGATAAACACTCGGTCGCGTCTGTGCGGCGCACCCACGGAGGACGCTGATACAACTTCCCACTCCGCATCGTACCCATGCGAGGCAAGCGTTCCGAGAACCTGGTCCATCCCTCGAGTAAACAGCGCTGCCACGTTTTCAAGGACAACGTACTTTGGTCCCACCACGCGAACGATTCGCATAAGTTCGTAGAACAATCCTGATCTTTCTCCATCTAACCCTGCTCCTTTTCCTGCGTACGAAATATCTTGGCAAGGGAAACCACCGATAATGACATCAACCGGTTTTGTCGTTTCGTTGGGCCATGTGCATACGTCGTCGTGTCTCTGCACGTCAGGCCAATGTTTTGCAAGCACTTGCGACGCGTACTTGTCCCGCTCCACTTGCCAAAGCGTTTCAAATCGTCCGGTTGACTCAAACCCAAGTTCAAAGCCACCGATGCCGGCAAAAAGTGATCCGACTGTGAGTTTGTGTTTCACCACGGCATCACCTCAACTTTTCCGCTCGCCTGCACGCACCTGATGTAACGCTCGCCAATCACTTTGATGTAAATCGGCAGGCACAACGACGCCTTTGGGTGCCACTTCGTTTTTGCATACCTTCGCAACGCATCGTTTAGCGTTTCGCCTTTGATGGTTTTGTTCGCATCCTCACAATCTCCCATTTCACGCACCACATACGTTTCCTGTGGCCCGGCGAACTCAACTTTGCGTTGTGGTCCGCCGTGATGCGGCGTTTCCGCGTATGGGCTCGACGTGTCCCTGCTTGCATTGCTCACTTTGTTTCTCCCATCAAGTTGTCGATTGACCAATTGCCCAACGTCAGCGGTGTAGCCATGAGAACCTCTCTATCGTTTCCTTTGGCAAACTCCTTCGCGATCAGTTCCCCCATTGCTTCGGCTGTTGCTTCTTCCGCAAACCCTTCGACGTCTGGGTGCGGCCCGCCTCTTGCCCAGGCTTTAATCCGGTCGCAGGCGTCTTGCGGTTGTTTGTTCACCAGGCAAAACCGCATCGCGTAGAAAAACTTGCCGTCTGGGTCTTTTGGTGCTGTCGCCTGTGCTGACAGCTTCGCCATGCGTTGCTTTTCTTGCCGGCGAAACCTGCGATCGTTGGCCGCCCGTTTAATGAGTTGCGCCGTCGTGTCTCGCTCGTATGCCTTTGGCGTCTCGATGTCGCCGTCGATCATCGCGTTGATGACCGCTGACACGTCGTCGTAGTCGCAGTGCAGGATCACACGCTTCCAGATGTCCAGCGTTTTGTTGCCCTGCTTTGCCATCCAAGTCTTTGAGTCAGGGAACGCGGCGAAATAGTAAGCCCAGCACTCTTTTGCTTGCTCGTCTCTCATAGGTCCAGTGCCTCCGCTGGTTGTGCTTTGGTTCCGTTCCGCTTGGAAAAGTCGTTGTCGCTGTCCAGGATGCTTCTGGCTTCCTTCAGGATGCTGAAAGCGATGTCTCGCTTGGCTTTGTCTGGCCCGCGTCTGATGAGTTCCATCAGCGTCGCTTCTTGCTGAACCTCACCCATTCGCTTTCCGGTGTCCTGGAACCGGTAGTCCACCCACTGCTGCCATTGATCTTCAAAACCGATCGCTTGCTGTGTGTGTGTGTGTGTATTCTTCTCTTCTCTTCTCTTCTCTTCTCTGGTCACGCTTGTGTCACGCTCGTTGCGTGACGGTTGCGTGACAGATGCGCGACGTTTTGACTGCCGAAGTGCGGAATTTGCCCGCTTTTTGGCACTTTGCGACAAATGCCGCTCGAAGTTGGGAATGCGGATGACCGGCAGTTCGCCGGTGTCGTCGTACTCGAGCCACCCCACGTCACACATGAGTTCTGGGAAACCCGGCAGGTTGATGCGACGTCCGAGTGACACGAGCGTGACACCTGTCACGCTGTCAGCGTGACATTGGCGTGACACCCAAGACCACAAAGCGTGACAATATCCGACCACTGCCTCCTCGCGGACGTCGAGTTTGTCCGCCATCTGCATGACTGCTGGATCTTCCATTAGGTCGATCCGCATCTTGATCCATTCACCGGACATGGCTTGCCTCCTGCGTTTGCGTGACGTTGCGTGGCGTAACTACTAAACCAAGCGGTGAAAAACTGTCTGTAAATTCGGCAACGCGACTGCCGATATAAATGACCGCTTGGCCTTGCAGCGGTGTTTTGGCTGGGTTCCCGGTCAAGTCCAAAAACTTAATCCGCCCTTTTATGAAACAAATAGCAGACGCCGCCTCTGTCATTCGGTGAAACCATCGAGCGTCGGTGGCGTTGTTTACCAATACGCACGCTTGCTCGTAGTTTTCGGTCGCTACCTTTTCAGCAAACGCACCGATCAAGTCTTTGGAATATGGCGGGTTCAGCCAAACACGTCCAAACCATCGTTTTTCCAGTCCGTTATCCTCGGCAGTGTAAAACGTGCCGGCTTGCACGTTTTCTTGCGCCTTCTCACAACTGGCCGGATCTAGGTCAATCCCGCCCATCGCCGTTGCTGCCGCTTCAACGTACCCCTGTGGTGTGTACCATTCATTCTCGCCGCTATTGTTTGCAACGTGACACTTGCCGCTAAGTTTTAGCAGTCCGGCTTGCGTGATTTCCGTTTCGTTTTCGTTGCTTTCGTCAACGTATTGCTGGAACATTTTTTCTGGTACTGCGGCCTCCTGCTGCCAGCGTGATGATTGAATTTTGCTAACGCCGAGGTCGTCAAGAGTTTCTGCCGGTAACATCGTGTTACCGGCACTTTTTTCATGCTGGTTCTTTGGCTTTTCCCTTGCAGCCAGCAACTCCCCGGCTTTCCGCTCAGCACAGAGTTTGATCTCTGCGGCTGCGTTTGCTGCCAACTGCCCTTCTTTTGCTGCTTTGACATATACCCGCACGGCTTCTGCCTGGTCACGTATTTCTAACACATCATCGAGCGTCTTTGCCGCGATAAGTGCGGCTTTGGCTTTGGTTATGTTCGCGAGTGCGCTGCTCATGTCACTAAGCCCCTTTGTTGATCATGGCTGCAACTTCCGAGCTTACGAAACTCGGAAAAGCGATTTTTGCAACAGAGTGAATCATGTTGTGACAACTATCACAGAATGTCTGTAAGTCTGTCATTTGCTCATCGAACAGGTCGTAACTCCAGTGATGCGTTTCCAGTCTGCCGGTTTGTTTGCATAGCGTGCATCTAAAGCCGTCAAACCGCTTGCGCTCAAGTGCTAGTTCTGACCAGTGCGTGGTTCTGTAATACGCTAGCTTTAAATCTTCAGTGACTTTGACGTTTTCGCTAACAGGAAGCGGGTACAAAAGCCTGTACAAAGCCCCGCCGCCAGTTGGCTGTCTCTGGGTATTTATCTGAAACCCTCTGCCTCTCAAAACTTCGACTTCGCAAGCAAACCTGTGACCCGCTGTGCCAATCATTTCATTTGTCGTTTTCGGTCCTGTCTTCAATAGTGCCAGAACTGCCTCCTGCTTTTCGGTCCTGTTTTTAAACCACTTGTTGCCGTTATTCACTTTTGTTGTCTTTTTAATTTGATTTGCAAACAGCGGAACGGCTTTCAAATCGTCAAAATATTCTTCCATGCTTTGCTCTCCTTAAAACGGTGGGTCTTGGTAGTCATGCTTTTCGCTGGCCGCCGGCACTGCTGCCGGCTTCGGCTTCGCCTCAACCGGCTTGCCGCCAAGCAGTTGCAGTCGATCCGCGACCACTTTCAGCTTTGATCGCTTCTGTCCCTCGTGTTCCCACGTTTCCAGTTTCAGCCTGCCCTCGATCATCACGCTGCTACCTTTCCGCGTGTACTCGTCAGCAACCTCTGCGTTCCGGCCCCACAGCGTGACGTCGACAAATGTTGTCTCATCAACCCATTCATCGCCGCTCTTACGTCGCTCGTTGACCGCCAAGCCAATGTCACAAACTGCGGTGCCCTGGGGCGTGTGTCGCAGTTCAATGTCTCGCGTAAGGTTCCCCATTAGGAAAGTTTTGTTCATGCTAGCTGGCATCTTGTGTGTCCTTCAGTTCGTCGGTTGTGTACAGTCCTAAGCCAATCTCAGGAGCGGTTGTGCGGATCAGAAACGCAGCGGCCCGATACCGCAGCATCAGTTCGGCCATCGTCTTCCACTTGCTACCGGCCTTGGTTGACCAACCTTCAGCCTTCGCCATTTCCAGCGAAACTTCTGGCCCGCGTATCTCAGCCCCTGTCGCCAGTTCCGTTGTCACTGCGGTGCAAGCGTCTTTCTTCTCGCTGAACTCATACCGGATCGTTGAAAAACGCCCGCAAGCGTTGAACGTCGCAATGAGAAACTGCGCCGACCATCCCGGCTTGCCGTGGATAATGTGCAGTGACTGCATGACCATCAGCGGGTCTGCGTTCATGCGGGACGCCATGTTCATGGCAACAACAACATCAGCGACGTTGCCCTGGTACTGCTTTGGCACCAGCGACGATGCACCAAGCAGTTTTGCCTCGCGTTGTGCAAGTTCAAAGCGTGCCGTGTCAGCCTGCACCAGTGCCAGGCTTCGCGTCGGTTCTTCTTTCGGTTGCACAGCGTCAAACTGCTGCTCAACCTGTTCAATCAACTCACTCATTTTTGCTCTCGTTAGGTAAAAGTAAAAAACTAGGTTTGTTCGCTTCGTCAGCTTTGCCTTGGTCGTACGCTTGGCCCAGCAGTAACAACCAAAAGCCAGCGAGCCCGCTGACAGGCTCTTTGGGATCTGCTAGTTGCGGATGCTTGGCCGCAACACTTTGCAAGTATTCGTCTCGCGTCACACATTCACCCTGTAGACGTTGACGGTCTTTCCTGTGTCGGTGCACTTTCGCGTCCCGGCTTCGCGGATCAGGCACGCGTTCAAAAGGTCGCAGTAACGCTTTCTGTAGCTTTCCTGCTTTCCGCCTAACTGCTCAACGCAGTACAACGCGGCCTCGTTCGCAGTCATCGGTCGCACCTTAAAAGCGGCGAGCATGTGGCCCGCCATTGCTGCAAGTTTTTGCTCGTCTTCTTTCAGACTCTTGCGTGACGTCCACGGAATTTCCATTTGTCTCACTTGTAGTACTCCAGTTTCTGGTTTGGTCTTTTGCCGTTCATCACTCGCCCGCCAGTGATGTGCTTGTAGTTTTTCCCGCGTAGTATTTGGCGAACGCTCGTCTCAGCAACGCCGGTAATTCTGTGAATACTGCGGCACCCCCAACCTTCTCGGTACAACTTCACTATCTCGCGGACTGTCTCGCTTTCAATGTTTCCTTGACACATGTTTGCTCTCCTTGTGCTTCAAGTTTTCGGCGTGCCAGGTAACTGGTAGTAAGCGACGCACTCGACGCCAACGGGTGCGTCTTCGATGAACAGCTTGCCGCCTCGGTAATACTGCACCGCGTAAATTCCGTCTTCGTCGGTCAGTCGGTGCCCTTCGGCCAGGTACTTCCACTTGTGCCCGATCGCGTCTTTGAACCACGCCGCTTCCGCCTCACGGTCGTCGTCTAGCTCGTCAAAGTCGTCGACCTCTTGCCGGTCGCCCTGGTCAATGTCAATCGTTATCCGCATAGCTCAGTTGCTCCTCGATTTCAAAAAGTCGTTGCTCGCAGTCCTCAATCGTCCTGCCACACTCAATTACCTCTCGGCAGATGTCGGCCTGCACGCTGCCTGGCTGGTCGTCATACCCAAACAACTGCACGCTTTCCTCTGCCATTGCTTCGATGCGTTCCCGGTGCCACTTTGCTGACGCCTGCATCGTCTTTAGCCGTGACTTGTCGTTTCGCTCTGGCTGTTGCTCTGGCTCACGGAACCACAACAACGCTGCCGCCATCAAGACGCAGCATCCAAAAGACACTGACCCAAAAACTGCTAACGCAAACTCCATCTGACTTCCTCCATTTCGATGACTCGCAATCCGTCCGCGTCCTCGTGACGCGTGAACTTGTTGCTTACTGACTTCGCTAGCCGCAACGCTGCGGCCTGCTGTTCGATCTCTTCCAAAGTTGGTGGAATCTTTCCAACGCCCAACGCTTCCGCCTCGTCGATGCAGTGCCCGCCAACGCACCGCAGCAGGTGGAACGTGTCTATTCGGAGTCGATCGAATAGCACGTTGACCACCCACTTCTGTGGCTCGCAATCAAGTCGATCCGCGTATGGCATTTGCACCAAGTCGCGTTCTAAGTGTGCTGCGGCTTTGTGGTAGATCCGCTCAACGTCGGCACAGGTCTGCAACCGCACGACAGACAAATCACGCTGTGCGTGAAACGCTTGGAACGCTGCGTCAAGCTCGTCTCGCGTTTCGGTGAGTTTGTCAGTCACGATGCAACCCCATAAAAAAACCCACTCGGACCATTGGCCGTGACGCCGGGTCGAGTGGGTGCGTGCAAGTTTTTCGCGTCGCAGTCGTGAGTAGATACTGCTTGCGGCCAACTTGCTTTTTGGTTTGTCTCGGCGTCACGGTGTGGAACGATAGCCGACGTTTTGCGGTCGTCCAGAGTTGCCGGCGTGTCGCGTTTTTGCGATTGTGCGCCGCTTATGCGCGACGTATGCGCCACAGATGCGCGTGGTGTGTCTAAAAAAGTTTTCGGCTTTTTTCCAGATTGCTCCTGCTTGTCCGCTAGTTCGCACTCACACAGCACAAAAAGCCGATCGCAACCTTTGCAGATGCAGGCATTGCAGATCGTTAGCGACGTTCTCGCGCCGCAGTGATTGCACTGACTGCCGCTGCGTTGTCTTCCCACCATTTTCCCACCTGTTTGCAAAACCCGTAAAAAACGAGGTCGCTAACAGTGGGGCGCATACCACGCGCATAGGGGAGAGATGCGTGGCGCATATGGTCAACGGACTTTTAATCCGTAGGTCCAGGGTTCGAGCCCCTGCACCCTCACTGTTAGCAACCTGTGGCGAATTATCGTAAATAACGGTACTTCGCGACAGGAAAAGGGGCAAGAATCAGGGAATTTGTTTTAGTGGCTTCCCACTAAATTCCCACCAAGTTGCAGATTTTCACCGTGTCCGGCGTCCGCATAGTAGGCGAGTAGGGTGTTGTGATCAGCGTGACGAGTGCGTTTTTGGACCTGTTTTACCGACATCCCACCTGCGAGCAACTGCGTCGCAAAGGTGCGTCTAAGGTCGTGCAAACTCGCAAACTTTGGCCCTCCGCGTTTCCCGCCTGTCGCCTTGGTCAAAATTCTAGCGTGCTTTCCGGCAGCACTGACAACGCGGCCTGTGCGGTTCGTGGTCTTGTGCCAACCACGCTCGCCACGTCCCCTCGCGATCCACTCAAGGTTTGGCAGGGTTCGGAGCCAAGCAACCGCTGCGTCAGTCAGCGGCACGTCCTCGGTTTCGCCCGACTTCTGAACGCCGCAAAACGTGATAAACGGCTGGCGAGCGTCAAGCGTCACCCAGTGTGCGTCAGGGGCCGGCTCAAACCGCAACCGGTGGCAATCGTCCAGACGCAGGCCCATCAGCCTAGCTGCATGAATCGCCCGCACAAACGCATCAGCGTCTTCGCCTTTGCGGATAACCAACGGAACCGCTGCCACGATTCGGTCGATCTCCTCGCCGGTCAGCGATCGACCTTTGCTTTTGTGCGTCACCCGATCCCGCTTGCGGTTTCGCTTTCGCGGTCGGTTCACCATTGGCAACAGTTCGTAATCCACACCCCACCTGATGACGGCCCAGATTGTTTGCATCGTCGAATCGACAGTGGCAGACGCAAGCCCTGCATCACGCAGCGACGCTTGAAAGTCCAGCATGTGACCTGGCGAAAGTTCCGCACAATCGAAGTCGCCGTGCAGCTTCGCAAACTTACGCAACGTCTGCTCAGTCTTTTCGATCGAACGAATCGCCAGCCCGTCAAAGTATTCACGCTCGGCACGACGAACAAACGCGGACCAAGTTTGGCCGGTTCCGGTTCGGTTGAGTTCCGTTTCGAGTTCCTGCCGCGCTTCTTCGATACGGTTGTTGGTGTCCTTTCCCGTGTACTGTCGCTGATGCTTTCCGCTGCGATCCGTCCACCTAAAGACAGTCCCCTCGCGTTCTGTTTTGACGCGTTTGACTTCAATTCGTTTCAATGTTCAGGTTCACCTAGCCAGCGCCGCATGGCGTCAGCACTAAAGAAAAACTTTCCGTTGATGATTTTTCCGCGTCCTGCTTTAACTTGGTCGCGTGCCCACAACTTGAAGTAGCTAGCACTGAAACCAAATTCACTTTTTAACAATTCACCAGGCAACCAGCCTGCCGCGATCATGGGGTGATCCCACCCAATAACCACACAATCTTTCCGATCCATTCTGCGTCTGCGTTCCGTTCGTCGTTGCTTTCAGGTTCGCAACGTGCTTTTGATTTAGCGGTCAGGCACGTTGCACAAACTTTGGTTCCGGCGAGCGGAACCGTTCGCGCAATACGTGGTGGTGGGCGGATACACCGCATACCCAGATGGGGAGTCGCTTTCATTGGAAAACCTTGGTCACGCTGAGGTTTCTTTTGATGGTTCGATTGCCCTGGATTCGCAGTCCAGGGCGATCGCCCCTTTTTTGTCGGCATCAAATTTACCAAACCTTTTCGGGTCAGGTCAACGCCACCGGCTGGGGCGAGTTTGCATGATGCCTGTACAAAATGACACGTAAGGTCATGCCTTCGCGTTTTTTATTGCTTTCCTGACCAGTCGTTCAGCAATTGCTTGCCGGCCCGATGCAGGCACCACGCGAAATGCAGGTATCAGATGTTCTGATTGCCGCACTAGGTGCGCTGATATCAAATCGAAATTGTCCTCGCACCATTTAACGCCATTTTGGTCCAGTTCGGCTGCGGTTTCGCTGCACCGGCAAGAGCGGTTTTTTTTCAGTGCCCATTTCGGCAGAAGTTTGCCAAGTTCAGTGCCAACGCCGCTCATGGGCATACTCGACTGTTTGCAATAGTAAACTCAAAAGTCTCACTTGAGTTTGCCAAGTTTGTCCACGTCACGTTACCGTTGCAAGCGTTCATCCGGTAACGGCCCTTTCGGTCATACTGGAATGTAAGAAAACTTATCAGCAGTGGGTCGAACTCGTAAATGTACTTGCCAGCGGAAACCTGAAAATCGTTTGGTTTCCCAAATCTCCAATCGCCCCCGGTGCCGCTGTTTGGGATTCGTATCCAATCGTCAAAGAGCGAACTGCCTTTGTCCCAGTACATCGCACCATTCTGCGTTTCTTGAACAACCCCGTTCAGTAGTCTCTTTCCATTCGTTAAAACTGCATCGGCAAAGTCGCATGTACCTGACCACCAACTGCAAAGACTGTAGTCAGGTGCTGCACCAAATGTGATTGAAAAATAAAACCGGGGATTAGTAGAAACGCCGCTTTCAAAAACAGTTTTTTCGCAGTCGCTTTGCTCATCTGGTACTAAAGCGTCGTACCCGTTTGTTAGATCAAAAGTTAGAGTAGTCCCAGGGTTTCCATTTGCGGTTGTTGCGTTATAACCGACCGAGCCTTGAGAAATTCCGCCTGGTGTGTTTTGGGTAAATTTCAGTGCTAAAGCCCATGCCCCGTTGTGGTTTGGGTAGTTGTAAGAATTTGCGCCTGTTACGATGTTTGCGTTAGTCCATAAACCAGAATTTGCGGCGGACCATTGTTCGCACAAGCCGTTCAATGCGTCTTGGAACTGCATTGTGATTGGCGACGCTATTAGCTCGCTTGTCTGATACCCAATCGTTACCAGTTGCGGTGGTGGCGACAAAATCGGACCAGGAACTTTTAAACTTGTTACGGTCATGTACCCAGTCGGATTGCATCTACTACACACCGGAAACCCGCTAGGCTCGCAGCACCCGCACCCTCGTCTCGTCATGAGCACGGCCCCTGTATTGCTTCAAAATCGTTACCGCAGTTAATGCACCAACCGTCGTCGCCGCTTTCTTGGTCGCTCATCAACGAAAGTGGGTCCAGAAGGTTAATGTCCCCAAACGTATTGCCTCGGCGGTCTTTGAGCGTTGCCGTCGTCGCATTCGATGCCTGGCTGTCTTGCGTCAGCGTGTACCTCCAAAGGTCGCACCGGTCGCCAATGCAAACCAGCGCGAAATCATCGCCGCCAGCCGTAGCATCTGACAGCACGCGAGCAAAACCGCTGTAACTGCTTTTCGCCTCGGTTGTCGCTGATGGATCGACAAAGACGTGCGTGTGCCCTGTGGTCAATGCTGCTGATAGCTTGACGATGCAAAAACCTTGCACCACACACGCACCGCGCTCTCCGTCTGGTATTGGCTCGGCCAAGACGCCAACAGTTGCGATAGAAGTGTGCCAGGTTGGTGACGATGCGGTCAACTCGATTGAGTCGACAGCGTCAAACACGGTGGACCGGCTCCCAAAACTGCCAAGCGAAACAAGGTCGCCAAGATCACGGTTTGCCCCAGTGCTGTTGAGTACCTGAACCGTTGACCGCGACATTGCCAGACCGCCAACCGCATAGCCAGCCTGATCCTTTGGCAACCGGTCGACAATTGCGTTCATGTAGTCAGCAGTAATTTTCTGCTTTGGTCTTACTTTTAACTGCATGTCAGACTCCGATGTACAGCAGACCGTGGTTTGCCTCTTGGTAAATTCGGTTCACGTAAGCTGCACGCGGTTTGGTTTGTGGCAGTCCTGTTGCTGAGTCTTTGTCCTTCTTAAACGAAAACCAAAGGTAGTCATGACCGTTTTTGTCGATGCCTGTAATGTCACCAACAGTCAAGCCAGTCGCGTTTTTCGATGACAAGAACGTAAACTGCAGGCTCGGGTCTTCTGCGATGATGTCGCCGCTTGCACCTGTGAAAAGCAACTCGCCGGCAGCAAATTGGCCCAGCATTGTTGCGTTGTTGACTGTGCCAGTCAGTTCTGAAATTAACCTTGCGTAAGCCACAACGCCGCCAACCGTTGTCAGGTTCGCAGTCTTGATCTTTGCATTGACGGTCAGCTTCAACGCCGGGATTATCCGCTGCACACCTTGCGGCTTTTTGTCTTGCACGTCAATCGCCCCGTTCATATCCGGTGCAGATTCGCCGGTCGCGACGTACTTGGCCTCGCTGTAAGCGTACGTCTGCTGCACCTGGCCTCCGCTAGTATCAATCGAAATTGTGTAGTTGCCGGGGTCTGGCTCTCTCTGGTTGTATTCACCAGTAAACAGCCAAGACTCTGGCCCGCTTCGCTCGCGTGAAAGCGCCTTCAGTGTTAAACCGTCGTACAGGTTAGAAAGCGGTTCGCCGGTTACCAGTGGACTGAGTCCGAGGTTCAATAACGCTGTTCGCCCAACGGTTGGGTCAGCAGATCCGGTAACCATCCAGGTAATTGACGCGGCAGACCCGCCGGCATTGTCGGCACCCTCTCGCGATGCGATCTCGCGAACGCTGACGCCATTGTTGGTGTAGACGGGTCCGCCAGTGTATGACGCCAAGTGCGTTGGCAAAGCGTCTGGTGTGTAAAGGTCAAGAGTCATCCGGCAAACCTCGCTTCATTGTCTAGCTTCTTGAGGTGCTTATTCATTTCACGCTGCGTTTTGTTGTTTTCGCGTTGGAGCTTTCGCAGTTCGTTGTCGCTGACTGTTTGCACTGGTGGCGTTGCTCCCATGATCCCAGCAGCAAACGCTGAAAACGTGCCGCTTGCCCCTGCTCGTTTTGCGGCAACGTCTGAGCCTTCGACCTTGACGTTTGCTGTGATGTCACCTGCTGCACTGCTCTTCTGACCGGCTTTTTCGCCGGCTTCTGCGGTCGCTTTCGCTGCCTCTGCGTCAGCATCGATCGAGACTTTTAGTTCGTCCATTCGCTGCTGACGTTCTTTTTTCTGCTGCTCTCGCCGTTTGCGGCGATCTTCTTTTTGCCCGTCCG
>Ga0316202_10001959_pt1 | contig 14410 bp, 14 predicted proteins | sample 3monrhotite_MG_FD_204934 | JGI IMG/M metagenome (GOLD analysis project Ga0316202, IMG submission 204934) | Microbial mat bacterial communities from mineral coupon in-situ incubated in ocean water Damariscotta River, Maine, United States -... | ecosystem: Environmental > Aquatic > Marine >... | reverse complement strand
ACTCGTCTCACACCCATCTGTTACTGAAGCAGCGGTTGTTGGTCGCCCTCATGACATCAAAGGCGAAGCGATATGTGCCTTTGTCACACTTAAAGTTGAAATTGATGATTCACTGGCTAAAGCAGCTGCGGCTGAATTACGTGCCCATGTCACCAGGGAAATTGGTGCCATCGCCAAGCCGGATGATATTCGTTTTGCCAATAACCTGCCTAAAACAAGGTCTGGTAAAATCATGCGTCGTCTGCTCAGAGACATTGCTGCAGGACGTGAAATCACTTCAGACATATCAACACTGGAAGATCAAAGCGTGGTCCAACAACTGCAGCGAGCCCGATAGGTAATGTATCACAAGCACTTCCGCCGGGGTGATTAACTGAAACCTCGCCATATATTCCATCATCCGGTTGGCATTTTTCCCGCCGGTGCGCGGTGGTATTTGGCCGGCATCGCAGCATTTGCTCTCTTATGCGTCGCCATGCACCTCTCTGTTCGCATGCAAGCTCAAGAGCGGGCAGACATGCTCGTTCAGGCATGGGCTGAAAAAGCCAATATTCAAATTGGTGAGGTACGCTATCACCTCCTACGCAATGCTTTGATTCTTCAGGACATCCAGCTAAAACAGGGATCTGATAAGATTAATATAGAACATATACTGCTGCGGACTAACCCTGAGTTATTGAATAAAGCAACGCCACAAATCGGAAGAATGGAGATATCCGGCATCAAGGCTGAATTTCATCTATCAGCTGACAATGCGCCCTGGCAACAAAACCAGGCCCTGATGAAGCTTTGGCAAGCAAGCTCTTCAATCAAAGCCCAACATGGCCAGATTAAACTATATTTCAAAGAGCACGGCACCACACCACTGCTCGCCAACAACATTGCAATTCAACAGCGGGTTGAATCAAACGAACACATCATCACCGCAGCGGCCAATACACATCATGGCTCCATGCAATGGCAGCAAACAATCAACTTCGATCAGAACACCTCACATGGAGGGCTCACCTGGCAGCATGTGAACACATTGCCATTAGCAGATGCCATGCAACTAAACTCCATTGCCGGTTACCTCAGTGGAGAATTAAAATGGCAAAACAGCGTCACTACAGCTACTGCGCCAAACCCCATCACACTACAGAGTGTGCTAATTTTTCACCCCGAAAACAGTCAACCCAATAAAACTGACAGCGCCAATAAAGCCCCACCATCACATCGATTGAAATTCAATGCTACAAAAAAACAGAGCATATGGGAGATAGACCTGCATACCGTTGGCTGGCCACTGGCCCCATGGTCAGATGCATTGCCGAAGCTTGCTAAACGAGCACTGCTTGCAGGGCAACTGGATGGGTCAAGTCATTGGCGGGGAGAAGCAGAGAACTGGCATATCACAGCCTCCAAAGGGGTGATACATGATGCTGTTTTTTCCGCCCCGCTTCGAGGCAATACTACTGAGTGGTCCTGGCAAAAAATCATCTACCAAGAGCTCAATATCGATCTGCAGCAACACGATCTTCATCTATCTCAGGTCGAAATGCACGATGGCACGATGACACTCAGCACAGAGAAAGCTGCGACCTCCCCCCCTCCATCAACCACCCCATCATGGAATCTCAGCACCGAGAAAATTAAAATCGACAATTTGACATTGGCCATATCACTGCCCGATGGCAACCTGACACTGCAGTCACTAGGAGGTCAGGCGGCATGGCCAAAACAGCAAGCCTTGAGTTTTGACCTCAAAAGCGAACAGACAAACAGAGCGACTGATGCAGAGTGGCATTTGAGCGGCATAGTCGACAAAAACATGGCAAATGATCTCGTTGATGCCGAGCTTTCAGTCATTAGCAGACATGTCCCGATCACCGGCTTACGCCCCTTATTACCTCTACAAAATAGCGCCAGCAGCCCGGTTACACTGGCTGGCACAGTTAACCTGAACACTCATGTCTCTCTGCATGATGGGTTCTGGCGCATGCAGGGAAATGCCAGTGCCGTTGATGTAGAGATCTCGCACGCCGGCGACATCTGGAGTGCGGCTCACGTCAGCAGCCAGTTTGGCCCTATCGGCATGGGGCTGGATGTACAAACAGTTGATCACATTATCGCCGACAACTGGGCATACGTCGCCGCCCTCGAACCCTTACACCCAACACCCCGTGATATCGCCTCAACTCCAGCACTGCAAACTACATGGTGGGCATCTGACTTACGCAACAAAAACATACACATTCACCAACTCAAACTGAATCAAGGTGTCCTCAGCATGGGCAAAAAAGAGTCACGCTGGGCTGAGCAATTCGATATTCAGATTGATAATCTCGCTGCAAAACACTGGTCGAATATCAAAGCGACTGCAGTCGTAGGCAGCGGAGAACTCCAATTGGCCGGCAAATGGTCCGCACTATCCACCCCTCAACGCTTCCTGGGCACCGCCTCGATTCAAAACGCCTTACCATTCTTTTCACATTCGTGGATGAGCGCATCCGGTATGCCACGCCTGATTCGCGGTTATCTCAATGCCTCTGTCGACGTGAAATATGCGCTCAAAGAAGATCGCTATCAAGGTCGCTGGCAAGTCGAATTGTTTGGTGCCCAGGCAGAAGCCGGGAATTTAAAGGCTGATCCAATGCTCGTACGCACCGGCATGAATACATATGACCTGCTTCGGCACCTGGGGCAGGAGAGCGCTTCGATAGAACTACAAGGGGATCTCTCTGGCCTTTGGCTACAGCAGCCTCTCAGCGTGGATCTTATTGAACAATCATTACTACTCTCACTGTCTCAAGCGGCCTCCATACAAAACAGCCTCGATAAAAAAAGAATTTCAAAAACTAAGGAAACCAGCAAAATTGCAACGCAAATTCGACTACATGAGTATGGCGCACTGTCCATGAATGAACGCATCCGAACATACAAAATTGTGCGTATGCTGCGCAACAAACCAGCTATAAACATTGATCTCAGGCCATTGTGGTCAGGTCAAAATCTCACTTCCGAGACACTTGCCCGCATTCAATATACCCAAACACTGATCAAACGTTATATGGTACACCATGGTATTAACCGAGAACGTATTTTTCTGCGTTGGCCAACCGATGCAGATCAAGTTCAGGAAATCAGCTCAATCCAGGTTGAGCTTCAGTTTCCTCATCAGCAAGATAAAAAAGTCATGTAATACCAGCAATAATTTTGGCATGGATAAACTGCGAATGATGCAACCCCATCAAGTCAGCTATACGCCGAATCAATTGCTCTTCATAGGGATCAACATGGCCATCAGCCCACGCCACAGCCCATAATTCCGTCAAAATATGAACTCTCTCCTGCGTAGTAAAACTATTCACCACAACCGATGTAAACTGATGCATATCCAATGCTTCATGGACATCTTTTGTCGCCTGCTCAATCAAGAGATGAATCTCTGATTCACTCAGACCAAAACGACTCTCCAGCCGCAGCATCATCTCTCTGCGCTCAGCATCCTGCAGCTGACCATCCATGCGCATGATCTCCACCATCAAAGCTGCAACAGCCAGCGCCACAGAGTGTTGCCGCTCCTGTTGTGGGCTATCTGCCGCTTTTTTCCACATCTGTTTCAACTTTTGAATCATGCCTACTCCACAACCGCTTTCGGCAAGCATATACGCATCATGCTATGACGAAAACATGGATACTGGACTTGAGTTACGCCCATCAATCAAAAACTAATCGACATAAGGGCCATGTTGATTGATGGGCTCGTGATGAGGCATCCCGAAACAACACATGAGTCGTGCAGCATGGGTGGTTTCCAGATCCAGCGCAGAAACATCCTCAATGAATGCCGCATCTCCAAGATGAAGCGTCAAACCATTAACCATAGCAGTGCCTTCAACCACATAAATAAAGCCACGCAATCCTGCTGACAAAGAGCGCTGATATAAGCTTCCAGCATTCATTATTATATCAAGATATTCGACTGCTGTATGTAGACTGATGGCACCATCAGCTCCCGCAATAGCTCTAACGATAACACCATCTTGATCGCACTCTGGAATCTCATCAGCCTGCAGCTGCTGATAATCCGGCTCGATAGACTTCAACCTTTTGGGCAGATTAATCCATAACTGGATGCCATGCGCACGCCTATCAGGAAACTCCGAATGCACAATTCCACGACCTGCAGTAAAACGCTGCGCCCCTCCAGCATGTATCGTACCTCTATTACCAAGCGTGTCAGTGTGTTTCATACCACCGTCAAACAGATAGGTGATCGCTTCAAATCCACGATGTGGGTGGTCGGGAAAACCACCGCCGGAGATATCGAAATGATCCCACAGCACAAACGGATCGTAGTTGCGAAGTCCATACAACGGCATCAACCGCTTTACACTCACACCATCACCTTCAGGCACCGTCACAGCTGAATGAATCGTGATACTCATGATGCAAACCTGGCACGATCATGTGTGGCACTAAAATTCAGCTCCGGCCCCTTTGGCACAATACGGGTAGGATTGATCGACTCATGACTGTAGTAATAATGCGCTTTGATATGTTCAATATGTTGATAGAGATCTCTCAGATAACCCCACAGGTTAGGCATATCGACAATACGATTACGACTGCATTTAAAGTGGCCAACATAGACAGCATCGAATCGGATCAGCGTGGTAAACAAGCGCCAGTCCGCTTCAGTGATTTGCTTACCTACCAGATAGCGCTGGCTGGAGAGTCGTAATTCAAGCCTGTCGAGTGCGGCGAACAGCTTATCAAACGCCTCTTCATACGCCTCCTGCGTGGTCGCAAAACCACAGCGATAAACCCCATTATTTATATTCTCGTATATAAAAGCATTGATCTCATCAATCGACTCAGATAACTCAACGGGATAATAGTCATCCCTGTTGCCTGTCAGATCATTAAAGGCTGAGTTAAACATCCGGATAATTTCAGCCGACTCATTCGAAACAATCGTCTGCTGCTCTCTATCCCACAGGATTGGCACTGTCACCCGCCCGGTATACTGCGGATCAGCTTTGCAATAGAGCTGATGTGCATGGCTTAATCCATACAGAGCTTCGGCTGGATCAAACTGCCAGCCCTGCTCCAGCATATGCGGATGCACAACAGTCACCGGAACCAGCTCTTCCAGCGATTTAAGTTTACGGAAAATAAGCGTGCGATGTGCCCATGGACAGGCCAGTGAAACATAGAGGTGATAGCGATCAGATTCCGCAATAAAACCTGCTCTACCATTTGAGCCTGCCGCTCCACCGGCCGTTAACCAGTTGCGAAACTGAGATGCTTTGCGTTCAAAGTGACCAGCTGTGCTTTTGGTGTCATACCACTGATCCGTCCATACACCATCAACAAGCAGTCCCATTATACCCCATCCATTGTTGGGTAATCCGTATAGCCATGTTCATCACCACCATAAAACGTGGCCTGATCCGCTTCATTCAGCTCTGCATGCAAACGGAATCGCTCTGAAAGATCCGGATTGGCGAGATAGGGGATGCCGAACGCAACCAGATCGGCAGCTGCTGTCACAATGGCATCTTCAGCCCGTGCATGGTCGTAAGCGCCATTGGCAATATATGGGCCCTCAAAATGGCTACGCAGCTGCTGCATATCAAAATCGGCAGCACTTTCACCACTCATCGAAACCTCTACAACATGTAGATACGCCAGTGACAGCCCACTAAGAGTGGAGGCGATATAATTAAATGTGGCCTGCGGATTTGAGTCGGACATGTCATTGAAAGCGTTAACCGGAGAGAGACGAACCCCCACCCTGTGATGGTCAATTTCTGCGCCAACTGCAGCCACCACTTCCAGCAGAAGTCGAACACGGTTTTCCAGTGATCCACCATAAGCATCGCTGCGTGTGTTGCTGCCATCACGAAGAAACTGATCAACCAGATAACCATTGGCAGCATGAATTTCCACACCGTCAAAACCGGCCTCTATGGCAGATGCCGCAGCATGACGGTATTGATCAACGATACCGGCAATCTCTGATATATCTAAAGCGCGCGGCGTAACAAAAGGTTGCATACCTTCATAGGTGATTGCTTCCCCATTGGGTTGAATGGCTGACGGAGCAACAGGCAGATCCCCTTGATGAAAACAGGGATGCGAGATACGCCCACAGTGCCAAAGCTGGGCAAAGATATGTCCGCCTTTGGCATGCACGGCATCGGTGACCAGCCTCCATCCATCAATCTGCTGCTGAGTATATATACCAGGAGTCGCCGGATAACCGACTGCCTGCTCAGAAATTTGTGTGCCCTCGCTAATAATCAAACCGGCACCCGCGCGCTGGGCGTAATACTCAGCCATCATCGCATTGGCTATAGTATCCGGTGCTCTATTGCGTGTCATTGGTGCCATCACCATGCGATTCGACAATGTTTGACCGGAAAGTTCGATAGAGCTAAATAACGTATGCGTCATGTGATTTCCTTATATAACTTTTTTCAGGCTACAAAATATAGCCTTTGGCGATCTCTCCATCACGGTTGAATCGAAATGGCTTTCGTGGCTCTCGAGCAGTTCAAAACCATCAGCAAAAAGGCGGCGAATATCGGTTTCATCATAACGCCCGGGTGGGCCCATTTCACTACTCTCGTCCTTGTGAAAACACTTCAGCAACAGCACTCCACCAGGCCTCAATAAACGCCTCACCGTAGTCAGATATCTTATTTGATCCACCTGATCGGCAAAACAGTGAAACAGACCACGATCAACGACTAGATCAAACGAACCACTTATTTTACTCTCAAGCACATCATCAACCTGAAACGTAATATTGACCTCTTCCGATACGGCCAGATCGATGGCTGACTCAAGTGCATGATGGGATACTTCGGTTGCGATGACTGTAAACCCCAGCTTCGCCAGAGCCACTGCCTGAGTACCAGGACCGCAACCGAGATCTACGGCCTGCTTCCCTTTGAATGCCGTACCGGCTGATTCAAGATTATCCAGTGCCGCTGCAATATCCCCATCGAGGCCGGCATGAAACCATGGCAGTTTCTCTACCGGAGTCTCCTGATAACGCGCATCCCAGCCTGATGCTGCCGGCGCGCTCCATGCTGCCCCCCAATGGCCTGCATGAACACTCTCTTCAAGCGGTCTGCGTATACGCGGGGCTTGTTCCATAGCTTGAAACTCTTCAAGAGCACTCTCCACATCAGCCTGATGCCCAAGTGCCGTCACACTCATCACATGCAGATGCTCAGGCATTCCGAGAGCCGACTTCAAAGTTTCAGCATTAAATCCGCCCATCTGATGAGTGACTAATCCCAGCTCTTCAGCTTGCAGACTCATGCAGATCATAGCTTGTCCCGTATCATATTCGGCCCAACGGTTATTTTCGCTATTATGAGAAAAAAGAGGCTCTGCGGCGGCGACAATCAGCACCGGTGCATGCCTGGCCCACAGCTGGTTTTTTGGAGCCAAACACTCCAGCAGAAGCTGCCATTGAACTTCATGCTCGACACGGTCGACAACAACAAATCGCCATGGCTCTTCCCCAAAACAGGAGGGGGCCCAGCGAGCCGCTTCCAGGCAGGCTGCAAGCTCCTCTGCTGTCACAGGCCTCTCAGAAGCGAAAGCGCGTGTGCTCCACCGTTTGGCAAACAGCCGATCTATCGGTGCCTGCACATTCATACGTTGTTGTGCCATATCTACTCCTTAGAGGCATAGTGATTTAATCAGCGATTTTTCAGTTTATTTAAAGACTATTATGGGAACCATCACAATACGGCGGATTTTTCGAACGTTTGCACTGACATAAAGCGACGGTCTGTTTCTCGCTTATTTGAACTGCCTGAGGCATAAATTCACTACCTTTATGGGCACCATCACAAAATGGTTCGTTGCCTGACTTGCCGCAGCTGCACCAGTAATAGGTGCCCGGCTCAAGTTCAACAACGGCTGGTTCTTTGGCTGCAATAGTTGCTTCACTCATCTGTTACTCCTTTTTATCTATTTAGAACTATTCACCACAGAGGACACAAAGGGCACAGAGGAAGGCAACAACAGATATATAGGCTGGGTTAAATCGCGCATATACTGCCCTTACACAAAAAACTGATGCGTCAGGGACACGATTACCCATAAGATTCCCTCGGCCTCCTCCGCGTACCCTGCTGTGAAATTATTTTTATTGGCGAACGCCTTCGATTGAGAAGAACAACTCTACATTTTCAGCTACAGGACCAAGCATCGCGCCTTTCTTCATATTATAATCGGATAGATGCAGTGTGGTGGAGCCTGAGAAACCACGACGAAAACCACCCCAAGGATCTTTTCCTGCACCAATCTGAGTGACATCAAAGGAGATCTCTTTGCTGACGCCACGCAAGGTGAATGTGCCTTTCAACACAGCCGTGCCGTTGCCTTTATCTTCAAAGCTTGTACTGGTGAAGCTTGCCTTTGGGTAGTTAGCCACATCAAAAAAATCAGCGCTGCGCAGATGTTTATCACGTTCAGCATGGTTGCTGTCGACACTGGCAACATCAATTTCAGTTTTTACACTACTGTTTTCAGGGTGCGCTTCGTCATAAACATATGATCCGCTAAAGGTATTAAAATTACCAATCAGCCAGCTGTAACCCAGATGTTTGACTTTAAACTGGATAAACGCGTGTTGGCCTTTGATATCAAAAGCGTATTTTTCAGCAGCCTGCAATGGCAAAGCAACAGCCATGCTCAGTAAGACAGATGCGAGTATGTGTTTCAGTTTTAGTTTCATTATTGTTTTCTCCTTGGTTTATTTTTGGGAACTGTTTCCAGTTTTCCCGAACATACGTAGTAACGTAATGTCTTTATCAATCACATGGTGCTTTAAAGCCGCAGCGGCATGCACTATTGCCAATGCAATCACTGCCCATGCGATATAGAGATGCAGCAGGCCGATCAGATCCGCCTCCTCTTTCGTGAATGAAAAACTGGCCGGCACCGTGAACAGGCCAAAGATATCAATACCGACAGCTTCAGCGGTAGGAATCAGGTAACCAGTCATGGTAACACCAAACAGCAACAGATAGTGGCTGCGGTGCACAAGCAGTGCAATGAACTGCTCCCAGGCCTCCCCCATCAGAGCTGGTCGCGTATTGCTCAATCGCCAGACCAACCGGAAGAGCAACAAAAACAACAGCAGCATACCAATAGCTTTATGCATATAAGGTGCATCATGATACCAGCTATCATAATAGTTGAGCTCCACCATCCAGAGGCCGAGCCCAAACATGGCAAACAGAGCAACCGCCATCAGCCAGTGCAAAAATATGGCAACCAAGCCGTATGATGAAGATGTATTGCGTAACATTGAATATCCTCCTGCATGGCTTATTTATGATGGTGGAACTATCAACGGGAAGACGATTTAATAAAAGTATAAAAAAACGATTAACTTGATTAAAAAAACTAATCGTTCAAGCTTTGCTGATGACCTTGGAACAGTTACGCAGCCTATGCGCCGTGGTGGATAAGGGCGGTTTTCATGCCGCCGCTGAATCGCTGTTCCGCAGCCAATCTTCGATCAGCATCGCTATTAAAAATCTTGAACAGGAGCTAGGTCTTAGCCTGTTTGATCGGCAAGCTTATCGTCCTACCTTAACAGCTGAAGGGCAAGTGCTGTACGGCAAAGCCAAGAGCATTCTTTCACGCAGTGAAGAGTTCACCAATACCGCCAAACACTTTGCCCAGGGTGAAGAGACCGAAATCTCGATCGCTTTAAGTGCAATTGCTCCGGTCGAGCAGGTGCTCGACGTGATCAAACAGATCTCCGAATCAGCACCGGCTACGCGCATGAGTCTGCAAATTGAAAACATGGGTGGCACATTGGAGCGATTACAGGAAAAAGAGGTCGACTTCGCTATAGCTGAGCGCTTTATGCCCATCCCTCAGACCGAAGAGATACGCCTGACATCGACTGAAATGGTCAGCGTTATTGCTGCTGACTTTCCACTGGCGCCCCGTTATCCAGCCATCACGGTCGCTGATTTAGAGCGTTATGTACAAGTCGTGGTACGGGATACCAGCCGCAATCAGCCTAAACAGACAGCAGGTGTACTTGAGGGAGCCAATCAATGGCTGGTGAATGATTTTGACATGAAAAAACGCATGATTTTATCGGGTGCAGCCTGGGGGCGCATGCCCAGACACCGGGTTGCCGAAGAGTTGGATGATGGCCGCCTGCTCAAACTATCCGGCAAAGAGCTCGATCCACTGCTGGTCGACATGTATCTATTCCGCCGCTCCAACGAATCACTCGGCCCAATCGGCGAGCAACTCTGGCAAAGCCTGCAGCGCTGCACATATGCCTCATAGCGGCATGCCGCCTCATTGATTTATCGTGCGCGTGCAAAGCGCCTTTGCTGTGCTATCCTGCGGCCATGATTCGTGCGGAGAAGCTTAGTAAACGATTTGGTGACGTAGCAGCGCTATCACCAACGGATGTTCATATTCAAAGTGGTGCAATTACCGCTATCATGGGCGGTTCCGGCTCTGGTAAAACTACCCTGCTCAGACTACTGGCAGGATTGGAAAAACCGAGCACCGGACATATCTGGTACGGAGATGAAGATCTCTGCACGATTTCAGATAAACGCCTCTACCAGATACGCGAAAGCATGGGCATGCTATTTCAATATTCTGCACTGCTGAATTCACTCAATGTCTACGACAATGTTGCATTCCCACTGCATGAACACACCGATCTGGATGAAGCAGTCATTCGCACCATGGTCTCGATGAAACTAGAACAGGTTGGCTTGCGTGGCTTTGAACACCTGATGCCCTCTGAGCTATCCGGCGGCATGGCCAAGCGTGTTGCTTTTGCTCGTGCTATCGCAATGGATCCCAAAATAGTCTTTTTTGATGAGCCAACCTCTGGGCTGGACCCTATTTCTGCAGGTGTCATCAGTACATTAATCAAAGACACCTCGACTAAAAACCGCATGACTTCAATTGTCGTGACCCATGATGTGCCGGCAGGCCTCTCTATCGCCGATCATATCATCCTGCTGTGGCAAGGCCGCATTATTGCAGAGGGCTCTCCGGATGAGATCAGGCATAGTACTGATGAGCGTGTGCAGCAATTTCTGGAAGGTCGCCCGGATGGGCCAATCCCATTTTCACGCAGTACCACTTCATATATTGATGATCTGACCCATAAACCGGGCACCGTGAGATTAGAATCATGAGTGAATTAACTATGAAACAATCCGGCCTGGCTACTTTTTTAGGGCGCTTGGGCCGCTCCACCCTCAGAGGTTGCGAGCAGCTTGGTGATGCCACCATGCTTGGATTACACGCATTAAGCCTTATCTTTTCAAAACCCTGGCAGGGTAAACATTTCATCATACAACTCTACGCACTCGGCGTCGGCTCGTTAGCCATCATCGTCATTACCGGTGCGTTTACCGGCATGGTTCTGGCACTACAAGGCTATTACACGCTGGCAAAATTTGGTTCTGAGTCACTGCTTGGGGCTGGAGTCGGCATGTCGATCATCCGGGAACTTGGCCCTGTACTCGGGGCATTCATGATTATCGGACGCGCTGGTTCAAGCATTACGGCTGAAATAGGCATCATGCGCGTCACCGAACAAACCGATGCGCTGGAGATGATGGCCGTCAATCCGAAACGACGTATTTTACTACCTCGTATCGTAGCCGTTATTTTGGCCGTTCCACTACTGGTTGCGATCTTTGATGTCGTTGGTATTGGTACCGGTTACATCGTCGGCGTAGAGCTACTCGGTGTAAACCCAGGGGCTTACATGGCAGAACTCGTGGCCAAGATCAGCATGCATGATATCTATGGTGGATGGGTCAAGTCTGTCGTATTCGGCTTTTTAATCGGCATGATATGCACCTACATGGGTTACCGTGCCGTTCCCACCACCGAAGGTGTCGCACAAGCCACAACACAAGCCGTAGTGATCTCTTCGGTTTGTGTGCTGATTATCGATTATATTTTAACATCGTTTTTTCTGTAGGAGATATAAATGCAAGCGTATAGACGTATTGAAATGACTGTTGGTGCATTTGTCATCGTTGGACTGCTCGCCATCAGCTGGCTGGCAATCAAGGTCGGCCAAGTCGGCGGCCTTGGTGAGTCAGGTTATAGCCTCATCGCTAATTTCGATGATGCAGGTGGCGTTCGCAAAGGTAGCGATGTGATGATGGCCGGTGTTGTTATTGGTCGTATTGACTCAGTCAAACTCACCAACAACGATCATGCCACCATGATGTTACGCATTAATCAGGATGTAAAAATTACTGAAGATGCCTTCGCATCGGTGCGCACCAAAGGTATTATTGGCGACCGTTACATCAGAATCACCCAAGGCATGGAAGATGAAAACCTTGAAGCTGGCGGTGAAATTGAAGAAACAGAGTCTGCCATTAATATAGAAGATTTGATCAGCAAGTATATTTTCAGTGGTAAGGAGTAAAGATTCCACTTCATCGCTTATGAAGCATTGATAGCTTAAGCATTCGAAAGACAGAACAAGGAGCTCACATGAAAAAAATCCATTTTATTTTCACCATGATATTCAGCATGCTTTTCTCCATGCCTGCATGGGCAGATGAAAGTAACCCGAAAAGCGTCGTTGAAACCACAATCAATCAGATACTTGACGTACTTAAAAATCGCATCAATACAAGCGTCATCTCCAGCAAAGACCGTGAAGATATTCGCAAAGCAGTAGAAGGCCGATTTGATTATCAAGCCATGGCACGTAAAAGCCTGGGTAAACCATGGAAAGAACTGGATAAAGCTGACCAACAACACTTCACAGAGATTTTCCGCGACCTACTGGAACGCTCCTACGGCAATCGTCTGGCTGAATACAAAGGCCAGGAAGTTCTTTTTGCTGATGCTGTAATCAAAAAGAAAAAAGCACTGGTTAAATCTACCGTAGTAGATGGCACACGTGAAACGCCTGTGGATTATAAACTCCACGAGACCAAAGGTGGCTGGCAGGTTTATGATATACGCATTGAAGGAAGCAGCATGGTGCGCACTTTCAATCAGGATTTCAAATCGACGCTCAATAGTGGTGGTTATAAAGAGTTAATCGTCGCGTTGGAAAAGAAAGTCACTGACTTAAAAGCCAAGGATCACAACTGAACGAACCCGAGGCAACTGCCAAACCTGGCAGCACATTCAAACGCGCGCTGGCATCTTGCCGGCGCGTACTCCTTTTACTGCTTTTTTTTATTTCCGCCGGTGGTGCCTGGTTATATTGGAACTCTCCCAATATGGATGCAGCAATACGCCCCAACATCGAAAGCTATCTACAACAGGAGCTGGATTTAGAGGAGCTGCATCTCGGAGCATTGTCCTGGCATTGGGCAGGCTTCCTCTGGCTGAATGTGGATCGCCTTGACTTCTCCAGCAAGCATCATGGCCTCGCCTTTCATGATGGTAGCGCCAGTGTGCGGATTCCACTCAATGCCCTGTTCAATGGTGAAATAGCGCCTGATAAAATTATTTTGCGCCATGGCGCTCTTGATTTAGAGTTTACTGATTCAACCACCCCACCTCTTTTCCCGCTTCAGCTCATACTTGATGAGACACAGATCAACTGGCGCGTCCTCTCTGAGCAGAGCACCCCGAGCTGGCAAGGGGAGCTATCGAATGTAGATCTCGAATTCAATGCTCTCGGCCGAACGCTCAAAGTGAGCTCACCAGAGCTCTCCCTGGCAGCAAGGTGGGATGAAGATGGCTTTCCTCACAAGTTAATACTGGAGTGCAAACATACCGATTGGCTGCCTGCTTCAATGCGCCAGCATATCAACGGATCTCCGCAAGCCAGCATCACGCTCATCCGCAATGAACAACGCAGCTGGACTGTAAACAGCTCCATCTCATCGCAGCAGCCCAGTGCCTTAAAGCTGCCTCAAATCAGCCAGAGCTATGCATTCAACACTCTCGCTGCCGAGCTTCAAATCAACTTTAACAACACAGCTGCAACAGAACTGAGTCAGACCTCCATTGAACTGATTAAGATTCATGACCTCAAGTGGAGCCTGGCTGAGAGTAATATTATCGCACAAGGTGAGTGGCAGGATGGCACGCTTCGTTTAAGCGCAGAATCGGAGAAGCTGCCTATGCCGCTGGTTTGGTCATGGATGAAACCACTCGGAGACGATGAGTGGCGCCAATGGCTCAGCCTGATGCAACAGGGCGTTGCCAAACAGGCACGCGCAAACATCTCATTAAGCTGGCCAAAACCACTTCTGACACTACCTGCCATGGAAGCGTGGGAATCGATGCAATATCGGGTCCAGGCTCAGCTCGAAGGTGCAGATATTGCGCTGGGGATATCCGATAGTTTTTTGACCGACACACGTGGTAGCGTTGATTTAAATCAGGATGGTCTGAATGCACAGGTTGA
>Ga0316202_10001957_pt1 | contig 14438 bp, 8 predicted proteins | sample 3monrhotite_MG_FD_204934 | JGI IMG/M metagenome (GOLD analysis project Ga0316202, IMG submission 204934) | Microbial mat bacterial communities from mineral coupon in-situ incubated in ocean water Damariscotta River, Maine, United States -... | ecosystem: Environmental > Aquatic > Marine >... | reverse complement strand
CCGGTACATCCTTGTACAATGCGAATCGTCGCAATAGCAAGCTATTACTTCTCATCGCGCCTCGCCAGTCACAAAATCCAACGCACTCTACAGGCCGTTCAACTGCGGATTCTAGGATGATGCATTCTTGAAGGTCGTTTCATCTATCTCAAGGTCTTATAGGAGGGCTGCTCGACGAGATAGCCCTTGTTTAATGGCTCGTTTGCATTATCCCATCAATGGTATTCCAACTTAGCGTGAGTTATTGGGAAACGGTCTGAATACTGGCTTCTTTCAGCCAGATTAATAACCAAAGGCTCGAACAGTACTGTAAAACCAGAGCCCGCTTTGCCCCATAGAACACTGGCAGTCATCATGTCGTGTGTTTTACATTCGGTTCGTAGCGTATCGACTATCAGGCGTGTTTTTATACTGTCAGGTATCTAGATGCCGCCAGTGCCGTTGACGGTTATCACATTCAGTGCATGCTTCACAGCACACTTAATAACTCAACATTTATAACTTGCAACGGGCCTCCTATCCCTCCCCAATATCTGGGCGTATCAAGCTTTGTTTCTCATCGATAATACGGTGATCTATCCGCTCGATTTGGGGAAGAGCCGAATTTTATTGTTTATGGGTAGTCAGGTAAGTACTAAGCACTTCATAAAAATGACTGAAATCCAGAGGCTTTGTGAGGTAGTTGTCAGCACCAGCCGCAAAACAGCTATTTTTATCTTCCTGCATTGCGTTGGCTGTTATACCGATAATGGGCACAGTGTATCCATTGCCACGTAATTTTCGTATTGCCTCTAGTCCACCCATCACGGGCATTTGTATGTCCATCAATATAAGGTTGTAGTTGCCTGATAATGCTTTTTCCACACCAGTTTTGCCATTTTCAGCAATATCGCTGGTTAATCCAATTTTACGGATCGATTTTGTAATGAGTCGTTGATTCTCCGTATTGTCTTCCACCAACAATATGTGGCCATTTAACTGGATATGGTGACGGGCTGATTTATTGTTGAGAAAAGTTTCTTGAGTTGGTGCTGCATGAATCATTTCCAGTTCATTTTGTTCTATACCGACATCAATGGTGATCGTAAATTTACTACCTTTTCCTTTTTTGCTGGTCACGGTGATGTCACCGCCTAGTGTCTTGGCCAATTGTTTGGAAATACATAAGCCAAGCCCGGTTCCGCCATAAATGCGTGTAGTGGAGTTATCAGCTTGAGTAAAAGGATAAAATATTTTTTCGTGTTCCTCTTCAGAAATGCCAATGCCTGTATCAGTAACGATAATCTGCATTTGATTTGAGTTTGAAAGATATTGGGTTGAGATACCAATACCGCCTTCTTTAGTAAATTTTATAGCATTACAACAGAGGTTTAGAAGAATTTGTTTTAACCGGGTAGGGTCTGTGCGAATTGTTCCCGGGATAGGGAACTGGTAATCCATATCAAATGACAAACCTTTCTCGCTCACTTGTGAGCCCAGAATGGCATCAAGTTCATTCATGAAAATGCTAGGAGAGACATTTTGGTATTCAACGATGAGTTGTCCGGCTTCAATTTTTGATAAATCAAGAATGTCATTAATAATTTGTTGTAGGTGTTTGCCACTGGTGATGATTGAGTTGATTTCATGTTCTATTTCTTCTTGTGACTGATCATCATCCAGTAACATTTCGGAATAGCCGAGAATTGCGGTTAATGGTGTACGAATTTCATGGCTCATATTCGCCAGAAAGGCCGTTTTTGCATGATTTGCAGCTTCGGCGGCATCTTTGGATTTCTGTAATTCATCCTCGATAATAATTTGTTCCATGGTTACACTGATCCACTTTCCCAGCAGGTTGACAAAGTCCTTATCAGTTTGTGTAAAGGGTTTCTCCATGGGTTGCCGATTGGAAAAATTGACAGTACCAAATTTTTTGTCATGCACGTAAATAGTTGTGCCGATGTAGGCTTCCATACCAAGAAATTCTGCAGCAGGATGATCTTTGTAGGAGGACTTGCTGACGTGTTGTATGGCAATTGGTCCATCTGCTGAAAAGGTAATATTACAAAATGTTTTATCCAACGGGAGAATCAGTCCACGTTTTGCGGGAAGTTCAGGAGGCGCAATAGTATTGAGAAATACTGATTCATTTTTCTCCGGAAATTGGCGACCTAGTTTACCGATTTCCATTCCCAATACACGACAACCCAATTTCAGAGTTTCAGTAATACGATTATCAAGGCTGATACCAGATATCGATGTTGCCTCATACAGCGATTGGATACGCTCACCCTGGTCAATTAATGCTGCTTCGGTGCTCTCAGTGCGTTTAAGGATGAAAATGGTGAAAATGCCGAGAAAAACGGAAATTCCACCTAATAAATAAACAAAAAAATAGGTGGTAGAAATTTTGTTCGTTGCTTCGTTAATAATATCATCGACAATATTTCCAGTTCCATTTAACAGGTTTTTGTTGAGCAAGGCTGATAACTCGCTTATTAGGCGGTTTTGTATCGGCGGGATATTGTTAATCAAATATTTGTATGATTTTTCAAACTCACCATTTTTATGGAAATCGGCTGATATTTTTTCAATACGGTTGCGTTGGATAAATTGTTGCCGCATTGAATGCCAGGACTGTGCCGCATCGCTGTTAAATTCAATTTTATCAAGTTGCGCATAAATACTGGATAACATTTTGCTAGAGGTTAGGTATTGCGCGTACTGGGTTTCTTTTTCTGCTACGTCTTGTGCTTCGCTAATTTGACGCAATATTATTGTTTGCTGATGTATTGCATTGAATAATTTTGTTATCAATCCGGTCTCAACAGTGATACTGGCCATGCTGGATAGTAGGTATTTATTGTCGGAAAGGCTTTTGCTCCAAAATCCAATCAGTAAAATCATCAATACCAATATACTGGAAAATCCTGCTATTATGAGCAGTTTGGCATTATTAATTCGATTTTTGTGTGGAAATTGAGCCATTGTTTTTTGTGCATTTTGGTAGGTAAGGTAAGAGTATTGTGACAGTATGCCTCACCCATTTTACATGGTTATGGCGAATACCGACGGATTGGCGGAAGAAGTTACTCAAATTTATATTTGAAATACTAATGTTACGCACCCGTAATTATAAATCAATGACTTACAATTTTTTCTGAACGCTACAGCCCACATTCGAGCTGAAGCCTGCGTAACACTAGTTAAATAGACTCAATCATGCTACGTGTCCCACATGCTACCTGGTTTTACCAGGGAAAATCTTGTCAACAGGCTTGCATTGCAATCAAGATGGAAAGATATTCTATTCGTGATGGTTCATACGAGGTAAAATTATGGCAGAAAAATTGAAAAGCAGCCACCTTTGAGTTCAGAACTATTATTGATGCTGTTTGTAATTTGAATGTAACCGTATTTATGTTTATTTTTATGTAACTCTGCAACTTGAGAAGAAAAATAAAGCCCGAGTCCAGTACTTCCTGTACCAAAATCACTCGTGGTTTTGCGTGTTTTCTGTTCAGATAACATGTGCGCAGGATAACCCTTTCCATTGTCAGCAATGGTTAATTTTATAAAACCATCAATGGATTCCCCACTAACCAATATTTTGTCATCTGCATATTGATATGCATTATTTATAATTGTTTTAATGACACTTGAAACGAGTTCCGCATCAAAAAATCCATTTAATGCCGTATCACATTGTAGAGAAATATCGATGCCTCGTTCGTTTAATAAGTATTTATATTCCAGGATTATTTCTTCCAGATAATCATAAATGTTAACCTCTGTAGTATTAAGATAATATTGGGATTGATCAATTTTGTAGAGCGTTAATAATTGAATGAGGTCACGATTGACTCGTTGGCCTTCATGTTGAATTCGTAAGAGTTTATTTTTTATTGAACAAGTTTCGGCTTGGCATCCTGATGAAATATCTGCAAGCGATCCTAACAACATCGCAAGTGAATTTTTCATATCATGAACACTGCTTGCCAATATAGTTGGGAACTCCAGTTTTTTTATGTTGTTTTTCATTTTTGTGACTAGTTAAGAGTATTTTCAAGTTTTTGATATGACATTGTTAATATCCTATATTTTTCACTCGGTTTTCCGGTAAACTTCACTTTGTCCAGATATTTTTTTGTTTCATTCATTAACTCTACAGTTGCACCAGATTTATTCATATGCATAATTAATGACTGTGCTGTATTCAGGTTGATGGCATGATTTTCCGGCATTGCCGTTGCTGCTTCAACAAATAGAGATATCGATTCTGATATTTTTCCAGTGGTAGCCAGTTTGACGCCTTGGTTATTGATATCGATAACTTCATCGCGTGATTTTAATAGCACATTAATATCTTTATTGGAGACCCCTATATCAGTAAGGATAGTAATGATTTCATCGATGACCTCCTGATTATCATGATTGTTTTTAATCGCATATTGTATAAACCTGTTTCCATCATCGTTTCTACTATGAGAATAACAAAGCTTGGCTAATGCGATAGAGTCGATACTGGTTACCGTTCCTGGGTCTTTTAAAAAAATTTCGATTATTTTATCAATACGGTCATTAGTTTCTTTTTTTCGTTGTAATTGATCATACAAAAAAGCTTCATTAATATATGACTTCATATTTTTTAACGGATCAGATTTTGTAAATTCTTTTCGCATATTGGAAATTGTTTCAAGTGCGTCAGAAATCATTCCTTTTTTCAAATATACTTCAGCCAGGCCAGAATAGTCATCCGGGTTTAGATAATATGAGTTTTTTCCCATTCGTGTAACCCGTTTATATGACTTCTCTGATGTATCAAAATCCTCATTTTCAAATGAAACTTCAGCAAGAATTTTTTGCCTTTTTATTGCTTTGGGTGATTTTATTGTCGCTTTTTCGAGAATATTTTGGGCTTCTTTATAGTTTTTATTTGTTCGATGAAGCTTGGCAAGCCAGTCATGTGCAAAAAGGTAATTAGGATAATCTTCAATCAAATCTTCAAAGATAAATTTTGCATCGTCATAATTTTTCCGGTAGTAATGTGCCTGCCCGAGATAGAGTAGAGCCCAAGGTATTTCACGTTCTTCAAGCACGGGTTTTACGAGATCTTCAACAGCATCGTAGTTGTTGATACGCAATAAAAGCTCTGCTTTAATTTTTAACAATTCAAAACGATTGTTTGTGGATGTAGCAAGTTGATCATTGCAAAAACTAATTGCAGACTCATAATCTCTCTGCTGAGTAGAGATTGCTATTTTTTTAAGACTCGATTTTCGTTTAAGCAATTTTTTGAGGCGTGATATTAATACTTCTTTTGTGAATGGCTTTGATAAATAATCGTCTGGAGAGTATTCAACGGCACCCATAACCATCTCAGAAGTATTTTCTGCGGTCGTCATAATATATATTGAAGAATAAGAGAGTAATTCACATTCTTTGACTTCTTCTAATATTTGTTGGCCATCTTTCCCTGGGCCAAGGTTATAGTCGCAAAGTATAATATCAAAATCATAATCCTGAATAGCCTTCAAGGCATCTTCTCCAGAACTAGCCTCGACAATATGTTCAGGGCGATAGGGTGTCAGCATGTTGCGCAACATTGTACGCATGCCTGCAAAATCATCCACAATCAGAATATATTTATTTTTCAGGCTCCAAAGTTTCATGTTATTAGTATATTTAACCGTTATTTTTCAAGATTTTTTTCAAATTGATTATCTTCGGGATTAAGCTCTGATTTTTCTTCGTCCACGGCAGTTAAATTATTATTGCTTAATAAATCACTTGGAATTTCTGCAATTTCATTATTTTCTACATTTCCCTCAATGAGTTCTTCAGTCTGTATTTCATCAGCAGTTTCTGTGGATTCACTCAAATCAAAGGCGGGATCATTTTTTATTTTTTCTTCTATATCATTATCGTCGGATAACAGTTCATCAATTACCGTGTCCACATCAATTTCTGGAGATTTTTTAATATCTTTATCAGTAACTTCTTTCTTGTTCTCAGAAATAAATATGGTACAGGATTTAGTTATTTCCTGAATTTCTGAGGAAAGGGAATCAAGATGTTTTAAGTCATTATGGTAAAAGGCGACTGTCAAATATTGATAAAATGCGTTTTCTTTGGAAATAATCTCTTTTAATGCGATATTATATTGTTCTTCATCAATAGAATCTGTTTTTTGAAATGTTGAAGCGAGGGTAGTTAATCTGTTGTTTTCATCATCCTGGAATGATTTAAGTAACGAGTCTAGTTTTAGTGATTTTTTTTTGTTTTTTAAAAAAAAATAAATGAGAAACGAAATAATGATAACGGTTTCGATAATAATTATTTCACTTAAAATTATAGTGGTACTTAATTCTGGGCTAGGCATTGGCCATTTCCTCGCCAGGAGGAGGAAGTAATATGTATCGATACTTCCTCCATAATTTATATAAGGAAAAAATTAGCAATATTAAAATAATGTTAAATGAGAGTACTGATAAAACGACATTTAACCAGCTTGTTGTTTCATTTTTATTGGTTTCATCCGTGATATTAATGGGGGTTTTTTCTGGATTTTGTCTCATATTTTTTTGTTCTTTATTGCCAATAATTATATTATCAGGTTCTGTTTTAACGTTTATTTCCTCGCCCTTTTGGTTCTTTCCGGATAATTGAATGATTACGGTATGGTTACCGGTAATATCCTTCGTCGGAATAATTGCTTTCCATTCGGAAGGACTGTGTTTTTTGACGGAGTATTGTTCGCTATCGCCATCTGGCAGGGAATGCATGGCGGTGATTTCCAGCGTTTCTGTATCGACCAAGGTTTGATAAGGGAGGATGCTGATCGAAATATTATTATTGAGTGTTTTGTTTATATCGATAATGGCTGGATATTTAACGATATTTATTTGTTGTGTGCTTTTACGCTTAAACGTAGTGCCATTAACGAATAATTCAAATGTATATTTCCCTATGGCGCTCGTTTTTTTTATTTCGGCCGAATAAATACCATCTTTTTTATGATCATCAATATTTTTTCCATTATCTTTCAATTTAGTGGAATATTGTTTATTTTCTGTTTCTGTAGAGTATTTAGCACGCATGCGTACAAAGTGGAGAAAATTCTGACGTTTTATGATTTCCTGTTCAGATTCAAGATATGCATAAAGTGGAATTATATCTCCAGACAGGATAGTGTCAGGAATATCATTAATAATCAGTCGTAAATCAGTGACAACTATAACGCGGTTATCTGGGTCTACGCTTGCATCAATGTGCCATGTCCCCTTTTCTGGTGTGTTTATTGTAACCAGGTCGTATCGGTTTTCTGAGTGCCAAATAATATCATCACTATCTTTTTTATTGTCGTATTTAGTGCCTGATGGTGAAATAATAACTGTGTTTGAGGATTTATTTTTTCGGAATATTAAAAATGTAATTTCTTTAATGCTCTCATCCACTTTAACTTTATTGTCGATAAGTGGTAGTTCATCCCGTGGGCTTGCAGTATTCAATATTCGCATAAATGCTTTATCCAGATCTTCTGTTGTTTCAATTGTTTCATAAATTCCGCCAGTGGCAGACGAAAGTTGTTGTAATAACTCTTTGTCCGACAATGATGATAAGGCAATAGTGTGAATGGTTATTTTGTTATTAGAGAGCGTGGTTAAAATATCCTTAAGTATTCGTGATTTTGATTTATTATTTTCTTCTGGATTTTTTGATATATCTACAACACCGTCAGATAGAATTATAATTGTGCGCTCATATTCAGGATCATATTTTTTCCAGTCCCATGTTGCGCGCCGTAATACTTCTTCTATATTGGTAAATAAACCAGTTGAATTAATATTCGATGCTTGTGTATGAACGATTGTTTTCCATTTTGAGTCTGCTGCACCATGAGGGACTAACATATTGACCCACTTCCCAAATGTCCATACGCCGGAAAAAACATTTTCCGGCAGAAGGTTGGCAAATAACTTGACAGCGGGCCTGCGAAGATTATTAGGATCAGTTTTTTTCATACTTCCTGAAATATCAATTAAAATTCGTATGTCTTTTATTGGAGTGGGAGCGTTTGTCGGCGTGGCGGTGCTCTTAGCGGCCACATCCGGTATTAGAAGATGTATAAAAACGACACATATTAATATGCTCGCAAAGACATGAGCCTTACGAAAAAAATATTGTTGCGAGATTATTCTTGTCCTATTCCGCATACATTTGATTTTCAATTATGAGTGCAGTCATAACTTGATGTCCAAAATTGATGATTTCTCTACAAAATAGCGGCAAAATGTACTGTAACTTCAGGGCTTTTTTTGAAGGAGGGCTTGAAAAAAGTTATGACCCTGTTTCTGGAGGTGTTATATTGAGAATATTGTAACCTATTGAATAATAACAAATTATTGTGAGTGTTCAATTTTGGTGAACAGAGCTATTGTTATCCTGACAGTAGGAGAGGAGGGCATATCATGTGTGATTATTTGAAAGCTGTCGGTTTCACGGCGGGATATCTGTAATGCAAGGGCCGCAGCAACACTCTCAACGGCACCAGGAAAAGCGAGCAGAGCATAGTCGCTTGGCAAACGTGGTGGGCATGGGGTTTGGTGCCGTATTGATTCTTGTTTTGCTGGTGGCTTCGGTGAGTTTGTATCGTTTAAAAGAATTTAATTCGAATATGGAAGCCATTGTCGATGTGCATAACAAAAAAGTCGCACTTGCTTTTGCTATGCGTGACGCCATTTTGCAAAGAGCAATCAGTATTTATACGATGCTGGCAACGGATGATTATTTTGCCCGTGATGCAGAGCTTCTACGTTTCTATTTATATGCGGGTGATTATCGCAACCGAAGAGAGGACTTACTTAAACTAGGAACCAATAAAAGTGAACGTGAAATTTACAAACGCTTGGAAATAGCTGCAAATAGCGCACAACTCAAAAATCGAAAAGTTGCTGAGCTGTTAATGCTAGACACGCCGGATAGCGTAATCACTATTGCAGCAACCGAAGGGCTTCAAGCACAAAAAATATTGTTGAGTCTTTTGGATGAATTAATTGATTTACAGCAAAAGTATACTGATAGAGCTGTTATGAGTAATAAAAATGATTATCAATTTATTTGGTTGATGCTGCTTTTACTGGGAATTTCTTCTTTATTGGCAGGTATTTTCATTGCTCATGTAGTGACACGTAATGTACGCAACAAGAGTCAAGAGCTAAGCAAGAAAAATACTGAATTATCTTTAGCTTATTCGCAAGCTGAAGACTCTACAAAAGCAAAGTCAACTTTTCTTGCCAATATGAGTCATGAAATACGCACACCAATGACGGGAGTGCTGGGTATGTTGGACTTGTTGCGTGATACCCCGTTGGTTTCTGAGCAAAAATATTTTATTGATACTGCCTATAACTCTGCAGAAGCTTTGTTGACCGTCATTAATGATGTACTGGATTTCTCGAAAATTGAAGCAGGAAAAATTAAATTTGAATCTATTCCTTTTGATGTGCGACATTTACTTGAAGAGGTTGTTGGATTATATGCAAAAAAAATACAGGATAAGGATGTTGAAATTGTTTCTCATATTGGCAATGATGTTCCAGGGTATGTTATAGGTGATCCAACCAGATTGCGGCAGATTTTGAATAACCTGATTGGTAATGCTATGAAATTTACAGACCATGGTGAAATATTAATCGGTCTGGATTACGCTAAAAATTATTCCTCCGTAGAGGATAGTTTTTTTAAATTTATAATACGTGATACTGGCGTTGGTATTTCTGAATCGGCTAAAAAACTAATATTTGATACCTTTACACAAGGAGATGAATCGACCACTCGAAAATATGGTGGTACAGGGCTTGGATTGTCAATATGTCAACAAATGGTGAAATTGTTCGATGGAAAAATAGGTGTTGATTCTATAGAAGGTATTGGCAGTACATTCTGGTTTACGGCCAAGCTGTCATTTTCGGAGAAAATGACAGACTGCCGGGAGAAAGACTATTTCCACGGATTAACGGTTTGTGTTTTTGCACGCAGTGTTGCAGTTAGGGAGGCAATAATCAGTCTTGTTGAATATTGGGGCTGTGTAGTGGTTACGTCCACTGATTGTTCGAACGATGTTTTTTCCGTTCAAAATATTCCTTCAGTTGATCTTGCAATACTAGATATCGAAGAATTACTGAGATGTAATATTACTGATGTGTATGATTTGAGGAAAAAAATTATTAACGCAAAAAAATGTGTCGGGATTTTTCGGCTTTCAGAGAGTGATATTGCTGAAAAGACAAAAAAGTTTCAGCTTGATAGCAGTATAAATCGTCCAATTAGGCGAGCTGCATTATTTGAGACTTTTTTATTCTTGCAAGGGCAGGGGAATAATGATGCTGATACTGCAGAGGACACAGGTAATCTCCCTTCAATACAGAATCATGCTGCATCGGTACTTTTGGTTGAAGATAACGCTATAAATCAACAGGTTGCTGTGGCAATTTTACATAAACAGGGTTACAAAGTCGATATTGCAGGCGATGGGTTACAGGCACTTTCGTTATTTCAATCGAATCAATACCATTTAATCTTGATGGATTGTCAAATGCCGGTTATGGATGGGTTTGAGGCCACGAGAAAGATGAGAAAGATGGAATGTGAGCAGGGACTGGTGCGTACCCCGATTATTGCATTGACGGCGAATGTGCTGGATACCGGTCGTGAGGCATGCTTATCTTCCGGTATGGATGATTTTTTAGTTAAACCTATACGTATAAAGGCAATATGTGATGTTTTTTCCAGATTCAAAATTAACGATGTTGTAGGACAGGAAGTAGCCAATAACGGTAATGCTTTAACTCATGACAAAAGGCATGATGATATAAATCTGTCTATACATTTTGATTTTAGGTTACTAGATGATCTTGTTGAGGTGCTCCCAGAAGAACAATATACCGAGATTGTTCTGCTATTTATTAAAGGCGCTAATAAGCGACTCACTGAATTGCGGGTAGCTATTCACAGCTTTGATATGGATGCCATCGAATTTTCTGCCCATTCATTAAAAGGCAGTAGTGCTAACTTTGGTGCCCAAAAACTATCAGAAATATGTGGTGCACTTGTTGATATGGTCAAGAAAAATGATACTACAGTTGATTTTTCGGGCCTGTTCGCTGAAATTGAACATGAATTTGACCTTGTATCAAAATATTTATTACAGATGTGTGGAAAGCCTAATTATTAGATAATACGTAATAAAAAAGGCTGAAGTAACATATCGCTACTCCAGCCCTTTTTTGACAGTTTATTAGGCAGAAAATCCGCCGGTTACCATCAATTAAGAGGTAAACATACCTACAAATGCAGTGCCCATAAGTAGAACAAAAAGCGTAATAGCAAAAGTCATAACCAGCTCCCCTTTTCAAATTTTATCAATTATGTGAAAAACACCGAAAATAGTTAGTATTCAGGCTGGGCTAGGGTAAAGCATTCGTAAAACCGGGTCAATATCACTTAAATGCCATGATAAAACAGTGGATAATAGCCTTCATTGATCGTTACACCTTCACTGATTTCGTACATCCCACCGTATATTTGGTACATCCCGCCTATTATGTTGGCGAAACGTAGCCTCTGGTGCGCTGAAGCGGTCAATAGACTTGATGAGATGGGTATGCACAGATCCCATGATGATCAGAGTCATAGAGAATCTCACATTAAGTCTGGATATGTGGGAGCAATAATTTTTAGCGATACACTTAAATGTGAATTAAGTGCTAACAACATGCTACTTTTTAAAAAATTACTGGGTATTTAATGCAGGTTTTCTATTGTTTTTCTCTGTGTTTCCGCGTCTCTACGGCCTCTGCTGGAGGTTTAACCCCCTGGGTTCCGGCTAAAAACATGCCAGAATGGCGGTGTCCTCAGTAAAAAATGCTAACAGGGTTTCAGTCCTTAATTCACATTTAACTTTTTCTTGTAAGGCAAGGGGGAGCATATATGCCTTTTTGGCCGTTGCGGGGCTGCCCCGGAAATATTCCATAAAATAAAAAAGGTTATTAGGGGTGCTGTATTGACACTATATACCCGTGGCATTTGAGATTTAGGTTTTAAGACCATTGGTCGAAAAAATAGAAGAATGTTAATTAATGCTGAGATTTATTCATGGATAGGCGCGGTGATAAGTTAGCTTTTGCAGATATGCCAGCACCAAAACCAATAGGTGATGATAGCGTCGTTTGGAAAATATTGGTCGTTGATGACGATGATGAGATTCATCGCATCACGCACATGGTGTTATCAAATTTTTTGTTTGATGAACGCGCCATAGAATTAATAGACGCTTATTCAGCTAAAGAAGCAAAAATGCTCATCAAAAAACATCCTGACACGGCTTTAGTGCTGCTGGATGTTGTAATGGAAAATAATCACGCAGGCCTTGAGGTCGTGCAATATATACGTGAAGAGTTAAAAAACCATCTTGTACGCATTGTATTACGCACTGGTCAAGCGGGCCTCGCACCTGAAAATCACATTATCACCCACTACGATATTAATGACTTCAAGGATAAATCTGAACTCACCGCCGATAAACTTTATACACTGATGCTCTCAGCGCTGCGGGCATATCGAGACCTGGAAGAGTCTGTGCGTCGCCAAGAAGCTGAAAGTGATCTGTTCTATTCATTGGTTCATTTTTCTCAGGAAGAGGTCTCTCTTGAAGAGTGCCTTGACCGTTTCTTATGTGCCGCCTGCAAGATGTGTGGCACAACAGTGGGCTACGTTTGTTTCCCTTCTGATGATGATCAGGTTTTACAGGCAAAACAGTTCTCATACAGTAACAATGAAAAGCAGAGCATATTCTCTGAGTTAACAGATCACAAACCGGTAAATACAGAGTTTACTCAATTTTCTGAAAAGGTTTTTAAAAGCCAAAAGGCTTCATTTTATATAGGAAAACCTGAGGATCACTGGATTCACTCAATGGCGGAGGCTCCCCAGAAAAAAATTGTAGGCGTGTTCACTGTCCCCGTTAAACGCTACAATAAAATCGTTGCATTACCTACATTTTTCATTGCCGACAGCCGTACCCATTTGCCCAGTTTGGTTGCCGTCATCGAAACAGCTGCTTTACAACTGGGTGTCCTGCTCGAACGCCAACATGCAGAACACGAACTCAAAAGGCAATTCCAAGAGCTTGAAGTTACACTACAAAGACTGAAAGAGGCACAAAGTCAGGTCGTACAATCAGAAAAAATGGCCTCACTGGGCCTGCTTGCAGCAGGTATTGCTCACGAAATCAACAATCCGGTCGGTTTTGTTCTCAGTAATATTAATATCTTGAGCGATTATCTGGGTGCTGTAAAACCCTTAATCGAACAGCATACTAAGCTTATCGAAACAATAGAAACAGGCAATACCACAGAGACCTCCCAAGCTATCGACGTCATAAAAGACATATATAAAGATAATGACATCAAATTTATACTAGAAGACCTGCAGCCATTATTAGCCGAGTCTGCCGATGGTATGGAACGTATCCGCGATATCGTTTCAAACCTAAAAAGTTTTTCTAGAGTTGATGACACTGATATGCGCGAAGCGGATATCAATGAGTGCATCGAGTCTACTCTTAAAATCATCTGGAGCGAATTAAAGTACAATTGTGATCTAAAAAAAGATATGGGTGACCTGCCTCTTCTGTATTGCTTTCCTGGGCAACTTAACCAGGTATTTATGAATATCATTATTAACGCCGCGCATTCCATTGTGAAGCACGGAGAGATCCATATAAAAACCTTTCTTCAAGATGACGTAATCATAATCACTATTTCAGATAATGGTTGTGGTATTTCCCCAGAAAATATTGATAGACTCTTCAATCCATTTTTCACAACCAAACCTATTGGTGAAGGTACCGGCCTGGGCTTGTCCATCTCCTATGGAATTATCAAAAAACACGGTGGGACTATCGGTGTAGAAAGTACTGAGGGGAAAGGCACAGTATTTACGATTAGCCTGCCTTTAGACAATGCCGATAAAAATCAGAAAGAGGAATAATCTTAAAACTGACTATTTCTTACCTTCTATACAAGGTTGAATATTTAAAAACACAGCACATTCAAAAAATATTCATGGTCGATATCAGTGCGCCGCTTTTAACCTAAATTAATCAGTTAAACCGTAGCGAGAGTGACTAAGGTGCAGAAGATAAAGTGTTTTTCAGGTTATTTTGGACGAAAGCGTATCACCCATACGGTGAGTTCAACATGTTCTGAAAAATGCTTTAGGTTCTGTGCCTTAGGCACTCGCAGTAGGTTTAACTGATTAATTTAGGTTTAACATACCTTCACGCAGTAAAAACTCAATAACGACATCCAGGCCCTCACCATTTTTTAACTGGGTAAACACAAAGGGCCGATCACCACGCATGCGTTGACTGTCGGTATTCATGACTTCCAAAG
>Ga0316202_10001956_pt1 | contig 14444 bp, 11 predicted proteins | sample 3monrhotite_MG_FD_204934 | JGI IMG/M metagenome (GOLD analysis project Ga0316202, IMG submission 204934) | Microbial mat bacterial communities from mineral coupon in-situ incubated in ocean water Damariscotta River, Maine, United States -... | ecosystem: Environmental > Aquatic > Marine >... | reverse complement strand
AACGCGGCACCGGGCTTCCGCATGCACGTGGCGCCCAGCGAGGGTGAACCGCGTGATGTGGCGGGCGCCGTCATGGACATGCTCTTTCCCCCGGGCGCGCCGAGCCGCATCCCGATTGCATCCATCACGGGCACCAACGGCAAGACGACGACCGTGCGCATGACCGCGCACATCTTCAAGATGGCGCGCCATGCCGTAGGGCTCGCGACCACGGACGGCGTCTACATCGATGGGCAGCGCACGGTGACGGGCGACCTGACCGGGCCGATGGCCGCCCACATGGTCCTGCGGGATCCGTCGGTGGACGTGGCCGTGCTCGAGACGGCCCGGGGCGGCATGCTCAAGCGCGGCATGGGCTATCGGCGCTGCAACGTGGGCGCCGTGCTCAACGTGCAGGCCGATCATCTGGGCCTGCGCGGCGTGGATACGCTCGAGCAGCTTGCACGCGTGAAGCGCATCGTGATCGAGGCGGCCAAGGACACGGCGGTCCTCAATGCCGACGACCCCCTCTGCCTCAAGATGGCGGCGTACTCCGACGCCGAGCACCTCTGCTACGTCACCATGAACCCGCAGAACGCACTCGTGCGCGAGCACATCCGTTCCGGTGGCTGTGCCGTCGTCTTGGAGGAGGGCATCCGCGGCCACCGCATCGACATCCACGAGAGCGGCGCGCACATGCCGTTGCTCTGGACCAGCGAGATCCCTGCCACGCTGGATGGGCGCGCCATGCACAACGTGCAGAACGCGATGTTCGCTGCGGCCATCACCTTCCGCATGGGGGTGTCCCTCGAGGACGTGCGCACCGGCCTCAAGACGTTCGACACGACCTGGTTCCAGGCGCCCGGTCGCATGAACGTGTTCGACGAGCATCCCTTCAAGGTCATCCTCGACTACGGGCACAACCCGGCTGCCGTGAAGGCGATGGTCGACCTGTCCGATCGCCTCGACGTCCACGGGCGCCGGTTGGTGCTGTTGGCTGCACCGGGGGATCGCCGCGACGAAGATGTCGCCGAGATCGCACGGATCGCGGCAGGGCACTTCGACCACTACATCCTGCGGCGTGACGACAGCCTGCGGGGGCGCGAGCCGAGCGAGATCCCGGATCTGCTCCGGAAGCACCTGCGGGATGCCGGTGTCGAAGAGGAACGCATCCAGATCATCCCGGACGAGACCGAGGCCACGGAAGCCGCCTTGCGCTTTGCGTCCCAGGACGACCTGTTGTTGGTCTTCGGCGACGACATCGCCCGCTGCTGGAAGCAGATTACGGGTTTCCAGCCCGACGGCGCCGGCGAACGCACGGCGTCGAACGTGCAGCCCGCCCCGGCTCCCGCGAGTGCAGCTCCGGCCACGGCGTACTACAGCAGCGACGACCTCGTCCACGACGACCGTGGCGTGCACCTGCCGCGCGACACGGAAGAGTCGGACTAGGCCGCTTCCGTGCAGTTGCTCGACTCCCGGCGTCTCACCGGTGCCAACCTGATCATGGCTTCCGCCGGTCCCGTCGTGGACATCGCGGTGGCCGAGGCGGAAGCCGACGCCGTCGTCGCGGCGTGGCGGAGCAACCTCGCTCGCATGCTGCCGGCCGTCGGCATCGAGGGCGCCACCTTGCACGTGCGCCGCTTTGACGGCGGAGCGAGCCTCGCCTTCACGGCGCCCATCGATGTGCTCTACGCGGCCTGCGAGGTGAACGAGTGGGCGCTCGAGGGGGGAGACTTCGAGGAAGCGTGTCAGCGCTTGAAGGCGGAGGTCGACGCCGAGCGCAATCCGGCCCTGCTCGCGTTGCGTGCGGCGGCCGCCGAGCGTGGCGTGGCGTTCTTGTGGGATGACGACCTGGCGTCCGTGGGGCTCGGTGTGGGCTCGCGCTCCTGGCCGGCCGACGCCCTGCCTGCACCCGGCGACGTGCCGTGGGGCGATGTCCACGACATCCCCGTGGTGATGGTCACCGGCACGAACGGCAAGTCGACCACGGTGCGGCTTCTGGCCGCGATGGTGGAAGCCGCCGGGAAGGTCCCCGGGCTTTCCTCGACGGACTGGATCCGCGTCGGAGAGGACGTGCTCGATACCGGGGACTACTCGGGACCCGGCGGCGCGCGCGCGGTCCTGCGTGACACGCGCTGCGAGATCGCCATCCTCGAGACGGCGCGCGGCGGCATGCTGCGGCGTGGGCTCGGGTACGAGCGCGCCGATGCCGTGGCGATCCTCAACGTCGCCGAGGACCACCTTGGCGAGTGGGGCATCGGCGACCTCGAGGGCCTCGTCGACGCGAAGTTCATCCTCGCCCAGGGTGTGAAGCCGGGTGGGGCGCTCGTGCTCAATGCGGATGAGCCGCCGGTGCTCGATCGGGGACGGGCGCTGGACGCGGCGCGCACGCTCTGGTTCGCACTCGACGCGGCACATCCCCAACTCGTGAGCCACGCCGCGGCAGGGGGCGAGACGGCCTGCGTCGCGGAGGGCATGCTCTGCCTCGGTCGCGGTGCGACGCGCCAGCCCCTGGCCGCCGAGGTCGACGTGCCGGTCACCTTCGGTGCCAAGGCGCGCTTCAACACCTCCAACGCCCTCGCTGCGGCCGCGCTGGCCGCGTGCGCCGGCCTCGAGCCGGCGGCCATTGCCGCCGGGCTGACGCAGTTCGAGAGCTCGCCGAGCCTCAACCCGGGACGCGGCAACCTCTTCGAGATCGACGGGGTCACGGTGTTCGCCGACTTCGCCCACAACCCGCACGGCACGCACGCGATCTTCGCCATGGCGCGCGCGTTCGAGGCGGCGCGCGTGGGGATCCTGCTCGGGCAGGCCGGCGACCGGACGGATGCGGATGTGCGTGCGCTCGTCGAGGCGACCTGGTCAGCCCAGCCGGACCTCATCGTCGTGAAGGCCATGGACCGCCACCTGCGGGGTCGAGCCGAGGGCGAGATGATCGCCCTGATCGACAGCGAGTTGGCGCGTGTGGGGGCGCCGGCCGAACGGATCGAGCATGCCGGCAGCGAGCTGGAGGCTGCGGAGCGCGCCCTCGCCTGGGCGCAGCCCGGTGACCTGCTGCTCCTCTTGCTGCACGCTCAGCGGGCCGAGGTGCTCGCGCTGCTCCACGAGCGTGCCGGCGTGTAGGCCGGGCCCGCCCGGGTGGGGTCAGCCGACCCGCGGGCCGTGCAGGATCGCGTCGCGCGTCGCGTCGACGATCAGCTGGAGCTCAGCCGTCGTCACCGCGAAGTGCGGAGTGAAGCGCAGCGCGTTCTGCCCCCCGTGGATGACGCCGATGCCCTTCGTGCGCATGTACGTCTCGGTGCTGTTCTCGCCGTGCACGCGGAAGCGCTGCGCGTCGAGCTCGCACGCTACGAGCAGCCCCGTGCCTTCGATGCCCGTGATCGCGCCGTCGAACTCGGCCGCCAGGGCCTCGAGCATCTGCACGAGCTCGGCGCCGCGGGTGCGGATGTTGGCGCGCAGCTCCGGCGTGAGGGATGCCAGCACCGCGGCGCCGACGTCCATGGCGCGCGGCGACGTCGTCATGGTGTTGCCGTAGATGCCCGTGCGGAACAGGCCGACGGCCGGGCAGCCCAGGGCCAGGACGGAAAGCGGGAACTGACCCGCATTCAGTGCCTTCGAGTAGGTCTCGAGATCCGGCGGAACGCAGTCCTCGAAGCCGGGATAGTCGATCACCGAAAGCACGCCGTGTGCGCGCAGGCCGGCCTGGATCGAGTCGATGAAGAGCATGGCGCCATGGGCGGTCGTCAACTCGCGCGCGACGTCATAGAACGCGCGCGTGAGGCCGACGCCCGGGTTGCCCTCGCCCATGACGGGCTCCATGAACAACGCCTCGATGAAGACGCCGTCGTTCTCGGCCTGGGCGAAGGCCGCGTGCAGTGCGTCGATGTCGTTCGCTTCGACGGTGTGGATCGGGTCGCTGTCGCGGAAGGTCGCCAGATGGGCGGCGTAGGTCTTCCAGCCGGAGTCCGAGTACATGGCGGGACGCTGCGTGCGGCCGTGGAAGCCTCCGCGCAGACCGAGACGCCGGATGGGCTTGCCGGCATGGCGGCCCCCCGGATCGGTCATCTGTTTCGCGTTCATGTCGACGATGCGCGCGGCGACGGTCACCGACTCCGAGCCGCTGTTGAGAAACAGGAACCCCGGGAACGGGCAGCCGCCGTCGTGCGTGTGGCCGATCTCGGCCTTGAGAGCGCCGACGAGGTGCATCTGGGCGGCGTTGGGCGTCATGACGTTGGCCATCGCCTGCGGGCGGGCGAGGGCTGCGAGGACATGCTCCGGCGTGTGCCCCTGGCCGAGCATGCCGTAGCCGCCCGAGTCGTGCAGCACGGCGCCCTTCATGGTGACGACCCACGGACCCGCCGCGCCGAGGGCGACATACGGGTTCACGAGGAAGTCGCCGTAGAAGTTCACGATCGACGCCTGGACGCGCGTGATCTGGTCGGCCTCGTCCGCGTCGAGCAGCGCCGGTGTCGTCTCGCGTAGCTCCAGATGACGCGTGTGGGCCATGGCGATGGCGCGTTCGAGGTCCGCGTCCGTGGCGAGGAAGCGTACGAGCACGTCGTCGGCAAGACCGGTGGTCAGGCGTGCGCCGCCGACGGCGCGCAGGGCGTCCAGTTGCTCGAGCGGGGCAGACGGGGAGGGGACGGAGGCGCTGGGCATCGGCGGATTCCTGGCCGGCAGCGGGGCACGCCGCCGTGAAACCCATCATGCCCGCAGCGCGGCGGGGGGGCTTCTTCTGGCCCCCCCAGGCCAGCTATTGGGGCTCTACGGCCCTTTCCGGGGATCCTACGGGCAATTCGTCCGGGTTTGCGGGGCCACGCCGCGCGATGGGAGGTAGGGTGCATGCGACAGAACTGCTAGCGCGTTTCCGATGATCGTCCCGTGGACCTCCAAGTCCGCTTCTTTCGCCGGCTCGCAACGGCGGCCTGTCAGCAATCAACAGCCCGATTCGTGGCCACCTCGGTGACCCAGGGCTTCTCATTCAAGGATTCCAGATCTCTTATGTCTCAGAACAAGCTCTACGTGGGCAACCTGTCGTGGAACAGCACCGAGGATGACGTCAACGACGCCTTCTCGGCCTTCGGCAATGTCACCAGCGTCAACCTCATCATGGACCGCGAGACCGGCCGCCCCCGCGGCTTCGGCTTCGTCGAAATGAGCAGCGACAGCGAGGCTCAGGCCGCGATCGAGGGCCTCGATGGCCGCGATCTCGACGGTCGCAACCTCAAGGTCAACCTTGCCAAGCCGCGCGAGTCGCACGGCGGTGGCGGTGGTCGTCGCGACCGCTGGTAGACGCCTTCCCAGATAGCAGGCCTTGCGCCTGCCATCCCACGTTCGATCGGCCGGGCTTGTCCCGGCCGGTCGTCGTTTTGGGCCGGTCGTCGTTTTGGGCCGGTCGTCGTTTTGGGCCGGTCGTCGTTTTGGGCCAGTCGTCGTTTTGGGCCTGACCGCTCGTTCGGAAGACCCGCCGCGCCGCGCGCCTAGCGCAGCGCCTCCAGCCGCGCCAGCGTGGCCGCCACCTTGGCACGCAGCCCGTCGAGCTTCTGCTCCGCACGCAGGCGTTGCTCGTTCGTGAGCTCCCGCGCCACCTCCGCGCGGGCCTCGCCCGCACGCTCGTCGCCACGCTCGGCGGCGATGGTGAACCAGGCGTAGGCGAGATCCAGCTGGCGGTGGACGACGCGCCCGCTGCGGTAGAGCACCGCGAGGCGCCGCTGGGCCTCCGGGTGGCCCGCCTCCGCCGCGAAGCGGAACCAATCGAACGCCACCTTGCCGTTGATGCCGACCCCGCCCGCGCCCGTGTAGAGCATGTGCGCGACCTGGGCGCCGGATTCCACGTCGCCGAGGCGCCACGCGCGGACGTAGTAGTCCATCGCGGTCGCGCCGTTGCGACGAACCCCGCGGCCGTCGAAGTAGAGGTCGCCGAGGACGCGCAGGGCCAGGGGGTCCTTGCGCTTCGCGGCCTTCTCCAGCAGCACGCGCGCCCGGGTGGCGTCCCGTACGCCGCCCTCGCCCTCGAGCAGCATGAACGCGAGCTCCACGCACGCGTCCTCATGGTCCTGGGCGGCGGCCTTCGCGAGCCAGTGCTTGGCCTTGGCCGGGTTCTTGGCGATGCCCCGCCCGAGGCGGTACGACACGCCGAGGTTGTACTGGCCGTGGTGGAGGCCCGCCCGGGCGGCGCCCGCGAACAGGCGGGTGGCCCGCTGCGCGTCCTTCGGGACGCCGCGGCCATCCACGTACAGCACGCCCAGCTCGTTCTGGGCCAGGGGCGAGGAGGCGCTGGCGGCGCTCAAGAGCTTGGCGGCCTCCGCCGGGTTCGGCGTCACGCCGTCGCCGCTCATGAGCGCCATGCCCAGGGCGAGCATGGCTTCGGCGTGGCCGCCGGCGGCAGCCTTGCGCACCCACGCCAAGGCGGCGGTCGAGCTGGGGGCGATGCCGACGCCGTCGGCGTAGGCGAGCGAGAGTCGGTAGGCACCCTCGGCGTTGCCGGCCTCCGCGGCGCGCTTGAAGAGTGCGGTGGCGCGCGCCAGGTCCTGGTCCACCCCTTCGCCGTTGGCGTAGAGCACACCCAGCTTGAGCATCGAGAGCGGCGAGCCGCGGTCGACGCCGACGAGGTACCACGTGCGGGCCGCGGCCAGATCGACGGGCACGCCGAGCCCCTGCTGATGGATCCAGCCGAGGCCATCGGCGCCCTCGGCCGAGCCGAGAGCCGCGGCCTCCGCGTAGTAGTCCAGTGCGCGCTGGGGGTCCTTCGGGACCCCGTCGCCCTCGAGGTAGCGCTCGGCCAAGGTCAGCAGGGCGTACTCGCTGCCCGCATCCGCGGCACGCTCGTACCACTGCAGCGCCTTGGCGGGGTCGTGGGCCTGGCTGCGCGCGTAGGCGTAGTAGTCCGCGAGGATGCCCATGGCCGTGGCGTCGCCGCCTTCGGCCTTGGCCGTGACCGTCGCGAAGGCCGGCACGGCGAGCTCGCCCTTCGGGTCCACGACGGCCAGGAAGTCAGCCGGCGCGTCCTCGGCCCATGCAGCAGAGGCGGCGAGGAGCAGCCACAGGGTGGCCGCGAGAGTGATCGGGTGCAGGGCGCGGATGTGCATCCATGCAGGATAGCCGTGTCGTGCGGCCCGGGGGGCGAGAGGCCTAGGGTTCGCGGACGACTCGCAGTCCGATGGTCGACTTGGCCTTCGCGGCGTCTTGCGAGGTGCGCGAGGTGGCGCGGCAGAAGTCATGGCTTGAGACCCAGTCCGCACCCCGCACCACCTTCCGCTCGGCCTCGATGCCGTCCGGATCCGTGCAGGGGGCCGTGGGGTAGGGACCGTAGCCGGAGGCCGTCCACTCGGACACGTTGCCCAGCGTGTCGTACAGGCCCCAGGCGTTGGCTTCGAGCGAGCCGACGGGGTGCGTCTTGTACTGCGCGTTGAAGGACTGCCAGGCTCGCGCGTTGAGCCAGGTCTTGAACACCCCATGCGGCCTCCCGGGGGGCGGGCTCTCGCCGGCCCGCGCGGCATACTCCCACTCGGCTTCGGTCGGGAGCCTGTAGGTCGCGCCCTCCCGCTCGGAGAGTTGTGCGCAGAAGGCGCGGGCCTGCGCCCACGTGACCTTCTCGACGGGGCGGTCCGCACCCTTGAAGTGCGACGGGCTGTCCGTCCCCATCACCGTGCGCCACTGGGCCTGGGTGACCTCGTGGATGCCGATGTAGTAGGGGCGCGTGAGTGTGACCTGGACGGGGCCCTCGTCCTTGCGACGCGGGCTTGCGTCCGTGGGGGTGCCCATCTCGAAGGTGCCGGGCAGGATGAGCTTCAGCGTCAGCCCACTCTTGGTCTCGAGCGTCTTCGGCAGTGCGGCGACGGCCTCCGGCGTCATCGGCTTGACCGTACGCGTGCGGTGCTCGACGGCGGGGGGGATCGGGAACAGGGGGCCCTCGAAGCCGTCGGGCTTCTCGAACAGCGCAGGATCCGGCGTGCCCGGCTCGATCGCGGTGACCGTGATCGTGACAGGCGTGCCGGCTTCGACGATCTCCATCTTCAGGATCGTCCCCTTGGGCAGGGGGATCGAGAGCGGGACGGGCGAGATGGTCCGGCTCGATTCGAACTCGAACTGGAACCGACTTGCCGGCAGGGCCAGGTCTTCGGCGACCCAGATGTGGGCCTGCGCGCCCGCCCGCACGAAGGCGGACCGCGTGACGCGGTAGCGGCGCACGGCGTGACCCAGGATCGTGTCGGTCTCGTCCGTCTTCTCGAGCCCGGTCTTGAAGTGCCACGGCATGAACGCCTTGACCTTGGGTTCCGTCGCCTCGAGATCCGTGAGGCCGCCGCGCGTGCTCCGCTTGCGCTTCGGATCCAGGCGCAGCGCACCGCGCAGACCGCGCCGTGCGATGTAGCTGCCCGCGTTCAGGCCGCCCTCCTCATCCTGGCGGTAGGCGCCCGTGCCGAAGTGCACGGTGATGCGCGTCGGCGCCATGCCGCGGAAGGCCTTGGCACCGTCGGAGTCGCCTGTCGCGGTCTGCTCGTAGACCACGCGGCCCGTGAAGGGCGGCGGGGCGTCCTCGGCGTGCACCGGGACGGCCAGGAACGGAAGGCAGAGGAGGAGCAGGGCGTAGGGGCTTCGCATCGACCCATTCCTACCCGCGGGGGGGCGGACGCGGAAATCCCGCGTGGCGGCGCCTACTTCGCGGCGGCCTGGAGGCGTGCGAGCAGGGCCTCGGCCGCCTTGCCGCTCGAGGCCGGGTTCTGCCCCGTGATCAGGTTGCCGTCCACCACGACATGCTCCTGCCAGTTCTCGGCGCCGGCGAACTCGGCGCCCAGCTCGCGCAGCCGCGCTTCGAGCATGAAGGGCATCTTGTCTGCCAGCTTGACCGCGTGCTCCTCGGCATCGGTGAAGCCCGTGAGCTTGCGTCCCTTGACGACACTCGACCCGTCGGGAAGGGTGGCGCCGACCAGGGCGGCGGGGCCGTGGCACACGAAGGCGGCGGGCTGGTCCTCGGCCACGAAGTGCGCCACGGCGGCCTGCACGACCGCGCTCGTGGGAAGGTCGAACATCGTTCCGTGGCCACCGGGGAAGAAGACCGCCACGTAGCCGTCCAGGTCCAGTCCGTCGAGGGGGACGGTCTTGGCCAGGGCGGCCAGGGCCTCGGGGTCGGGCTTCGCATCCTCCCCCAGGCTGCGCGGGTCGATGGGGGCCTTGCCCCCCTTCGGACTGGCGACCGTCACGGCGTAGCCCGCGGCCAGGAAACGCGCGTACGGGATGGCGAACTCCTCGAGCCACAGCCCGGTGGGATCCCCCGCTTCGATCTGATCGTGGCTCGTGACGACCATGAGGATCGTGGCCGGCGCGGCCGGCTTGGCCGGCGTGCCGCCGCAGGCGGGCAAGGCGAGGAGGGCGCAGAGGACGGCGAGGGGCAGAAGGCGAATCGTCACGGGAGGACTCCGGGGTCGGGGGGGAGGGGGCAGGATGCCCCCACGACGGGCGGCGTCCACGCAGGGCGGGGCGCTGCGGCCGGGGAGGGTATAGCACCTTGTGCAGTTAAATATCTATACATATTGAGGGGTTGCTGGCACGATGGGGTTTCCTCGGGAGATCACCCATGCGCGCGCCCCTGTTCCTGGCCCTTCTCGGAGCCTTCCTCATGACCACCGCCGCCTCCGCCGATACGACCCCCGCCGGCGCCCGGCTTCTCACGGACTTCACGTCCACCAGCGCCGATCTCGGTTGGTACGTGGTCAACGACGGGGTGATGGGCGGCCGCAGCCGGGGAGGCTTCACTCCGGCCGAGGCCGGCATCGACTTCGCCGGCAGCACGAACACGCGGGGGGGCGGCTTCTCCTCCATCCGGACCCGCGCCCTGCAATGGGACCTCGGCGGCTTCGAGGGGATTCGTGTGCGCGTGCGCGGGGACGGGCGGCGCTACACCTGGCGCCTGACGACCGACGCCCGCTGGCGGGGGCGGCAGGTGAGCTACTGGGCCGACTTCGAGACGACCAAGGGCGAGTGGACGGTGGCCGACATCCCGTTCAGCCGCTTCAAGGCCCAGTGGCGTGGTCGCGCCTTGCGAGACCTGCCCCTGGACCCGCGCCGCATCCGGGGCATGGGCCTCATGATCTACGACAAGCGGGATGGCCCCTTCGCCCTGCGCCTGGAGCGCGTGGAGGCGTACAGCCAGGGCCAGCCCGCGTCGTCCCGCGTGCAGACGCAGGGGGCGCGCAAGCGCTTGCTCGTGGCCTCGGCCCTCATCGGCTCGAACAAGGAACTGCAGGCCCAGCTGGCCGACATCCGTGCCAACCAGGCGGCCTTCGCCGAGCGGGACATGCTCCTGGTCGTCCTGCTGGACGGCGCCGGCTCGCGGGCGGGCGACCGCACGCTCACCGCTGCCGAGGTGGCGGCCATGCGCAAGACGCTGGGGATCACCCCCGGCGCGTTCGCGCTCCGCCTCGTCGGCAAGGACGGGAGCGTCAAGCGCGCCGCGAGCCGGCCCACCGCGATGAAGGACCTGTACGCCCTCATCGACACGATGCCGATGCGGCGCGCGGAGATGGGCCGCTAGACCGGGAACTGGGCCTGCGGCGGTCCGCCTCAGTTCGCGTTCGGCGTCAGGCGTGCGATCAAGGCCTGCGCCTCGGAGGCCGCCTTGGTGCCGGCGTGATCGCGGGCCACGGCCTGCAGGCGCCCGAGCTGGCGTGCGCGCACCTCCCAGCGCCCGGCCCTGCGTGCAGCCGTGAGGGCGTGGGCGCCCCGCACGTTCCGTGCGCGCGTCTCGTCCGCCAGGATGCGTGCGCGCGCCGCGGTGGCTTGCGTCGCGAGTTCCGTACCGGGGTAGGCCACGGCGATGGCGTCGTAGGCGCGGACGGCCGAGGCCCAGCGGCCGCGGGCTTCGTCCTTCCCTGCCGCCGTCAGGACGCCGGCCTTGTGCCACGCGACCCACGCGAGGGTGTCGAGTACGTAGCGGCAGCTGGCACGGTCGATCCGGCGGCAGGCGCGCAGCTTGTCGAGCGCGGACTCCACGGCCCCGTAGCGACCCGCGCGGCGATCGGCTTCGACCGCGGCGAAGGCGGCCGGGGCCCGGGGCGCGATGCGTACGCGCCCCAGGTAGGCCTGGAGGACGCGGTCCGTGAGGCGCTCGAGTTGCCCGCGCCACAGGATGCGCCCCTCCGGTCCCACGAGCACACCCTGCGGGTAGTTCGTGATGCTGTAGACGCGCAGGGTGTCCATGGGGGCACGCGCCAGCGGGTGGCGCACGCCGTGGCGGCGCGCGAAGGCAGTGATCTTCGACGGGGTGTCGGGGCTCAACCCGAGCAACGTCAGACCCCGGGAGCCGAAGCGGGCGTGGAGTTCGTTCATGCGCGGCACCGCGCGCTGGCAGTGGGGGCAGTCGGTGCCGAAGAACTCCAGCAGGACCATGCGGCCGCGCAGCGCCTCGAGCAGGACGGGCGCGTTGCCCGCCGTAGCCCGGGCGTCGATCTCGGGTGCCCACATGCCCCGCGTGGCCGCCGCCTCGGCGGTGGCGAGGGGCGCCAGCAGCAAGGCCACGCAGGCGAAGGCCGGCACGAACTGACGGGCATGTGCGATCACCATGAGAGCCACTCCGGCTTGAAGACGAGGGCGAGTCCGAGGGCGATCATCACCACGCCGCTCAAGAGCTTGAGCCAGCGGCCGCTCGCCTCCTGGAGGCGCTTGCGCGACAGGGTGAAGATCGCGATGGTCAGCATGAGCATGTCGTCGAGCATGTAGAAGACCTGATACATGCCGATGTATCCGTAGTACTGCCAGCGCGGGAGCTCGTGCTGGGCGAGCACGTTCGTGTAGATGGCCGGGAGTCCTGCGGTACACAGCAACTCGACGAGGTTCACCATGAACGCGAGCACGATCACGGTGACGATGGCGCCCGCCAGGTTCTCTGCCTTCAGGATGCGATTCACGCGGGCGTAGATGCCCGGCTTGGCGGACTCCGGGATGCTGAAGGAGAGGCCCTTGTGGAAGGCGAAGAAGTCCTTCGCGTGCACGCTGCCCACGAAGATCGCCACGCAGCCCAGGACGACCTGGATGGCGCGTGCCTTGCCGATCACGTCGAAGAACGTGAACCAGGCCGCCATGAACGCGAAGTAGACGACGCCCGAGACCAGCACGAACGTGCCGGCGATCGCGAACATGCGCTTGCGGCTCTTGAGGTGCACGAGCAGCGACAGCAGAAAGAGCAGCACCCACATGGCACACGGGTTGAAACCGTCGATCAGCCCCAGCACGATCGTGAACAGGGGCAGGCCCAGGTCGCGTGGCTTGACCGCGCCGAAGAACGGCAGGTCGATGGTCTGGTCCCGCGCGTCCTCGCAGGGGGCCTGGGTCTCGCCGGCCTCCTTCGTGAGGTCGATGACGCAGCCCTTCCCCGCGACCGTGCCGTCGGCCACCGCCACGTCGTCCAGGACGTCCTCGATCAGGCGCCCCGTCGTGGCCGCGCTCGTCCAGCCGACGATGAGCTTGCCGCGCACGAGGAACGCCGGTGTGGAGGCGGCCTTGACGCCGCCGCGGGTGACGAGGTCCTCGAAGCGTGCGCGGGCGGCCTTGTCGTCCAGCGGGTAGCGCGACACGACGATCAGCTCGGGGCGCTCCTCCTGCAGGCCCGCCAGGTGCGCGGCCGCTTCTTCGCAGTGGCGGCAGTCGTGGTTCGTGAAGAACTCGATGTCGGGCGGCAGCTCGTCGCCCTCCTCGGCGCGGGCCTGGGGCAGGCCGAGCCAGCTGGCTGCGAGGAGAGCCAGGATGAGCGCGAGGGGGGGGCGGAGCATGGTCGACAGCATGCAAAGCCCGGTCCTCGCGGCGGTCCCGTTCGCTGCGCCCGAGACGGCCGATCGGGTCATCCTGCGCGTGCGGTGCGCAACCATGCGCAGGGCTCAGGCGTCGTCGCGGCCGCGCAGGTAGATCAGCCAGTACACGGCACCGACGAGCACGGAGCCGCCGAGGATGTTCCCGATCGTCACGGGCAGCAGGTTGTTCATCAGGAAGCGGCCCCAGGTGAGCCCCTCCGAGGCCTGCCCCATGGCATCGGCGATGAAGAGGCCCGCCGGCACGAAGTACATGTTCGCCACGCTGTGCTCGAAGCCGCACGCCACGAAGGCCGTGATCGGGAAGAGGATCGCGAGCACCTTGTCCGTCGTGGTGCGCGCCGAGAAGCAGAGCCACACCGCCAGGCAGACCAGGGCATTGCAGAGCATGCCGAGGGCGACGGCTTGGACGAAGCCGAGGTTGCACTTGTGGGTTGCGATGGCGATCGCACGCTCGCCGACGGCACCCATGGCCTGTGTGTGCTGTTTCGTGAGGAGCATGATCCCCACCGTGGCCAGGGCGCCCACGAAGTTGCCCACGTACACGATCGCCCAGTTGCGGAGCAACGCCCCCGTGCTGACCTTGCCGCGGGCCCAGGCCATGACGATCAGGTTGTTGCCGGTGAACAACTCCGCGCCCGCCACGACGACGAGGATCAGGCCCAGGCAGAAGGCCAGGCCTCCGACGAGGCGCGGCAGGCCGAGCCAGCCTCCGATGCCTGCGCCCGTCGTGACCGTCGTGAAGAAGATCGCCCCGAGGGCGATGAACGCGCCTGCGAGAACGGCGAGTAGGGCGAGCGGCAAGGTGGGCAGCCCCGCCTTCGCAACACCGATCCGTTCGGCCTTGGCGGCCATGGCGGGCGGGAGCAGGGCGTCGAAGTGCTCGTGCGGGTCATCGGCCATGGGTCGAGCATCCTCCCGCGGCGCGGCGTTTTCACGCACTTTCCGCTCCCCGCGCGTCACTCCATCAGGAGGCGCGGCAGCCAGACGTCGAGCAGCTCCGCCGGGCGTCCATGCGCCTCGGCCCAGTCCGTGATGCCGTCGAAGCGCACGTGCATCAGCGCGGCGGTGGGGAAGCGGTGATACACGGAGGTCAGCACGCCCGTGAGCACCTCGAGGCCGGGGTTGTGTCCGACGAGGAGGAGTCGGTCGACGTGGCTGTCGACCGTCCCCACGACCTCCATGATCGTGGAGGGGGAGGCGTGATAGAGCGCCTCGCGCAGCTCGATCGTTCCCTCGTAGCCAGCGGCCTCGGCGGCACGCTCCGCCGTCCGGCGTGCGCGCACGGCGGTCGACGAGAGGATGTGGTCGGGCACGAGGCCCTCCTCGGCGAGCAGGCGGCCCATGCGCTTGGACGCCTTGCGTCCGCGCTTGTTGAGCGGACGCTCGTGGTCGGGGAGCCCGTCCTCTTCCCAGCTGGACTTGGCGTGGCGCAGGATGAGGAGCTCCTTCATCGGTCGTCCCCGTCCGTGGCCACCGCGCGCTCCAGGCGTTCCACGTTGGCGGTCAGCACATCCAGGAAGTCGCCCTCGGCCGGTGCGTTGGCGCACGGATCGAACACGACGCTCTTCAGCCCGAGTTGCTGGAGGCGTGCGACAGCCTCCGGCGCAGGCTGGGCCTCCCAGAGGAAGACGCTGGCCGGGGCGCGCGCGAGCTTGGCTTCCAGCG
>Ga0316202_10001955_pt1 | contig 14446 bp, 8 predicted proteins | sample 3monrhotite_MG_FD_204934 | JGI IMG/M metagenome (GOLD analysis project Ga0316202, IMG submission 204934) | Microbial mat bacterial communities from mineral coupon in-situ incubated in ocean water Damariscotta River, Maine, United States -... | ecosystem: Environmental > Aquatic > Marine >... | reverse complement strand
TAAATACCCTTCATAATTTACATTTTTACCAACGAGTGATGAAAGGTTTGCGCGACGCTATCGAGCAAGGTAAATTAGATGACTTTGTTAGTGAGTTTTATGCGTTACGTGATTTACCAGTACCGCCTTTAAAGTAATTTAAAAGCTATTTAATATCTAAAATAAGGTCGGATTATTCCGACAAAAATAATAAGAGGAAGTTATGAGTTTATTTATCAACGAAGCACACGCGGCAGCCGGCGCAGCACCAGCAAGTGGTGGTATGGAAATGGTCATCATGTTGGTGGTTTTTGGTTTAGTGTTTTATTTTATGATTTTACGCCCACAATCTAAGCGGATGAAAGAGCATAAAGGTTTAATGGCTGCGTTATCAAAAGGTGACGAGGTATTAACTCAAGGTGGTATCGTTGGTAAAATCGTTAAAGTGTCTGACGAAAAAGATTTTATGGTGATCAGCCTTAACGAAGGTCATGACGTTACCATTCAAAAAGGCGCCGTTACTGCGGTATTGCCAAAAGGTACGATGAAATCATTGTAAAGTCTTTATAATGATTACTTTTGCAAGATACTGAAATAAGTTCAGCATGCCGATGTTATTCCTTGGCAGCATGATGACGTTTTACCTTATCTGCATGACAGTGCGCTACCTTAATGGTAGTCATTGTCATATTGATGAAAGTCAGTATCTCTATAATTTAGTAATAAATAAACCTTAAGAAAAAAGGATAAACCGGTGTTAAATAAATACCCCTTATGGAAAACATTAATGGTGCTTTTTATCATTGCCATTGGTGCTTTATATGCGCTTCCTAACATTTACGGCAAAGATCCTGCTGTACAAGTGTCAGGTTTACGCGGCGTTGAAGTTAATGCTGCAATGTTAGATTCGGTGAAAAGTGATTTAACCAAAGAAAATATTAAATTTTCGAAAATCACGTTAGAAAAAGGGCAAATTCTCGCACGTTTTTTTGATACTGGACAACAAATTCATGCCCGTGACTTACTGCTTTCAAAATATAAAAAAGATTACTCAATTGCCTTAAACTTAACACCTGCTACACCTGCATGGTTAGCGAGTATTGGCGGCGAGCCAATGAAGTTAGGTTTAGATTTAAGTGGCGGTGTTAGCTTTTTAATGGAAGTTAATATGAAAGAAGCCATTGCTAAAGCGCATCAAGGTATGGTGGGCGATTTTCGTAATGACTTACGTAATGAAAAAATTCGTTATCGCAGTGTAAAAGAAGTATCGACACTTGATAATAAAAATGGCGTTAAAATTGTTTTTCGTAAACCTGAAGCGCTAACTGCGGCGTACTCTTTTCTAAAAAAACGTTATCGTGATTATCTTTTTGTTGAAAACGACGAACAGTTAAGCCTACTGGTTAACATGACAGAACAAAAACTGAAAGAAACACGTGAATATGCACTTCAACAAAACATTACCATTATTCGTAATCGTGTAAATGAATTAGGGGTTGCAGAGCCCTTAGTACAACGCCAAGGTCAAAAGAACATTGTTATTGAATTGCCGGGTGTACAAGATACTGCAAAAGCAAAAGAAATATTAAACGCAACGGCAACCATTGAATTTAAAATGGTTGACCAAGAAGGTGATTTAGCTAGTGCTATTAATGGACGTGTACCAGCAAGCTCGCAATTACTATACGATCGTAAAGGTAAACCTACCTTAGTTAAAAAGCGGGTAATGCTAACCGGCGATCATATTATTGATGCTAACTCTGGTTTTGATGAATATTCTCGTCCGCAAGTAAATATTACCCTTGATTCGTCAGGTGGTAGTAAGTTTTCAAATGCGACCAAAAACAATATCGGTAAATTAATGGCCACGGTATTTATTGAATACAAAGCCACCGATAAAAAAGATGCGCAAGGTAATTTGATTTTTGAAAAGCATGAAGAAGTGATTAGTGCAGCAACCATTCAAGCGCGTTTAGGCAAAAAATTCCGCATTACTGGCTCTGACTCCGCGGGCGAAGCACATAATTTAGCGTTATTACTTCGTGCTGGCGCATTAATCGCACCGATTTCTATTGTTGAAGAGCGTACAGTGGGGCCAACGTTAGGTGCTGAAAACGTACAACTTGGTTTTCAAGCAATAATGATGGGCTTTGGGTTAGTTGTATTGTTTATGTTGGTTTATTACCGTGCTTTTGGTTTGGTTGCTAACTTAGCACTGATTGGTAATTTAGTACTAATAGTGGGCATTATGTCATTAATTCCTGGCGCAACTTTAACACTACCAGGTATGGCGGGTATTGTTTTAACTGTCGGGATGGCAGTAGATGCGAATGTATTGATTTTTGAACGTATTCGAGAAGAAATACGTGAAGGTAAATCAATACAACAATCGATCCATCAAGGCTATGAGGCAGCAATGTCGACGATATTCGATGCCAATATCACTACATTAATTGCAGCGTTAATTTTATTTGCTGTAGGCGCAGGCCCTATTAAAGGTTTCGCTATCACGTTATCGATTGGTATTTTAACCTCTATGTTTACCGCTGTTGTCGGTACGCGTGCCATTGTTAATGCTGTTTGGGGCGCTAAACGCCTTGATAAATTGTCAATATAGACTGAGGTTTAATAGGAATAAGTATGGAACTTTTTAGATTAAAAAATACCGTGTCTTTTATGCGCCATCAAAAAGCGGCATTGGTATTTAGTATTTTTATGATGTTAACCGCAGCGATAACTTTATATATTGATAAACTTAATTTTGGTTTAGATTTTACTGGCGGTACGTTAATTGAAGTTGGTTTTGAAAAAGCGGCTGATTTACAAAAAATTCGTCAAGTAATGAACGATAATGGTTATCCTGATGCCGTTGTACAATTTTACGGTTCAAGCCGCGATGTTGTTATTCGTCTTGCCCAACGTGAAGGTGTTAAAGCTTCAATGTTAGGTAACAAAGTTTTGAACACGCTAAAAACAGGAACCGGCCAAAGTATTACGATGCGTCGTATTGAGTTTGTTGGTTCAAGTGTTGGTGATGAACTAAAAGAGCAGGGCGGCTTAGCGATGCTTACCGCATTGATTTGTATTTTAGTGTATGTCGCGTTTCGTTTTGAATGGCGTTTTGCGTTAGGGTCAGTGATTGCCTTATTTCACGACGTTATCTTAACAGTGGGTTTGTTCTCACTATTAGGCTTAGAGTTCGATTTAACCGTATTGGCGGCAATCTTAGCGGTAATTGGTTATTCATTAAACGATACCATTGTGGTTTCCGATCGTATTCGTGAAAACTTTCGTAAAATACGGAATAAGACTTCAGCCGAAGTTATTGATATTTCATTAACGCAAACGTTAAGTCGTACCATTATTACCTCACTAACTACTTTGCTAGTTTTAGCTGCTTTGTTTCTTAGAGGCGGAGAATTAATTCATGGATTCGCAACAGCGTTGTTATTCGGTGTATTTGTGGGGACTTATTCATCGGTTTATGTTGCTAGTTCAATCGCATTGGCTCTGGGCATTTCTCGTGAAGATTTGATCCCTGAAGTTATTGAAAAAGAAGGTGCAGATCAAGATCAAATGATGCCGTAATTTTTTTTCATTAGTCGATCTTGATCAATATCAGCCAGTATGTTTTTGTTAATATACTGGCTTTATTTTTTGTAAATTAAACATTTAAGCTAATTATTATGATCAAACTATTTAAAGATCTGTTAAAAATGACCGCAGAGCAAGAGCAACCTCAACGTTTATTATTTTTGTTTGCCAAAGCCGATGCACAAAACCCTAAAAAAAGTAAAAAACACCAACGAGGCACTATTACGCCTGTAATGTGTGTTGATAAATTACCCGAAGAATTGTCTTCTTTTAAGGTTTTAGTTGAAGAAGCTGATTCAATTGAAAAAAGCTGGAATTTTGTGTTTATTGCGAGCTTAAGCGGTCAAAATGGTACTCCCCCGACAACGGATGAGGCTGAACCTTATCTAAACAAAATGACTCATGATATTGAATCGGGTCATGAAATTGGCCGTTATGTAATTTTTGATCGTCAAGAGAATGCTATTGAGATTGAAGCAAACGATTAATACCTGTTTTATTTTATAAAATAATAGCGTGGTAAATGAGCGACTCTAGTGTATTTTTGCCGGTAAAGTATGAAACCAAGCTAAAAACGTTTTTTCTTTTACTGGCGGTGAAAAAAAGTAACCTTGGCCGTAATCGCATTGCATTAAGGTAAGTTCCTCTAATTGTTGCTTTGTCTCTATTCCTTCTGCTGTCGTTTTTATGTCTAATGAGCGCGCTAAGTGGATAATGGTTTGTAAGATAATGTCAGCATCGGTGTTATCTTCAATATCTTTAATAAAAGCTTGATCAATCTTCAAGTCATTAAAAGTTAATTTGTCTAAATAGTTCAAAGAAGAGTAACCCGTACCAAAATCGTCAAGGGCAATTGAAATACCCATTTCTGTATATTGATCTAATTTTAGTTTGGTTTTTGTAATGCTATCAATCATGCTTTGTTCAGTTATTTCTAAGCAGAGGTAAGACAATAAACTCGCATTTTTTGTATAAGTTTCTTGTAAGATAGTTAATAACGTTGATGCATTAAATCCTGCGCCCGAAATATTAATATGGAGGCGAAAATTTTCAGGGAGTTGATGTTGAAATTTTTTCAAAAAGTCGAGTGCTTTATTAAGTACATATTGATCTAAATGATGAATAAAACTGATCCTTTCTAATTCAGGAACAAAATTATTTGGTGGAATCAACCCTAATTGAGGATGTTGCCAACGGATCAAAGCTTCAGCAGCAACAATTCTTTGATCGCTTAAATCAACAATAGGCTGGAATTCAAAATATAACTGCTGCTCTTCTAATGCTTGTAAAAAATCACGTTCGATGCGGTGGCTAGCACAATGTTCGCCCATGTCATTGCTATCATAATAAATAATTTGATTACGACCATTGAGTTTAGCGCTATACATAGCTTCATCGGCTTGTTTTAATAACGCATCAGCATTAACGGTTTCTTTTTGATAAAAAGCAACCCCAATACTTGTTGATGTTTGTATTTGAAAGTTTTCAATGGATAACGGTGTTTGAATAGAAGTGATAATATTTTCAGCAATTTTCTTTATCTTATTCAAACTTTTAGTATTTTCTATTAAAATAGCAAATTCGTCACCGCCAAGCCTACAAAGCGTATCACTCTTACGTAAACACTTATTTATGGTTTGAGCAACGTTGATCAATAATTGATCGCCAATATGATGACCAAAGGTATCATTGACATTTTTAAATTTATCTAAGTCTAAAAATAATACGGCTAAATGTTGGCTATCTTCACGCTGTGCTTTATCAATGGCATGTTCTATTCTATCGGTAAATAATAAACGATTAGGTAGTTTTGTTAAAGGATCATGCAGCGCTAAAAAGCGCATATCTTCCTTATTTTGCATGCGTTCAATAGCATTTCTAATATGCTTAGCGACGAATATTAAGAGTTGTTTATCCTTTTCTTGAAAAACATAATTATTACAATAACTTTGTACAACGACAATTCCTTTAATTTTTTTATTCTCAAATGGCACACCTAACCAAGCTTTAGGTAAACTGCCAACAATATATAATTTTTTTTGAGCAATTAATTTTTTAATATCCGCTTCATAAACCAATAAAGGTTTTTTATTGTTAACCACATAACCTGTAATGCTTGGTTTATCTGATTTTAGAGGAAAAGTTAAGTTGTTTGGAAAATCATCAATTTCATCAACAAAGTAGGGAACATCAAGGTAGTCACCATCGTCAGTGGTTAGGGCAATATAAAAATTATTAGCAAATGTTAATCTACCAATGCAAGCATGGAGCTTTTTATAAAAAGTAGTGAGAGAATCTGTTTCAAAAATAAGTTCAGCAATGTCAAATAGGGTATCTTGAATTTTGCTACTGTATTCTAATTTTTCGATAGTTTGTTGTAACTCACTAATCGTTTGTGTTTGAGATATTTTTGTCGCAGCAATTGAGGCTATTGCAACTAAAGTGCGCTGATGGGCTTGAGTATAAAAGTTTTTTTGTGAATGTTCTGAGTCGATCACACCAATTACTTTATTATTGATAACCATCGGTACCGCTAATTCAGATAATCGGGCATTATCATCAACAATATAAAAAGCACAATCTTGAGTATTATCAATTAATAATGGGCGTTTAGTTTGCGCAGCTTTACCAACAACGCCTTGACCAAAAGCAATGCTGATGGGGGTTAATATTGTTTTTTTACTTGGATTTTTTTTACCGTAAGCAGATTGTTGATGTAATACTTTTTGTTGTTCATCAGCTAAATATATCACAACATCTTCAAAACCAAGTTTAGCAATTACCTCTTGAGCTAAGTACCATAAAATTTTATCCAATTGGTTAATAGATAGTAAATTTACGGCAAATTCGCTAATTATTTTTAGATGTTGTTGTTCTTGTAACAGCTTTTGTTTCATAAATGACGAATAATTATTATAAAAAAGTGTAAGTGATTGAGTGACTATAAGGGAACTTCATGTTTTCCGCAATTCACCTATTTGTGCAAAAGTTTATATTTGCTCTTTTAAGCGCAGAGTTATTTAGTTTGTGGGCTTTGTATAGCCGTTTTATTTTTTAAAGGTTTAAGTAAAAACCTCTTTGTTTTATGAACAAAAAGGTTTTTATGGATTATAGATATGACAGCTAATTTTGTTGAAAAATAGCAAAGCTTAATGGGGCTATCTTTATAACCGTATTCGGCGAATTTTTCTTGATTTTTCCGCCATAAATTTTCTGATAATTGTTGTTATTATCTAAAGTGAATTCATGGGATTTCGTGTCAGTGTTCACCATAATTAATAAATTTTTAAGCGCGTTATTTTTTGTGGTAATGTCACTTTTTTCAATAACAAACAGTCCCACTTTATTTTGAGAATAAATTGTGGTTTGTTTACCATGACGAAGTAATGGATATTGCTGATATAACTTGGCAAAGTCGCTAAATGTTTTATATAAAGGATGGCTTTGATCAAAATTATTATCCGCGGTAGTTTTGTTTGTCGCTAATAAGTCATCATCGTTATAGCTAGCAACTTTTGATGGCATCATATCTTGTCGTGCTGCTTGGTCGCCACCATCACCGACAAAGCCTTGTTCATCACCATAATAAATAACGGGTACACCGCGGCTAAAAAACATTAACGCTGAGGCAAGCTTTACACGCGCTAATCTGTCGTGTTCATTATAATGGTATTTACTTTGTTTAAGCATATAAGCAAAGCGTCCCATGTCGTGATTACTGATAAAATTAACGAGCTGATTGGCATTGCTGTCGTTATCATTATAAAAATGATCTTGGGCGAATAACGCGGCCAGTTTATTGGTACCTTGTTGATTAATTAATGTGTCAACCATTGCTTGTTGAAAGCCAAAGTCGAGCACCGATTGCATTTTACCTGTGGTGGTAAATTGGCTTAAATATTTAGGATCTGCGCTGTAAACTTCGCCAAACATAAAAAAGTTATTTATGCCTTTTTGTTTTGCATGTTTGATTAAAGCCGGAGAAAATTTTTGCCAAAACTCTATATTGACGTGTTTTACAGTATCAATGCGAAAACCGTCAGGTTTGAACTCATCAATAATTTGGTTATAAATATCTATAAAGCCATCTAATACAAAGGCATCTTCAGTTTTTATGTCATCAAGGCCTGCGAAATCACCATTTTGTGCACTTTCACCTTGCCATGTTGAGTCACCTTGGTTGTGATAGTATTTGGTGTTATTTAACCATGCCGGTGATTTAATCTGTTCTTCACCTTTAGGTATAACCGTTGTGTAATGTTTTCCTTGTAAAAGTTCTGTTGTAGAGATATACGGGCAACCGCTATTTTTTTCTTTGTCTTGTGAAGTGATTATCCAACCTAAACCATCGTCGCCATGACATTCTTTATATTTGATCACATCAGCGGTGTGGTTAGCGATAATATCAAAAAATACTTTTATATTACGTTGATGAGCTTTATCGATAAACGATTTCAATTCGGCGTTAGTACCCAAATGTGGATCAATCTCAGTAAAATCTAAAATCCAATAACCATGATAACCAGAGCTTCCACTTTGCATGGCTTTATTACGTAAAATAGGTGTTAACCAAATCGCGGTTATGCCCATTTCATCTAAATAAGGCAGTTTTTCAGTTAATCCTTGTAAATCGCCACCGTGATACATTCCTTTGTTGGTTTTATCAAAACCGCCACGAGAAAGAGCACGTTTTGTATCATTTTTATTGGCACCTAAATCATTAGTAGAATTCGCATTATAAAAACGATCTGGCAGCACAAAATAAAATACCTCATCAGTAATGTCGCGTTTTGAATAAGGCGCCAGCTGTGCTGCTTTAGATATAATTTTTGGTATGCTGTTGGCTGATGTGTTTTCTACAGCATGTGTGTTTACGCTTAAAATACTTAATGTGATTGCCAACGTTTGTGATAATTTCATGACGCTTTATTCTTAAACAATTGTTTGTTTAGTGGACGAGCTCTGTTCATCGCATTACTTAATGCTGTTACCGAAGGCGTTTTCCATAAATTTTCTAAGCTAACGGGGAGTTTTTGTAACCAGTTTGGATGTTCATTAATGGTGCCTGGAATGTTAACTTGCTCAGAAATTTCTAGCATGTCTTCAAGTGGAATAAGCTGTACATGGCTTGGTGCAAGTGCCATAAACCTTTGTACCGCAATGTTTAATTCGTTATTCATCTGTGCTGGTGATTGTTGAGGTGCTTTATTCATGTCAATTACATTCATATCATCTAATGCAGATAATAAATGATTTCTGTCAGTAACACGGCCTTGACGATCAGCATTCCCCATTTCATCATTAGGATAAAGATTAAGATTTTGGCGCCATTGTAAATCACGGCCTGTCCACCAGCCAGCCAGCGTAGGTAAATCATGAGTTGAAACAGTTACCATTGATTGTGCTGGATATATTTCTGGGCGCATAAATAAACCAGACTCCCATCGTTCAAAAAAGAGTACTTTATACGATAATAAACCTGCACTTGCCATTATGTCACTAAATCCATCGGGAACTGTACCTAAATCTTCACCGATAACTACGCAGTTATTGCGTCGAGATTCTAGTGCAATAATACGTAAAATATCAGCAAGGGGAAACGTGATATAAATGCCTTGATCAGCTTTATAGCCCGGAGCAACCCAATACTGACGCATTAATCCTAAAATATGGTCAATGCGTAATGCGCCGGCATATTGCATATTGCTACGTAGAGCCTTAACTAAGGGTAAATAACCTTTTTCTTGTAAAGCTACAGGGTTAATCGGTGTTAAACCCCAATCTTGGCCTAATGCATTGGTCGCATCAGGTGGAGCACCTACGGCAGCGCCAGCAACATACGTGTCTGGATCAGACCAAACATCAACACCGCTGCCATCGCAGCCTACGGCTAGATCTAGGTATAGTCCGATAGGCATACCTTCTTTTTTAGCCGATTGTGCAACACTTGCCAATTGCTGGTGTGCCAGCCATTGGCAAAAAATAAAATAATCAATACGTTCATTATTTTCTTTAATAAATTTTTTAACTTCTTTACTATTATGATCTTGATAAGGTAGTGGCCAATTCGGCCAGCCATAATTATTAAAATCTAATTTTCGAAAGTGTTCATACAATGCTTCAAAGGTGGCTAATTGCTGTAAATCGTCGCCACCATTTAATTTGAATTGTGTAAATTCTTTTGTTATTTGTTGGTTTGCTTTAGAACCAGATTTTTTACTCGTACCTTTGAGGTTATTCGTGAAAAAATCGTGGTAAAGCAATTCTAATATTTCAAATTTAAGGGCTGATGCTGCAGGGTAGTCAACCTGTTCTGTATTTTTTGCAAAAGCCAAACGTTTTTGAAAATCATCACTATGATAAATTACTTGGGCTTTTTTACAGTTTGTAAAGTTAAATACTTTGGTGACATCAATATAAATAGTATTCAAAAAACAACGACTAGTTGGTGAATAAGGGCTGCGATGCGCTGGATTATTTTGATAAAGTGGGTGTAGAGGATTTAAACCAATAGCGGAAACGTCATGGCGTGCCGATTGTTGCACTAGTTCATTCAAATCGCCAAAATCGCCTATTCCCCAACTGTTATCACTGTGTAGAGAATAAAGTTGTGCTGCTAAGCCCCACATTTTTTCGCTATAGGCTTCTTGTGGGCTAAAGCAGGTTTTTGGTGCATAAATTAAATGGCAAGTAGCATAGAGTTCACCAAAAGACAAATTTAGTTGATGATAACCTTGTGCTAAGTTTGGCAAGTTAAGTTTATATTTAACAAAATTTTCGCTTTTATCGTTTTTTTGAAAAGATACCGAGTCGATTTGAACCAATTGCTCTAAGGGAACGGTTTCAGAAATTTGCTGTTGTTCTTCAGTAATTATTTTCCAATGAAGTTCATTATCATCTGCTTGTGGCAAACTTATTTCAATAGCATGGTGGCACTCTTCTAATTTTACAATGTGGGTAGCAGGTAACATTGTACGCCATGATTTTTGTGATAAATTATTAATGCTTTGTTGTAAAGCATGCTCATCGTCTAAGTTGTATCCCATCGCTTTTAGTAACGAGCGGCGTGCGCCATCATTAGCAAAAACGTGGTCACCAAAACTATTAACATAATTGGTATGAAAGCCGACTAAGTCTGCTAATTTTTCAATGAGATCCATGATTATTTATTCTCTATATCTAATTTGTTATCTTTATTTGTTTTTTTCTCAACAGCAGCATTTTGACGGTAAGCCAATAATACACAGCTGTGCGCTGCAATACACAATTTTGATTGCATAACATTTTTTTTGGTAAATATTGCTTGCTTAATTGATTTAATTGTTTTTGGGGAACATTTTTCAGGTAAATCTGAATACTCAGCGGTATTCATAAGTATTTGCCAATAACCATCAAGCTTTCTACATAGTTCTTGAGGTAATCGGTAATTTATTTCACAAGGATGTGCGTTGAAAATTACTAATAAAGCATCATCTTTTGTTGTGCTTTTAATTTCATTCTTTGTTTCACCTAATAGCATGGCAAAACATTTAATAGCACTGTCGTGCCAATCACTTTGCTGCATTCTGTCGCCATGACAATTGAGCCAATTAATATCCGCTAAACCCGTTTTTTCTGAATGCTCTTTACCATGATGATAATGAGTACGGTTAAGCAATGGATGTGCTTTGCGTAAGGCGATTAATTGTTTAACAAAAGCGAGTAACTCTTGATTTTTAACTAAGCTTGCTTGTTGCCAATTAAGCCATGTTGTCTCGTTGTCTTGACAGTAAGCATTATTATTACCTTGCTGAGAATTACCGAATTCATCACCGGAGAGCAGCATTGGCGTTCCTTGGGCAATAAATAAGCTGGTTAATAAGTTGCGTTTTTGGCGTAACCTCAATTGGTTAATCGTTGTATTTGAACTTTCCCCTTCAATACCAAAATTGTCACAAAAATTACCATTGTGTCCATCTTGATTTTGTTCACCATTAGCGTGATTATGTTTTTCTTTATAAGTAACTAAATCGTGTAAGGTAAAACCATCATGGCTTGTAATAAAGTTTACGCTTGAGCTTGGACGACGGCTTGGGTTTTCAAATAAATCACTTGAACCATGCAAACGCTGAGCAAATTCAGGAGCCATGCTTTGATCACCACGCCAAAAACGGCGACATGTGTCTCGAAATTTATCATTCCATTCTAACCATGAGATAGGAAAGTGCCCAAGTTGATAGCCGTTTTCGCCAATATCCCAAGGTTCTGCAATTAATTTAATGGTTGATAAAATTGGGTCTTGACGTAGTGCAGTAAAAAAGTGGCTGTGATTATTAAAACCTTGTTGATCGCGTCCTAAACTTGGCGCGAGATCAAAACGAAAGCCATCAACCCCCATTTTTTCTACCCAATAACGTAAACTATCAGTCACTAGCTGTAATACTCTAGGGTGCTGAATATTTAATGAATTACCACAACCAGAATTATTAACATAAAAGCGTTTATCTTGTGGGTTTAATAAATAATAGCTGGCGTTATCAATGCCTTTATAACAAATAGTAGGACCTAAATGATCACCTTCTGCGGTGTGGTTATAAACCACATCTAAAATAATTTCGATACCCACACTATGATACTTTTCGACTAACTTTTTAAATTCACTAATCGCATCGTAGTGGCAGTATTTTGCTTCAGGAATGAAAAAATTAAGGCTATTGTAACCCCAATAATTGGTTAAGCCTTGTTCTTGTAAAAAAGGTTCATCTAAAAAACTGTGAATAGGTAATAGTTCAATACTTGTAATACCAAGTTCTTGAATATATTGAAAAACACTGTCGGTAGTTAAACCTGAAAAAGTACCTTGTAGTTCAATAGGTACATTCGGATTGTTTTTTGTAAAACCCTTTACGTGTAATTCATAAATTAGGGTGTCACGTCGGCGAACTTGTGGATGCGATTGACAATTTTTAAGCGCATCAACAACTACGCATTTAGGCAAATAAACGCTGTTATCGCGAGTGTCTATAGTGAGATCGTGTTGTTCGTTATATTGGTCATAGCCGTAGTGAGTGTCGCTATAAATAAACTCCCCAAATAGCTTTTTAGCATAGGGATCTATCAATAGTTTGTTAGCATTAAAACGATGACCTTGATGCGGGTCAAAAGCACCATGGACACGATAACCATATAAGCTGCCGGCAGTTAAGCCTTTAATATAAACGTGCCACACTTCATCGGTAAATTCAGGTAAAACAATACGTTGAATTTCTTCTTTACCACTTTCATCAAATAAACACAGTTCAACTTTTGTTGCATTAGCAGAAAAAATAGCAAAATTGGTGCCCTGCTGATCAACCGTAGCTCCTAAAGGATAAGAGCGACCGGAGCTTATATGATAGTTTGAACTCGTGAATGAATGGCTATTCAATGCAATGTTACCCATTAAGTTTCCTTAATTGTTAAAATTAAGGTGCTTAATGGCGGTACTATAATTTCAATACTGTGTGGTTGATCTTGCCATGGTTGTGCTGTACTAGTAACACCTATGCTGTTACTTAAGCCGCTACCGCTGTATATTTCAAGATCTGAGTTGATCAGCTCGACATAATGACCTGCAACCGGAACGCCCAATGTAAAGTTACGGTGAGTATTTGGCGTAAAGTTACAAATAACGACTACTGCTTGTTGTTTTTGTTGTTGAGAGCTTTCGCTATAACGAATAAAACTCAGTAATGATTGTTCATTATTTTGATAATCTAGCCATTGAAAACCCTCTTTTTGGCAATCTAGCTGATAAAGCGCAGGGGTATTTTTGTAAACAGTGTTTAAGTCTTTAACAAAACGTTTAACACCCGCATGCCAATGAATATCAAGTTGTTGCCAATCAAGCTGGCTATCATGATCCCATTCTTTACCTTGGGCAAATTCACAGCCCATAAACAATAGTTTTTTACCAGGATGTGCCCACATAAAACCATAATAAGCGCGTAAATTTGCAAACTTCTGCCAAGCATCGCCCGGCATTTTTTCTATCATTGAACCTTTGCCATGCACCACTTCATCGTGACTTATCGGCAAAATAAAGTTTTCATCAAAGGCATACACTAAGCCAAACGTTAACTCATTATGATGATGCTGGCGGTGAATAGGATCTTGTTGAATGTAACTTAAGCTGTCATTCATCCAACCCATATTCCATTTAAAGCCAAAACCTAAACCGCCATTATCTGTTGGCTGAGAAACCCCAGGCCAAGAGGTTGACTCTTCAGCAACGGAAAAACAGTCAGGATATTGGCTGTATAATTCTTCGTTAAAACGTTTTAAAAAGGCCACTGCTTCAAGGTTTTCACGACCACCATGTTTATTCGGTATCCATTCATCTGCTTTGCGGCTGTAATCTAAATAAAGCATTGAAGCTACAGCATCTACACGAATGCCATCGACATGATAAGTATCTAACCAGTACAGGGCGCTGGCGCGTAAAAAATTAGCGACTTCAACACGACCATAATTATAAATTAATGTATTCCAATCAGGATGAAAGCCTTGGCGAGGATCAGCATGTTCATATAAATGGCTACCGTCAAATTGTGCTAAGCCGTGCTCATCTTCAGGAAAATGCCCAGGAACCCAATCAATGAGTAGTCCTAAATTTGCTTGATGACATTTTTCAACAAAATATTGGAAGTCGGTTTTGTTACCAAAACGCGATGTAGGTGCAAATAAACCAACCGGTTGATAGCCCCAAGAACCATCAAAAGGGTATTCGCTTACCGGCATTAATTGTAAATGGGTAAAGCCCATGTCAAGGGTATAAGGAATAAGCTTATCGGCAATGTCACGATAATTTAAAAATTCACCATCAGCATTGCGTTGCCATGAGCCTAAATGCACT
>Ga0316202_10001953_pt1 | contig 14453 bp, 15 predicted proteins | sample 3monrhotite_MG_FD_204934 | JGI IMG/M metagenome (GOLD analysis project Ga0316202, IMG submission 204934) | Microbial mat bacterial communities from mineral coupon in-situ incubated in ocean water Damariscotta River, Maine, United States -... | ecosystem: Environmental > Aquatic > Marine >... | reverse complement strand
GAACTGGCTGAAACTCTCCATCCTCCTCAACCCACTCTTTGCCTTCCACGTCTCTTGCATAGTCAAGAACATCTTGAGACGGTTTTGCGCTCTGAGCTGGCACAAAAGAGCCTTGCTCTGCGCTCCACTCTTTACCCTCTACTTCTCGGGCATACTTAAGAACATCTTCACTTGGAGTATTTGCCACAGCAACCTCTTATTGCGCTTGTTGAGATTGCATTCGGGCTTTCATACCTGCAGCAGAATTGTCTTGAGGTGAAGTAGAAATTGGCTCCTGCGACTGAACCGCTCCGTCTTGAGGAACTGCAACTTCGCCTTGGGCGGCCCCAAAAGCTGCATCTCTGTCCGCTTCAAGCTTTTCAATTCTTAATTTTTTTCTTCTTTCAAATTGAGCCTTCTGGGCTGTCGAATCAAACCTTCCCGGCTCAGTTCTTTCAACTTCAATAAGCTGTTTATTTATTGCGTTTGCTTGCTCTAACTGCGCTTCCGCAAATGCGTTTCCTTTTGCGTTTGCCTTTGCTTCTTGAATATCCCTTTCCATGTCTTTTAGCTTGACTGCTCTGTCAAACGAACCCTTTGCTTTGACCTCTTCTTTTCTTATATAGGCCTCAGACTTCGGCGTTGCTTGAAGCGGTGTCTTACCTGCTTCTTTTGCAAGAACAGGGTCATTTCCAATAACTTGCAAAATCTGAGCATCAAGGCCCCCAATTACATCTGGATTGTACCCCTCCGCATCAAACAAGGTTTTTCTTACTTTTAGCAAAGTCTGTAGTCTTCTGTTCTTCTTTGCAGCCCCAGTCCTCTTAAATCGAGCAAGCCACTGCTTAAATTGCAACTGCTTATCGGTGTCTTCCATTTGCGCTCGCAACTTCATGCCCAATTGCAGAATGTCAGAGCCTTCTCCTAGTTGCTTCTGCTCCATCGAGCCCTCAATGCCCATTGCAGCTCTTTGTGTTTGGCCAGTCTCCTGCATTCTCCGCTGCTCTGTGCCTTGCTGCGCTTGGTAATACGGAGCAACCCTTGCGGCAGACATAGACTCTGCTTCCTGACGCTTCATCTCTCGAATCTCCGGAGAAACAAACTGTCGTCCAATTGACCCTTCAGCACCTAAAGAAGTGACCAGTGGCTGGAGTGCTGCCTGAGCAACGCCTCCCACAAGTCCAATGCCAGCCCGACCGGCCTCCTCTAGCAGGACATCACCAACGCTTCTCTGGGGCTGGACGCCACTGTCAACCATTCTCATTGGTCTTCTTGAAATTGCCATGGCTTATCCTCCTTTACTTTGGTTCTGACTGCTGCGCTATTATAGTTGCTTGTAAGTGCCCGAGTCTTCATCGGTGCCAATTTCAGCCATGTAAGGATCTTGGTTCTTTCCACTCACATAAGCCTTTTCTGTCGTCGGCACACCTGTTTTCATATCATGCCTTCTGTACTTCGACAGTCCCGTTTCCTGCATCCACTTGTCTGGATATGTGGTCAAAGCCATCTGAGCTTGAGACACAGACATTTGACCCGACATAACCTGAGCCCCCAAAAGGTTTGCGAAGTTTGCCAAGTCTGCTTCAAGGGCCTCGTTAATCTTATATCCGTTCGGTGCTGTCTGGGTCACAACATCATAGGCTGTTCCGTATGCTTGGCTAATTGCGTCTCCCACTTGCATCTGCATTGCCTGCATCTGGCTCTGGGCTTGCATCGCTCCCTGTGCTGCCATCTGAGCCATCTGCTGGCCCTGAATCATGGCTTGCTGCTCATTCATTGCACCTTGAGCGTACTGACCACTAAGGGCTCCCGCTTGACCGCCAAGAGTCCCAAGCCCCATCTGGGCCAACTGCCCTTGCGTAGACTGCAAGCCCTGAAGGTTTGCCTGACGTGCGCTCTGAAGCATAAGCTCTCTCTGCGCTTGGACAGCTTGAGGGTTATACGCTTGATCAACCATGCCTTGGGTCTGCCCAAACATATTGCCTTGGGGAGTGTTGAAGAACGTCTGCCCTCCGGGAAGTGCTGATGAAGCCTCAAGTCCCGGCGCATAAAAGGTTTGCCCTCCACCGCCAAAGCCAGCCGAATACGGAGTCGCAGACGTAGCTGCAGCCCCTTGCATTTGGTTGTTGTAGTAAGAACCGTTCTGCCCACCAGCCATATTGTTTTGACCGGGCATTGTTTCCGCAGGTTGCTCTGACATTTTTACGCCTCCAGTAATGAACCAAACTTAAGGTTAACAGTCACTCCATACCAGCCTACATCTGTAGACTTTCCAGTGGGAGTTGTGATACCAGCCAATGGCTCAAAAAACAAAAACCAATACTCTCCCGTACCAATATAGTTTGAATCAGCAGGAAGTTCGAGAGAATTATTTCTCATGGTTGGCTCGTTTGAGTACAGCCTTGGGTAACACAAGAACCTTACCTTATCAGCATCCTCTAACTTTTGAGCCTTCTCAGAAAAATATCCCGGAAGCTCACTGGATACCCCTGCGCCATCTGTCAGGAGTGAACTGGTCAGAAACTCTGAACCTCCTTCCGTTGCTGTGCGCTGCATGTGAATCATCATCTTGTCTCCACTTGAAGACACTTGAGCCCCATCGTCAGACTCAACAAGCGGCTTTAATTTTGATGACCTTACAACATGAACATCTCCACCTAAAAACCTGCGACCACTCGCCTCTGGGACATACCCTTTGATGTACGGAAGGTTTCTGGTAATCAGCCCGGGGTGCCCTTGATCTATGCCCTCTTGTATGCGGCCAGCATACGGTATGTAATACGTTTCAGTCCACACTGCCCACGGGGCAACCTTGTCTTTATGCTGAATGCTCTGCAGATAGGTCTTCACCGCTGTATCATTAGCAAGAACCTCAGATGCCTCTGCCGAGCTATTTATGCTTAAGTCAGATAAATTGCTCATGCGTGTTCCTCCTTAAAGACTAGATGGAGACTTAGCTTTCCCGCATCGACAACTTTTGTGAAGTCCGTAAACTTAGTCAGCCCTTCGTTCATAGAGAATGTGGAGTACAAAAACAAGTAGTCCCCAGCCCTGCAGTTGACTGTGTGGCCTGTTGTTGCTCCCGTCCCCTCCGCAACGGTTGTGTCTCCTTGCTCAGACAACGTATCAACGGCAAAAGTTGCTATAACCTCCCCCATCTCATCTACGTTAAACGATGGCTCTCCCGGAAACTTATCGCTTTTCATCAGCCTGACTTCTGTCTTTAGGCCCGGACCTACAATCATGCTTCCGTTTAAAAAATACATCGAGACCTTGCTCAGAGTTTTTTTTCTTGGAACCCTGTGAAGCCAAACCACTCCAGATTCCGATGGGTTTGATTTCTGAGCATCAGTTGAAACGTCAAGAGCATCAAGCGCAAACCATGGCACCTGTGCAGATATGTCGTGATAACTGGTATAACTCTGAATGTTTATTTTTTTCGCCGCATTTCCCTGAAGCTCTGCCAGCAGTGCGCCATCGTTCGCCCTTACAACAGGTCCATTTCCAAACGTGTTGTTTCTGATTCTTCTTACAATTGGGTTCCCCATTTTGCCTCCTACGCAGACGCTGATTTCATGCGAACTTTAACCACAACAAATACTGGGAAGTTTTGCCACGACGCATCTCCAGTGGCTGAATCCAAAGTAGCCTCTACCTTTACCCTGTGAAAGCTTTTAGATGTATCGTAAGACGCGGCAGAGAGGTCTGTGGTTTGGTGTTTTGCTAACCCTCCTGTTGCTCCGCTGTTTAAAGTAATGCCCCCAACGTTTGAATACGCTCCTGCCACAGTGCTTGATCTCTGTAAAGTGACAGTAATTAAATCTGGCTGGTGCGCTTCTGTGCTGTCAGCACGAATGGCGTATCCAGATATATCAAGGTACTCAACGTCTGATGTGCTGGGGTGCTGGTTCCAAAACAAAAAGAAGTTTACCAGACGGCCAGTAACATAGTTTGGATAATTGCCATCAAGAGTGCTTGTTCGGTTAAGCAATCCGCTTGCCGCAAAGACTTTAACACCTTTGTATTGAGCCACGTTGGTGGAGTTTTCAAGGTTGTTAATCGACGCTGCAATGTTTCGGTCGTTCTGCTCCACCACTGAAGCATCATTGGTTATTGATGCCGCAGGATCTGTAAGTGTAGGTATACTCATGTTGTCTCCGTAAGTGCCGCTACATTCCCGGCCACATGATTACTTAGCCCTCCGGGCGCGGCAAATGTCTGTGCTGCTCCTGTATTGTGAAAGCTTATGCCACTGTTGCAATTGTTTCCATTCACGGCAGTTGCTGAAACAGAGATCCCCATTTGAATTGAGGGCACTGAGTCTGGGGTCATTACGACTGAGTTGCCTGAGAGTCTGTGCCCTCTCGACGTTCCTGACAGAGAGATTCCTACAGAGGTTGCCCCAATGGAGTTAAACGAATATGAGTGCCCACTCCCTCCAGTGTTCTCTATTCCTTTTGAAAAGTTCATCATCGTGCATTGGCTTACAAAAAGATTTGCGTTTGCGCTGCTTATGCAAACCACATCCGTCAAAGCCGTTTCATCTTCAAAGTATATGTTCTGAAGAACTACATTGTCGGCTTCAATCGAGACCATTGGGCCAGTGGTTAGACCCTCTCCTCTCTTTATTTTTGTGCCAAGCGGATGACCAATAATCGCGCAACTCTTTGTGATAACCAAAGGGCTGTTGTACGTCCAAGTGTCTGGGGCAAGTTGAATGGTTTGCCCGGGCTCAATGCCAGAAATAACATTGGCAATGCTTTCATTTGCTCGCACTTCCATTTTGCCAGCCAATCTTTCGTTCAGACTATCCGGCGTAACAAACTGAAACTGCCCAAACCCATCTGGACCTGCAGACAGAAAATTTCCAGTAAAGTTAAAAGGAGACAGGAACTTTTTCATGTGATGTCTCTCCTTGGATTAAGCTCGATATCGAACCCGTGAATCTCAAGGAAGTCTTTGTTTGACGTCAGTACCTCGCTGAAGCCGACACGTATAGTATGCCCAGTAACAATAGACTTAACCCCATATCTCGCCTTCCACACATCTCTCCCAGCCCAGTTAAAATTACCCCATGTGCCTTGATCCCAATAATGGTCAGGTATCTTGGGGTTTGGTGGACCTGTGTCAGGAGATCCGTCTAGGTATCCTTTCGCAGACAAAGCGGTACTGTTTTGGTCAAACGCCCTCTCTGTTTCCAAAAAGAACTCCACTTTCTCAGCTTCAGACTGGTACCCAACAGCCCTTTGACGCACTCTAAGTGTCCTAACGCTTGTGGTAATGTTGGACGCCGCTTCTAACCTTGGAGACATCCAGAACCATTTCACAGACGCATCGTACTCATCGCTGTCTACAAGCACTTTGCCCTGAAGGGCTGGCCTTGATGGGTCTGATGGATTTGGAAGCAAGTTCACCTTATCAACCGTGTCTGCCCCCCAAATGCACATCTGTCCATCTTCGTTGCCAAACATCATAAACTGGTTTGACCCCTCAAGAACGGACGTGTATGAGGTTGGATAAAAGCCACTCCCAGATGTAGGAGCCCACATATCCCATGTCCCTGACGCTGGATAAAACACTAAGGTGAAGTTGTTTGTCTTGGCTGGGAGTCCACTGTAGTCGTCCCCTGAATCAATCCATGTCCTGAATCCCAGCATCGGGACACTCCACATGAATGCCCCTCTGGCGTAATCAAAGCCACCACAAGATTGCCACAAAGAGGACTTATCAATACAAAGAGGAAATTGGAACTCTGACGCCAGTGCCCCTAACTCTTTCATTGGAGTTTCTCTCCAACCTTCAAGCCGAAACATATCGCCAATATCGTTAGATATCTTCTGTATTCTACCGCCTGAGTACATATACCATCCACTATAGGACAGCCAGCATGTCATCCCTTGGCCATGCACAATTGTTCTCTGGTTTACGCAGCCTACTCCCTGAGCAACGGTAGATATTTGCATACCTTGCTCTTGAAACCCTCTAACTACGTTCACGGTCTGCTCTGTAAAAACAAGCAGTTCGCTTTCTGTAGAGGCTAGCCCAGTAATCTTTTGACCTTTTGGGGCGGCCAGCATGTTTGTGGACTTCCAAACAGTCGGATCATCAAAGTCGCTAAAGACCAAAGCGTTCATTGGCAGCGTAACTGCAGCCCTGCTCTTATCAATAATTGACTCTGGCACAAGGTTCTGGTCAGCCGGTATATTTGTAGTCAGGCTAATGGCCTTATCGCCACGGAACCCAGCAACAAAAAGCCTCCGACCATGGGCTTCACATATGGTGCCATCTGGAACAGATTCAAAGTAAGGGAAAATTGCTGCACTCTGTATGGCTGACGTTCTTACCTTCGTTAGATCCTGAGTAAGCGTGTCATAACGATACATAGTCCCTTTAGGAAAGAGAATGTATGTTTCGCTCATAAAGTCCACAAACCGAGGGAACTCATATGGCCCGGGAGTAACGTCATACGGAAATGCACTTAACGCAAAGCTTGCTATGTCTGAACCATCCGTCGTCATTACACGAAGAGTGATAGTTCCCCATTTGCTGGCCTGACCTGCAGTAAAGTACACGGCTAGAACTTGAGCTTGACCATCGTAGTCATTTACAGAATGGACACCCAGAACCCTTTGATTGGGCCTCTGATTGACTACCCTATACCCGGGTCTGCTTCTCAATATGCCCTGAGACGTGTCACAGTTCACAGCAAGCGGACTAAAGCCTCCCTGAGCCAATCGGCCCGGTAGCACAGACACACCCTTGAAAGGGCCGTTAAAAGGTATATACGCTTCTCTAGTAGCCATCCGTCACGACCCTTGCATATCCGGTTCGTGATCTGGCCTCAAGCCACTGATGGAGATAACTAAGTCTTCGGAGGTATGCTTGGACAACGGGGTCAGTGTTTTCATCACTCCTGCCCTTAGCCTTCAAAACTGTGTTGTACTCAATCAGATCAACAAAACGGTCAAACTCATTGTCCAAAATAATATCCGCATCAGCCACCACTGCAGGGAAAGGCTTCATCACTTGAATGCGAAGCCTCAAAGCGTTGGATGGGACGGGGCTCATAAGTAGGTTTATTGCATCGCCAGTATCGTTAGACTGCAACGCCCAACGGAACAAACCCCTGCTGATTGAGCTTCTAAACACACCAGACTGGTAGGTTGCACCATTGTCAGTGCTAAACTGAAAGTCATCATAGAACCGGGATGAGTAGGCACTCTGGCGATACAACTCTTCGTAGTTGCACCTTGTGAGAGGTACCGGGTAGTTCGTTGGGTTTGCTGCATCAAAGGTATTGTCAGAGTCTAAATACTGAGACACCAGAAACACATCGAACTCTTTCTGGCCAACTAAACTGGTCAGGTCTGCAGACACTTGATCTGCTGGCCATGTGTAGTCTGACAGTGTAGCCACCGGCAGAACAAACCTGTTTCTTGTGTAAATCTCGTCCCACAAGTCTCGAATTGACTCGTTGACGTAATCATTGATTTCTTGGTCTGGCCAATGAGGATTGAGAGAAGATGTATCTTCAAGCCGCCTTCTAACTCTGGTCCTCATTGTAGACAAGCTTACGGCTGGCATCTTCTACTCCTTAGCGTTCCATCCCCCACTAGGAGCATAGAACGGTGCGATAGTTCCGGCAACCCCTCTTTTACGAAGCTCGTAAGCGTCTCGCTCAATGCCTTCCTTGGCACCAGCAAACTTTACGTCAAGTTGCTTCTCTTGCTCTACCTTCTGCGCCTGTACGCGCCTAGCAAGACGTTCTTTACGTTGCTCGTTGTCTAAGGCTCGCTGCTTGTACAACTGCGCCAACACACGACGATCAGGCTCTTTCATGTCCTGAACCCAAAGAACTGGAGCATCGTACTTAGCAACCTCGTAGAGAGAACTGCCGTTCCAATCACCGCAATGACGATTGCGCTTCACGCTTTGGTAAACGATCCACGCCTCGTCTTGATTGCACCATTTGATCTTCAAGTCTGGATCAAACGCCTTCAAGTCTGCAACAAAGCCGGATGGGGGAGTTCTGTCCCCCACCCTTAAAAGTTCCAGTTCAGGCATTAGATTGCTCGTGCGTCATTTGAAACGTACTTCAACCGAACCCAGAGAGTCCCAACAGTTGAACCGCCACCAGCAGATTGCTTTGTTGCCGCAAGTGTCAACTGGTTTCCTGATGTGAGAGTAGTTTTTGGGTTTCCATCTCCGTCAAGCGCAAAAGACCAGTTTCCTCTCAGAACAGAGCAGGACTCACCTAAAGCCAAACCAGTTGGAATAACCTGATCATCAATAAAATAATCAGGGTCTGCCGAGCCACCTGTTGAGTTAGAAAGCCCAATGTTAATCTTGGCCCCATCACCACTCCCAATTGTTGTTGCAAAAGAAGGGGTAAAGCCAGCGTCCATAATCTGAACGGTCATGCCGTCTGGAACAGACCAGATCACTTTGGACGAAATATCAGAACTTCCGTTCGACAAGTCCACAGTATCTGGAACACCGCTGACTGTGTTAAAAACATAGCCGGGAAGGCAAATGCTCTCCATAAAATCATCATTTTGAATTAACTTGGTAGGCTGAAGCATACCTTGTCCTGTACCTGCCATCTTCTCTTCTCCTTAATAATTAAGCGGGAGGTGCCCCAGCTTCTTCTAATTGCATATAAGCGACAAAAGCATCGTTTGCACTTCCCGCTGAGTTACCTTGCTGCGCTACAGAAAACTTAGTCCCCTTTGGAAAAATCCTGTCTGACGCATTTGCATAAGCATCGGCAAACTTCAAGGTGCCATCCCTCGATGTGTATTCAGTTCCAACTGAAGCACCAGCAGCCACTTCCCCGCCTGAGCCAAGCGTCCCATCAATAGATGCAACAAGAGCAGCCCCTGCGCCGGGAATTTGAGCGTAAAGCTGCGGTCGAATAGTTCCCACAGTAATCGCATTAGTTCCCGCCCCGCCGCCAGTAACAATAGTCACTCCAGCTTCTTTCAGAAAAAGACTCGTTCGCAAGGCCGCAAATATCGCAGACACTGCCGTAGCATTCCCCGCATAGCTTGCGCTTAACTTTTGATTTATTAAGCCACTAGCATTTCTTCCACGAATAGACATATCACCATCTCCTTTCCATAAAGAATCAGGGGGCCGAAGCCCCCATCATCATTACATGGTCTTGTGGATAACGGAAACGTAGTCCGTATCTACCTGAATACCGTCAACTCGTGCGAAGTGGTTCAGAGACCGCGCAGCAACCGCCCAGTAATACTTCAGGAAGGCATACACAGCATCCTTACCCTGAAGATTCTTAACAATCGCTCCATCAGTGTCGTCCCAATCCATTGGAGACAACTCAAGACGCTCAAGCTCATCAGTGTTGAGACAGAGAATCTCTTGGTATCCCATGTGAACTGAGTCACGCACTGGGACCTTCTTACCAAGAACACTGAACACTGGAACTTCAAGACCCTTGTTCAACTGAAAATCAGTTGGTTGATAACGAAGGTCGGGGTCCACAAGTCGCTGATGCTCTTCCAACATTGCTGGGTGAAGCATAAGAACCAAGTTTGCAGGAGAGCTTGAACCCTTGTACATCGAACCAGAAACGATTCGAGTAACATAATTCCAATCGTAAGGAACTGGGGCAGCAGTCTTGTCAATGATGATTGAACGCCATCGAGCGTAGTCATCACAAGAAACGCCCTGAACAGTACCACTGTTCTTCACGATTCCACGAAGACCGTTTGCCTCTTGCCCAAAGCTGTTGCCAAACGCATCACCGAGGACAATCTTGTCACCAACTGCAGCGGTGTACCCAACGTCAAGCTTAATTGTTTGATCGTCCCAGTTAATGCCTGTGCCAGATGTGGCCTTGATTCGCCCAGTAGACTTGACGGCGTTTGTAGTGCCATCAAGAATTGCAATACTGTCTCCCTCTTCAAGGAACTGACATGCACCAAAGGTGTATCCGTTCACATGCTTAAGCACAACAGCATCGCCAATCCCCTTAGGGCCAGTGGCGTTCACCAAAGCAAGAACACCAGTTCCGTCTCCATGAGAGATTCGGTTCAACTGGTTAGTTGCATCACGAACAGCGTTTCGCATACGCAAGTCGAGATAATCAACGAAAGATCCTGCTCCCTGCTTAAACAGGTCAACTGCAAAGCCGTCTACAGAAATCGTCCAGTACCACCGGCTCAACTCAACAGAAGACTGCTGGAAGCTCTCTGGGTAATCAACTGGCAGAAAAGCTCCTGCACTACGACCACCACCACCGTGTGAACGTGTAAGCTCCACAGCATGGTTAATTGAAGAACCACGGACATCTCCGTTGTATTTCTTCAACAGGTCAAACAACATGGTGTCCTGATAAATCGTATCGATAAATACAGGACGATAATTAGTCTTCAATAGACTGCTGATATCGGCTTGCGCTGTTACAGACACTTCTTCCTCCTAAGGTTAGCCTCTCATGGCTTTTAAAAACGCAAGAGACGCTGCCTTTGCATCGTCCCAATTCTTGGGTGTTTCTTTCGGAACCCCTGTTGACCTCATCACTGAAGCCAACGACCGAGGCTGTTTAGCCTCTTCGGCCCGTCTCTTAAACGCGCCATCGGTATATTTACCAACCTGTTGCATATAATTACGCACCATTGTGTCGGCGTCTATATTTTTTCCTTCACTAGAGTGCATTAATGCAAACACTGTAGTCCTAGCAAGGTCTTTAAGCTCATCTGGAACCTTGTGCTTATCCAGAGCAGTCTCGACGTTTCCTGTGATTTCACGTCTCTGGCTTTCCATTAATTGGCTATTTACCTGACCTTGCAATTGTTTCACGGTCACAGAAAGTTCTGCATTCTGCCGCGCCATGTGCTGGGCCAGATTTGCCAAAGGAGCAACATATGGATCCTCAAGATCTAGGTTCTCAAACCCGGGAGGAAGGGTTGGCTGAATAGGCTCTGGAGTAGAAGCTACTGCCTGTCCTCCCCCTCTAACTAGACTCCCCAACGAGTCCATCATTTGTTTCATCTGGTTCTGATGAGCAAGATTCTGCTGCTCCATCAAAAGCTGTGTCTGCTTCAACTGCGCTTGCATGTGCTCAACTGAAGGGTCTTGTGCTGCAACGGCCTCACCTGCCACAGCTTGATTGTCGTCTTGTACTTGATCTTCCATTCTACGCTCCCATTAAAACTTCCTGAGATGGATTTATCCCGGGATTTGTTGCTTGACCTTCTGCATTCATACTTGGTGCCAAGTTTAGTCCACCACCCCGTCCCGGCGCAACCATCTCTTGTGGAAGCCCCGGCATTTGGCTCTTACCAGCCAATACAGGATTTTGTGTATTTTCACCACTTATAATCGCTTGATGCTGGGCAACGTGCATTCTAAACGCACTCTTCGCCCTCTCTGGAAGCTTGTACCATTCCGGGCTCCGCATTCTCTCCAGATGCTCATCAATGTGTGCCATGTGGTCTTCGTGCATCTCAACTTGCACATTAGCTCCTTGCTCAAGCTTGGTCATCTCAACCCTTGCTCTTGCTCGACTTGGCTCATCATTCCCTAGAAGTCGGCCCATCTCGCCATGTCTCTGCAGCTTCCAGTACATATTAACATCTTTAATTGCACCTAACTGCCAAGCCTCGTTGATCTGCTGACGGCGAATCTCTTCATTGTAAGGCATCATCTGAGAGGTCTCGATGTGAACCTTTACCTGCTTAGGAATAAAATCTCTGTAGAAGATCATGACATCTTCTGGAGTCCCAACTTGACCAAAGATCTCAATAGACCTTTCAAACGGGCCAAACTCTCTCCACAACTGCAGGGCCAGCGTACTGCTTAGCTCAACAGCCTTTACCATGTTCTTTATGGTTGGACCCCATTTCTGGCGATCTGCAGACATAACAACAGATGCCTGACGCCCTGACATAATCCCTTTAGAACTACCCCTGCTTACACCATGAGACCCTGCAATGTCCTCAATAGCCTTCTGGTATCGCTCTGGCGCATACTCCACGTAACGAGGTAGAGGGGGAGCAGACAAAAACGACGGTCTAAACTTCGCAGTTGACCGCACGTTCAAAATAGCTCCGGGTTGGTTTGGCACCCTTGTTGGCCCATCGACCAACGAGTTCTGTTCAGCTACAAGCCGAGGCTGCGCATGCATACGACGCGACATCCAAAGGTCGGTCTCTGCACTGTTCAGGTTGCGCTGCACTTCAAGTGCTTGGCGAATAGCAGATTCCCCCCACATTGTGGAAGGGTGCTCCATGTCATAAATTGGGTAGACCGGCAACTCCCGTCCGGGCAAGTCTTCTTCGTGCAGAACCTGTTGGTTCGCAACAACTATGCGACGGCCCTCTGGATACTCCAAGGTTGGCCGCTCATAGTAATTCAACACCAGAACCAACTCTCTCTCTCGGTCCACACTCTGGTATCCATCAACCTCTTCGTATCGAACAAAGTCACTGCTGTTTGCATCAGCCACAAGAGACTTTGCTTTAGCACCATAGACATCAATCAAGGTTTGCTTCTCTTCAAACTGACGTATGGTGACACTTTTTACCTGACTCCAAGTAGGACCGCCTTCAGGAAACACATCAAATGGAGACGGAGCAACAAACCTCAAATCCCCCATCTTCTTGTATGACCCCTTTGGGACCATAACCTCTTCAGTAAGAGGAGTTCCATACGGAGAATAGACCATCTGGCCATCCTCTCCGGTCATAATCTCCTTGCGAGTCTCATAAACAAGGTTTCCGTCCTTATCAACATCTTGAACCCATTCTGGGGGAGATCCCTCAGAATCCCACATAACACCCAGAAAACCAGTCCCGCATGTGAAGGTCCAGCCAAGTGCCGCCTTAGTTGCCTCTTCGTACTCTTTATCAATGTAGAAGTATTTTAGCAGACGTTCCATGGACCGAGCCATAGCCCTTGCATCCTTTCCCGGACGAACAAGAGACACAACAGGAACTGGGTCATTCTGCAATGCCACAGCAATCATCGATCTAAAGGCTTGAAAAAGGTAGTTGTGAGTCACTCTAAAGTTAGAAGGATCGTCTTGGCGCAACTTAGACAAGTCAACCAGTCGGTCATTCTGAATAACCTTATACTGGTCCCCATGAATCGCATACAAAGTCTCCATCCACTCGATGTGCTTTCGATTCATATTGCGCTCAAGAACCTTATACCGGCTCTTGATTCGCTGGGCAGTATTTAGATTTTTCACTGACTCTGCGTAACGTGCCATGACTACCTCTTTTACCTATACAAAGGGAACTCTGGGTTTGCTAAAGCGTTTGGAAAAGGAACGCTTTGAGCCCGTCGCTTCCTCTCCTCAATGGCCTCATCTGCAGCCATCTCTCCCTCAAGAACCCCAAACCTTCTGCGATATTCCGACAACTCAGCCTCTGCTGCAGCCTGTTGAGCAGCGGCGTCAACAGCAAAGCGGTCAACCTCAGAAGCATAGCGTAAGTCAGCATACAAAGGCTGATTGCCCATAAGCTGACTTTCCCTTGCTTGCACCATTCCCATAAGAGCTTCTTGCCTACGTCTGTTTGCTGCCTCTGGAGTTGCCTCATACACAAGGCCCTGATTCGGAACATAACCTAAAGCTCCGGTTGCTGCCTCTCGCTGTGGAGGCAACGCTTGCATATTTGCCGGTGCATTAGTTCCCATCACATCATACACTGTCTGCGATATAGGATTGCGGGCAACAGGAGACCCCTGAAGCCCTTCGTTTGCAACTTGCCGAGCTACCATGTCTTGACCCGTCTGAACTCCAGCCTGCGCCATTGCCGGCATCGCTGGGGGCTCTGGCTGAGTTAAACCAAGTTGCGCTGCAACGGCGTCGGTCCCAGTAAGCCCAGCCCTCCCGGCCAACCCTTCACCAATTGATGTCGCAGTATTGAGGGCCTTCGTCACGCCAGTTTCTCCCATTCCTGCCGCGCTAGCTGCAGTCTTTCCTGCCGCTCCACCAATTGCGCCGCCAATCATAGCACCGACCGGCCCACCAAGGGCGGCTCCAACAACCGTTCCAGCAGCACCAATAAGAGGGCTCAACCAGTCATCATCCTTTTTTTTTGGTGGAGAAACAGGTTTCTTAGCTGTTCTTCTTGCTGCCATGATTACTCCTAAAGCCAAAGGTTAAGCTGCTCGTCATCATCTTTCTTTTCTAAATCGTCGACAATCTTTGGGGGAGACTTGCTCCACCCCGTAGACTTAGCAACGGTTTTTTTCTTGACGACATCATCAACGCTGACCTGATTATGGACGAAAAGGGCGATCATTGCAGCAAAAAGAACATCGTCATGGCATCCCGCTAAATGGTCGGCTCGGTTTCGTTTCTCGTCAAGAACAAACGTCAAGCACTCATCTAGCACAGCCTTTATAGGTATTTCCACTGATTCATTTTCAATCGCCACATCAAACCTGTCGATAATCATATCCCGGGTTCTGTTATCCGTATGAAATCCCGGATGGTCTGT
>Ga0316202_10001952_pt1 | contig 14454 bp, 9 predicted proteins | sample 3monrhotite_MG_FD_204934 | JGI IMG/M metagenome (GOLD analysis project Ga0316202, IMG submission 204934) | Microbial mat bacterial communities from mineral coupon in-situ incubated in ocean water Damariscotta River, Maine, United States -... | ecosystem: Environmental > Aquatic > Marine >... | reverse complement strand
CCACAGGTCTTCCATACTGCCACCACCGCGAATAAGCAGAATCACCTGCGGTGGAGTTTCCATGCTGCTTAACTTGTTGAGTGCGCGGGCAATTTCAGATGGCGCACTGCTGCCCTGGACTAAAGCGGGGCTGAGCGTGAGCTCAAGCCAGGCAGGGCGAGTAGCAAGCACCTTTTTCACATCTTCAAATGCAGCAGCAGTGGGAGAGGTGACAATGCCGATATGTTTGGGTAGAGCAGGGATCTGTTGTTTGCGGGATGCATCGAAATATCCCAGTTCTGCATATTGCTGTTTGCGGCGTTCAAACTCAGCCGCCAGTTTACCTGCACCGGCTGTCTCTACACGGCTGATAATCAGTTGGTAGGTGCCACGCGGTTCATAAAGGCTGATATGGCCGGTGAAAACAAATTCACCACCTTCCTGTACAATATTTTTCAAACGCGCCGCGGTTGAGCGCCAGATCACCGCAGAAATTGATGCGTGTGCATCTTTGATGGTGAAATAGAGGTGCCCGGATGAAGGGCGAGTTAATCGTGAAACCTCACCAGTGACCTCAACCCTGGCAAAACCGATCTCCAGCATCTGTTTGATGCGGGCAGTCAGTTCGGTGACAGTGATCGGGGTATTTTGTTGTTCGGCAAGCACAGCTGCAATCATGTCTTAAGTGGGCAGTGGGTCAATCTGTTTTAATTGAATGGGATGATGGCACCCAAGCAAATAATCCACGTAAGCAGGGTTTCTCTCAAAATAATGTGCTTTCACCAAAATTAAATGCTGTTTCTTATCAATGTTGAATGACTGCTTTTGACCCAGGCTGTGTGAAAAGATGAAATATCTCAGGCAGGTGGGAGTTCAACCCTAAATAAACATGGTATTACAAGTATGTGGTAAGAAAGAGCTCATATTTGGGCGCAATTGTCCGATAAACCCTATAACTCACCACTTTCAAAAACGGCTTTTAGTTCTCACACAGGCTGGGCCAAACTACGACGTTCGTTAGCAATCTCATAATATTTCCTTTCACAAACCTTTTGATTCTAATATCATGGATTCATGAGGCTAAACAAGGCGTGGAAATTCTACGCAACTTTAACTTTTTCGGTAATGTTGACCGTAAGCATTATCTTTTATCTACAATTTTTAGGTAAGAGAAGCATTGAATTTGCAGCACCTCTTGTTGATGCTTCTATGGAAATAAAGCTTGAACTGGCTCTTGCTCACCTGACTCACCTGCAACAAGTTACCAACAAATCCAAGACTATGAGCGATGTTGAAAAACATCTTCATAGCGCTCTTTGGTATACGAATGCCATGCTAAATGGAGGGAGTAATGAAGAGGGGACTTATATTGCCCTAGACGATGACCATCTTTCGACTTTAATAATCGGGGTGGAAAATCAGATAAAGAAACTCGATGATCTGGTACATAGTTAAATGCATTCTGGCGCTCAACTACATCAAGGTGACCCTGTTGACCTAGCGTTTGATGAGATGTTCGAGCTGGTAATGCTACATGCAGATACAGTGGAAACAGCATTACAAAAAGTGCTTCAAGATGAAAGCAAAAGCATGGTTGGAAGTGGCACGATTATCATTGCTATTCTAATGGGGTGCTTTGTTCTTATTAATTTTAAGAGCCTTCAAAAAAGTGAATTTCAATTAACATCCGCATTAGAAGCCCTCTCTACGATTGATCCCCTTACATCAGTGGAAAATCGAAGAGCCTTTGATAGATATTTATCCAGTGAGTGGGGGCGTTCTCAAAGGGTAGGATTAGTGTTGTCTATAATCATTTGCGACATAGATTTTTTTAAACAGTACAATGATTCACTAGGTCACTTGGCGGGCGATGAATGCCTTAAGAGAGTAGTAAAGGCCATGCGCTCCTGCATAAGTCGCTCGGAAGATCATATATCAAGGTATGGAGGTGAGGAGTTCACTCTTACGCTTCCATCCACTGATTCAGAAGGGGCCCTCAAGATTATGGAGCGTATAAACAATGCTCTTGCCGCAGCGGAGATAAACCATCCTAATTCATCTGTATCTAACTATGTCACGTTAAGTGCTGGGATAGCCACAGTGATCCCCATCCCTAGCCTAAGTGTTTCCGATTTCCTATCAGAAGCAGACAGTGCGCTTTACAGAGCAAAAGAAAGTGGACGAAATAAAGTAATCACCGTAAATATGTAGTTAATATTATTGAGGCAAATACGGAACTCAATGAATGACCATTTGTGGCCTTCGAAAGCGGTCATTGGGTACAGAGGCAAAAGAGCCTCAGAGTTAAACCTTGCAATGCGGGGGGAGTAAGTTTTGATTCTAATGATTATTATGGAATTCAGTGAGGCATCGTTTAAGGTGCTGATATGAGTAAAGATCTTTGGATGATTTTTTATGTGACTTACGGTGTGGCGGGGCTGTTGATGTTGGCCATACTGATTCGGGGATTGGTGAAAAAGCATCCGATGAAAAAGATAGTTGGTGATCTCGGTAGGCCGTTGTTGATGATTATTCTCTCGCTGGTGCTCTGGTATGGCACGATCTATATCGGTGGAGACTTTGCTGGAAGGTTCTAATTATTCATTATCTCAACATGCTAGATCTGTTATCGAATCTAGTATGACAATTACCACATTATTTCCCTATTGAATTCAAATGAAGGTGCCTAGCATGACAATTGGGTGTTAAAAAAAGAGCTCACGACTTCAAATGCTGAGCTTCGGGGATGTGATACTTCATTTCGAGAATATCATTCCCATTCAAAACGGTGACGCATAGTGTGCCAAAATCTACTGGCAGGTATTCAACGAAGTGAACTGTGATCTACAAAACATTCGCCTAACATCTTTGGGCAATCTAAATCCATATGAAACGCGATAGGCTGTTTAGTATGCTGCCGGCGGTTTGATCCTTTGGGTGATTCTTGGCCGTTTGTGGGACTGCTCTTTGCCGATTGTGCAGCTTTGGGAAAGGGAATGACTGGCCCTGTTCTGATGCTCTATAAAGCAAACTGAAGATTCCCTGCTATAGTCGGTTCAATCATTATAAAAAGGGGAAGGAAAGGTAACGATGCGTCAAATGAAATATGACTCTGATTTTCAGCCCGATTTTCTAGGCTACGATATTACAGAACATTTATCGAAGAGGCCTACAACAGCTATCTACCGGGCTACTCGCCTATCTGACTCTTTGCCCGTAGTGCTTAAGTTTCTTAATGTGGAATATCCAAGTGCCAGCCAATTGAATGATATCAAATATGAATGTGAACTAATCAGAGCTATAGACTATCCGGGTGTGATAAAAGTTCATGCACTCGAAAAAATAGACCATTCAAGCGTTATTGTCATGGATGATTTTGGTGGACTTCCTTTACGGAAATATATGGCTGAAAATAAACTCTCTATTGCAGCCAAGTTGCGTATCTCTTTTCGTATCAGTGAAATTATCGGTTATATTCATGAGAATAGTATTTTGCATCGAGATATTAATCCAAATAATATACTGATCAATGCGACCACCAAAGAGATTAAATTTATAGATTTTGGCTGTGCATCTCGCCTGACTCATCAAAATCAGGAGTTAATGCACCCTGATTATCTGGAGGGAACATTAGCTTATATTGCACCTGAACGGACAGGACGCATGAATCGTCCTGTCGATTATCGTAGCGATTATTACTCATTAGGTATTACTCTTTATGAGCTGTTTTTGAACAAATGTCCATTTGAAACGCAGGATAGTATGGAGATGGTTCATCTGCATATCGCATCTGTACCGCCTAGTTTGTATAGTCAGGATGCCTCTATTCCGAAGAATATTTCACGGGTTGTGCAGAAGTTACTCGAAAAGAATGCCGAGAATCGCTACCGGAGTAGCGTCGGTATTTGTAATGATATAGAGCAATGTTTGCAGTCGCTCGACAAGCCTGAAGTGGAGTTTGTAGCCGGAAAGTATGACGTTTCAGATCAACTGCAAATACCTGCAAAGCTCTATGGTAGAAGTGCTGAAGTTAAACGTTTGATGGCTGCCTATGAATATGTCTGTGCTGGGAACTCTGCTCTTGTGTTGGTAGCTGGATTATCGGGTATTGGGAAATCATCGCTGATTCACGAAATCCATAAGCCTATCGCCAAACGTAGAGGTTTTTTTATAGCCGGTAAATTTGATCAATACCGACGTGATATTCCATATTCTGCTCTCATTCAGGCTTTCACAAGTTTAATTCAGCAGATTTTAACTGAAAGTGAGGATCGAATTGCCTACTGGCGCGACTCTATTCTCGCTGTGTTGGGGCAAAATGCTCAAGTTATTATTGATGTTGTTCCTGAGCTTAAATTTATCATTGGCGAGCAAGAGCCGGTAATGCATTTAGCTGCACCAGCTGTGCAAAATCGTTTTCATTATAACTTTATAAATTTTGCAACGTTGTTTGCGCAGGCGGAACATCCTTTAACCCTGTTTCTGGATGACCTGCAATGGGCTGATAGTCCATCACTGCGTCTGCTTGAGCTATTGAGCAGCGGCTCGGCCTGTAAGTATCAGATGATTATAGGTGCATATCGACAAAATGAGGTTAATGCTGCACACCCGCTGCAACTGGCATTAAAGCGGATTAAGAAGGGGGATACCTGGGTCGAGGAGTTATCTCTGCAGCCTCTGCAACCGCAAGTTATTGGCGAAATTATTAGTGATACCTTCTTATGTGACATATATAAGGGACAAGCCCTTGCCGAGCTGGTTGGCCGTAAAACGGCAGGTAATCCTTTTTTTATTAATCAACTGTTAACAAGTATGCACAATAACAAACTGATCAGCTACGATTACTTCAATCATCAATGGCGTTGGCAAATAAGCCAAATCGAACATGTTTCAATCAGCGATAATGTCATTGACTTGTTGGCAACGAACCTCCAGAAATTACCGAAGTGCACGCAACGATTGTTGCAGTTGGCTGCCTGTATAGGCAATCATTTCACGTTGAATGTTCTGGCCGTAGTTAGTCAAAAAACAGCTGATGATGTTGCTGCTGAATTGGGTCCTGCGCTCAGTGCGATGTTTATTGTTCCTGTTGGAAATGCATGTAAATACTTTGGCAGTACGGCCTCTTCTGATGTGCAGAATAGTCATGGGTTTGATGTCAGCTATCGTTTTATGCATGATCGTATCCAGCAGGGAGCACACGACCAGCTCAGTGTTGCCGAAAAGAGTTTAGCCCACTATGTAATTGGCAATCTGTTATTGGAGGGTACAGCGGGCTCACTGCTGTCAGAGAAAGTATTTGATATCGTCAATCAGTTTGCTCAGTCGGTTGAGATGGTTGTTGATGCACAACTCCGGCTACGCGTAAGCGAACTGAGCGTAATGGCAGCCAGCAAAGCCAAAAAATCGATAGCCTATGAAGCGGCCCTGAATTATATCAAGTTAGCGGATGTTTTTCATTCGGGTGTGTCACAGGCGTCATCGCAGCTGCAGTTTTGTATATGTGTTGAACGGGCAGAGTGTGAACAGCTCAATGGTAATAGAGAGGCTGCAGAAGAGATGTATCTGCGGGCTCAACAAAAAGCCAAAAATAGGGATCAGCACGTTGTAGTTTTAGAGTCTATGATCCATTTCTACACCAATATCGGTGATTTTGAACATGCGTACAGTATCGGTCGTCAAGCTGTCAGACTGTTCGGGGTGTCTCTGCCCACAAGTTTTATTCCACCACTGTTTTTAGCAGACCTGGCGCGGGTGAAGTGGCGTATGCGGGGTAAAGAAGTCGCTGATCTTATTGAGCTACCTTTATGTCAGGATCAAGATATAAATACAGCCATGCGCCTGATTGCTGCGCTGCTTAAAGCTGCTTATCAGATTCGTCCTGAGCTCTGCATTGCAAATGCGGTGAAGGCTGTGAACTTAAGCCTTAAACACGGTATGATGGAAGATAGCGCCGTCTCCTATGTTGTGTTTGGTGGTATTTTTGTTGGCGGAGTAATGGGAAGGCATCAGAGTGGTTATGACTTTGGTAAGCTGGCTCTAGCCATGAATGAGCGCTTTAATAACCTCAAACAACGCAGTGAAATTAATTTTGTCTCCGGCTATTTTACCGACTTTTGGCTTGAGTCTGCTCAACATACGGAGAACTCTTATCGTCTGGCCTATGAAAGCGGGCTGCAAGCCGGTGATTTTTTCCACCTTTCATGTGCTGCATGTACGATGGTTGAAAGCCAATTTATTCGAGGTGTTCCGGTTGCAGAAGTTAAGTCCCTAGCCCTCGATTATCTGGAGCTGATGAATCGCATTGATAGTCATGAAGCTGGCGGTGCAATCACGGCAACATTACGTTGCATTCAAAACCTGCAGGGTTTAACGGAAACCCCCAGCTCTTTTGCTGATAGTGATGTTGAGGAAGAGGCTTTTAATCAGTTCATTGAAGGGTACACCTCCCAGCATTTTGCTCACTTTTACTTTGTGAATAAGATGCAGGCGCTTTATCTGTGGAAAGAATATGACCAAGCACTCGCCGTTGCTAGGGTCTCTGAAACATATCTCAAATATTCGATTGCAATGTTGCACAGCGTTGAGCATCACTTTTATCATGCACTGATTCTATGCGCTGTTTACGATGTGAGCCGCAACAAAATACATTTAAGAAAAGCTCGAAAGATTCTCAAGCAGTTCGACAGGTGGGCGATACTTAATCCAGGCAACTTTGCCCACAAAGCTTTGCTTATTCATGCTGAAATAGAGCGATTAAGCAGTGGTGGTTGGGCTGTAGCCGATTTGTATGCCAAAGCGATACAATCGGCAGATGAGCATGCTTATATTCAGAATAAGGCTCTGGCAAATGAGCTGGCGGGCCGTTTCTTGAAGAGTAAAAACATTGAGGTGGCAGCCCGTAGCCACTTCAGAGAGGCCTATTACGGTTATCAATTATGGGGAGCAACAGGCATAGCCGATAAGTTGGCTAAGGATTTTCCTTTTGTTGCAAGAGCAGGGCAGCCTGAGATGACAAATAGTGACTCGATGAGTTTTCCGCGTAGCTGTAGCTTTTATACTGAAGCTGCAGTCGATGCAAACTTATATTCTGCTTCTATCGCCTCGTTATCCAGTAGCCATCGAAAGTCGAACCTGGATATAGAAACGATCATTAAATCGACCAGGGTTATCTCTAGCGAAATGATACTTTCATCCCTGCTGCAAAAATTGATGAAAATTATGATTGAAAATGCAGGTGCTCAAAAAGGCTTTTTTATTCGCCTTGTTGAGGGGGAGTTACTGCTTGAGGCTGAAGGCTTTATCAATGAGGAAGTGATCATTCTAGAGGGTATGCCTCTGGATGTGACGCGATTACCGAAGTCTGTTGTGCAATACACGGCTCGTGTTGGTGAAGGGGTAGTGCTTAATGATGCACAATCGGATTCCCGCTTCTGGGATGATCCTTACATTGTATCCATGCAGCCCAAGTCACTGCTTTGTATTCCGGTGAGTCATCAGGGTGAAGTGAAAGGCATTATCTACCTGGAAAATAACCTGATAAGTGATGCTTTCACTCCCGATCGTTTTGAGTTGTTACAAATGCTCTCTACCCAGGTCGCTATCGCTATTGAAAACTCACTGCTTTATGCAAATATGGAGCAACGTGTAACAGAGCGGACCATGGAGCTATCGGTGTTGGCTAAAAACCTGGAAACAGCAAACAAAGCGTTAGAGGAGCTGTCGCTCACTGATGCTTTAACTCAGATAGCCAATAAGCGACACTTTGAGAATGTCTATAAAGATGAATGGAAAAGGGCAATGCGCTCTGAGACATTATTAACATTGATGCTTATCGATATTGACTGTTTCAAGCTTTATAATGATACCTATGGGCATGTGGAGGGAGATCGCTGCCTGCAATTAGTAGCTGGTGCGCTTAATCGTGTGGTATGCCGCTCAAGTGATCATCTGGCCCGTTTTGGAGGTGAGGAATTTATTGTTATTCTCACAGACTTAAATCAAAGTGAAGCATGTTCTATGGCAGAACGGCTGGTGGATAGCGTGTTTAAATTAGCGCTTCCACATCAATCTTCGCTGGCTGAAAGTGTCGTGAGTATCAGCTTAGGTGTGGCCCAGGTTGTTCCTCAAAAGGGTGATGACCCGCTAACTTTTATAAGTAAAGCAGATCAAGCTCTCTACAAAGCAAAAACAAGTGGTCGAAATCGTTTTTGCTCATAATTATAATGTCTGTCGGGCATGAATGCTTGAGTTGTTAGAAATCAGGCAGCAGAAATTAATAATGATAGCTGCCGGAGATAGTGGCTTATCGACTATCTAAATCTGTCCATGGACTTCATTTTATACAGTCGCTAAGGTTCGCGACGTTTTAGGTGCCCGAACGTTTTTCGACTAAGGGTGAAACGGGAAGTCCGGTAAGGTGTACACACCAATTCCGGCGCAGCCCCCGCTACTGTAGGCCTGACAACGCTGTTCAAAACCACTGGGTGCTTCACAAAACTCGGGAAGGAAAACAGCTGAGGATGAAGGCAAGCCAGGAGACCGGCCTAAAGCAGAAATCTATGGATTTCAAACAGGATAGTCTCGGTGGGAGGCAAGTCGTGTATGGCTTGCCGCAATCTGAGCTTTCGATATCGGCATACATCTACGTCTTACTTTCTTCGATCTACCCTGATTATTTATATATAACTGCACGGCGGGTGCATTCAGGAGAAAGATGCTAGTTAGTATTAAAAAAAGACATATCATGATGGCGATGGCGACAATGTTTATGAGTCCATCAATACAGGCCGCAGAACAACTACCTGAGCTGGTGATTACCGCTCAACGTATTGCTCTGGATCAGGCTTCAGTCAGTGCTGATATTACGATCATCGACCAAGCAGTAATCAGACAATCACAGGCAACTTCAGTAGCGGACCTGCTTAGATCACAAGCTGGTATCAATGTTGCATCAACAGGTGGGCCGGGTAAAAACACATCGGTGTTTCTGCGTGGTGGTAACAGCGGGCATACGCTGGTATTGATTGATGGTGTGCGTGTGGGTTCAGCTACGGTTGGTAGTTTTGATTGGAGTAACCTTTCCACGGCGGATATTGAGCGTATTGAAATTGTACGTGGCCCTCAGTCATCACTGTTTGGTGCGGATGCAATGGGTGGTGTGATTCAAATTTTCACCCGTAAAGGTGAAAAAGGATCACAGGTTCGACTGCACAGTGAAGTTGGATCCTATGGGACAGCATCAGGTCAAATGAGTGTGTCGGGTAAAACAGAAGAAGATACCTCCTACGCCTTAACGGTCGATGCCTTTCGGACCAAAGGAGTATCTGCAGCGGCTAGTGGTACAGAACTTGATCCATATAGAAAATTAACGGTTTCCGGCTCCATTGGATTACCTGTTGGTGATGGTGAGCTAGAAATTGTTGCCAGAAATGTTGACGGTAAAACCGGTTTGGATGGTTTTGGTCCGGTCGATGTTTTGAACTATGTGAGCAATACCAGACAGAGTGTGGGAAGCGCTAAACTGACGTATCCTGTTTCTGATACGATTGAAACCAGTGTGCAGCTATCGCGTTCAACGGACGAAGTAATTGGCAGTGATCCAGCCGGAGGTTTTAATAACTCAGATTTCCGTACACGCATGGATCAACTGAGCTGGCTGAACCATGTTGATCTGGAGCCTGTTTCAATGCTGGTTGGTTTGGATATGTATCGCAGTAAAGGTTATAGCGGTAGTGCGGGCCTGGATCGTTCGATTCGACAGACAGCCGGTTTTGCCGTGCTGGCATGGCAGGGTGATTGGATTGATCTGAACGGATCAGTGCGTTTTGATAAAAACTCATCCACCGCGAATAAAACCACCTATAAGGCTGGCATGGCGCTGCATCCTGTTACAGGGCTGAAACTTACTGCGAACTATGGGACTGGTTTTAAAGCACCATCACTCAATGATCTCTACTTTCCAGCATCTGCTTTTTCAGCTGGTAACCCGAACTTGAAACCTGAGACCAGTCGTGGTTGGGATGCAGGTGTATCTTATGATTTTGATAAGGATGCTCTGAAAGCGGGTCTTGGTTTTGTCTGGTTTGATCAGTCCTATAAAAACCTGATCGCATGGCAAGGGCCACCACCAACCTTCTTTTTCTCACCTGCCAATATTGGTAAAGCGCGTACCCGTGGCTTAGAGGTGTCTGGTAATCTGGCTTATGGTCCTGCCTATCTCAATGCCAACTGGACATATTTGAATGCCAAAGATTCCAATACAGGTAATTTATTGGCGCGCAGAGCAAAGGATTCAGGTAATGTGACCGTGGGTGGAACACTGGCGGGGTTGAATCTGGAAGTGGCCTGGCATGTGGTTGGCCCACGATTCTCATCGGCAGGCAATGTTAAACGCATGTGGGGCTATCAAAAGACAGATGTTCGGGCAAACTATGCAATCAATAAGCAGTGGAAGCTGACTGCTCGAATCGATAATGCAGGGAATAAAAAATATGAAGAGATATCCGGTTATAGTGTGTTAGGGCGCGCCTGGTATGCTGGCTTGAGCGCTAGTCTCTGATGATTCAATCGGGGTATGTCAGACTGATAGCTGCATCTGTTGCGGCTATCAGTCTGCATGCTCTGTTATTTTCGATGATACCCGGTCAGCAGAAGGCCGTTCAATTTCATCCTCCTGGTTCATTGCAAATAGAACTGCTTGCACAGCAAGAGCAGGTTCAATCAGATCAGGAAAAAACCGTAGTAGAAACTCCTATCCGATCACGTCATGAAACATCAAATAAGAATGAATTAAAAAAACAGTTGAAGGCAGACCTCACACCGCGAGAAGTGATAACCCAAGCCGCTCCGATTACGGTTGTGGATCATAAAACAGTTACCTTTATCCCTGCTGAAAAAGAGTCTGTGCAAGAGAAGAGGGGGGAAGAGTCCAGTCTTGTTGAAGCTGTTGAAATAAGAGAACCTAACAAGAACGTCATTGCTAAAAAATCCAGTGATAAAATCACAGCGCCCGTCTCGGCATCTGCTCAAACAACAATCATTCCACAACATATTCAATCCGATATTATTGCCAGCGTGCATTATCCGCGTCAGGCCAGACGGCGTGGTTGGCAGGGTGAGGCTCAGTTTTTACTTAATATCAATGCGCAGACTATTCAGGCAGTCACCATGCTGGCATCAACTGGTTACCCAATTCTTGATCGTGCTGCACAACGTGGCCTCTCTGCTGTTCATCATATTCCATTATCCAATGGCCTGTATCAGATGCCCGTGTCGTTTCGTCTACAATGAAATATTTTCTCTTCGTTCTGTCTGTTCTCAGTTATTTTTTGATGACAGGTGCGGCTCAGTCAGCGCCACTTCGTATTCTTGCTCTAACGCCGCATGCCTGTGAAATGCTTTATGCCATAGGGGCTGGTTCCCAAATTGTGGGCGCTGTCTCATATTGTGATTATCCGGCCGAAGCCAACGCTATTCCACGTGTGGGAAGCTATGTGCGCATCAATACAGAATCAGCCCTGCGCCTGAAACCTGATGTTGCCATAGTTCGTGAGAAAAATGTGGTTGGTATTGAAACTTTAAAGAAGATGGGGGTTAAAATAATCATCTCTAACCCGGTCAGTTTCGAAGACGTGTTTGATGACATCCTTCTGTTGGGAAAGATCACAGGACATCAGGCTGAAGCAGAGACATTAACGCAGCAGTTACATGATAGATTGCAACAGGTTCGGAGCAAAAGTCGTTCCGATACGGCTGTGTTTTACGAAGTGTGGCATGATCCTATTATTACTGCCGGAGGACCTAGCTTTATCAATGATCTTATTCATGAGGCCGGTGGAAATAATGTCTTTGCATCGATTCAAATTGAAACGCCCCATGTGAATATTGAATCGGTGGTCAGGGCGAATCCCTCTCTGATTGTGATTCCTTTAGAAAAGAGAAATATCAGAGAGCGTAAACAGTTCTGGGGAAAGTGGTTGGGCAAAGAGGTACGATTTATATCGATTGATCCAGATCTTCTACATCGCCCCGGCCCGCGTCTGCTGGATGGGCTGGAACTATTGCAGCAGGCATTGCAGGAGAAGCAATGAGTAATAAAACTGATCAGCCGAATTTTTCTGAGCAGGAGCGTAATACACTATATGATGTGATTTATGCGCGACGGGATATGCGCCATTTTGTCCAGGGTAGTGTGGATAGAGCTGTTTTATCTCGTATTTTGGATGCCGGACATGCCGCACCATCGGTGGGGTTTATGCAGCCGTGGCGTTTTGTTCGCATTACCAAAACAGAACTCAGAGAGCAGCTCATCTCTCTGGTTGAAGCGGAAAAAGTGCGTACATCGGATCAGATGGATGCGCGCAAAGCCGAGTTCATGCGCCTGAAGGTTGAAGGCATTCGTGACTGTGCCGAGTTGATTGCTGTGGTGCTGGCACCTGATGACGGCACTGTGTTTGGGCGCCGTACCATGCCCGAAGAGATGGCACTCTGCTCAACATCATGTGCTATCCAGAATATGTGGTTGGCTGCACGCGCAGAGAATCTGGGCATGGGCTGGGTCTCCTTTTTTGAACCCGCTGATGTGGCTTCTCTGCTGCATTGTCCTGAAGGCAGTAAACCCATCGCGCTGTTGTGTTTGGGGCCGGTAAAAGCATTTTACGACAGACCGATGCTGGAAAAAGAAGGCTGGCGTGATCGCGAATTGATGAGCTCAGTGCTTTCTGAAAACCAATATCCTGTTCACCACAAAGACACAGAGGCACAAAGTTAAATGGAAGTCTTTCTTTGTGCCTTCGCGTCTTTGTGGTGAATGCTTATATGAATGCATTGATGATTCAGGGGACTGCCTCAGGGGTTGGCAAGTCTGTGCTGGTAGCCGGTTTGTGCCGTTTGCTGGCGCGCAATGGTGTCTCTGTTGCCCCGTTTAAACCTCAGAACATGAGCAATAATGCCGCCGTTACCATTGATGGTGGCGAGATTGGCAGGGCGCAGGCATTGCAAGCATTGGCCTGCGAACTTGAACCTACCGTACATATGAATCCTGTGTTGATTAAACCTGAGGCCGATGAAAAGGCGCAGCTGGTGGTGCGAGGCAAGGTGGTTGGTCAATTGCATGCCAAACGTTTTCGTGAAGATCGTATCGGCTGGATGGATATGGTGCTGGAATCGTTTGCCATACTTCAATCTGAATATGATGTGGTGATCATTGAAGGGGCTGGATCTCCCGCCGAACCGAATTTGCGCGAGGGTGATATTGCCAATATGGGTTTTGCCGAGGCTGCCGATGTGCCGGTCTGGCTGGTTGGTGATATTGATTGCGGTGGTGTGTTTGCGGCACTCACAGGTTCGCTCGATATTCTCTCTGCATCTGAACAGCAACGTGTGAAAGCTTTTGTGATCAACCGTTTTCGCGGCAATATGGCTCTGCTGGATGATGCACTGGTCTGGCTGGAACAGAAAACAGGACGACCTGTTGCCGGCGTGGTTCCATATCTATCGCTGGAGCTGCCTGAAGAAGACAGCCCATTCCGTCACCTCTCCGATAATATGCAAGATGATACCCAGCTCAATGTGGCAGTGATCGCTTATCCACGTCTCTCCAATCACGATGATATTGATCCACTGGCATCGGAAACAGGCGTGAACCTGCGTTTTGTGCGTAGTGCTGATGCGTTAAATCCTGCCGACCTGATTATTTTGCCCGGCTCCAAGCATGTGGCTTCTGATCTGCAATGGCTACGGGAAAATGGTTTTGTATCTGTCTTGGAAAGGCATTTGCGTTATGGCGGTAAGGTGTTGGGTATCTGTGGTGGTATGCAGATGCTCGGTGAATCGATCACGGATGATGGCATTGAAGGCGGCAGTGCAGAGGGGCTGGGTTGGTTACCACTCTCTACCACGATGCTGGAAGAGAAAACGTTGCGACAAGTCGATCAATCTGCGACGGCTTTTGCAGGTAATCGTGTCACGGGTTATGAAATTCATCATGGTGAAAGTGATAGTGATGATGCGCTATTTCCTTTTGCAGCCCGCTCAGGTGATAGACAGGTCTGGGGCACTTATGTGCATGGCCTGTTTGAACAGGGCGAATTCCGCAAAACCTGGCTGAACGAGATCGGATTTTCCGCCAGTGATGGCAAAAATCAGCATGAGCGTACGATGGCATCATTAGATCTACTGGCCGATGCTCTGGAGGCGGCTATTGATCCTGAGTTGTTAGCGCCGCTACTGCAGGGGAAATGATGACGATGATTTTACTGTTGGCTTTGTTGCTGGAGTGGGGCATTGGCGACCCTCGTTCGAAATTGCATCCGGTTGCGCTGTTTGGCCACTGGACGTTGTGGTGTGAATCGTTTTTATATGCGGCAACACGGCAACGCGGTTTGATGGCTTATCTCTATGTGATCATGATTCCATTTGCTCTATTGTGGTTTCTGCATGCGTTGATCGGTTGGCCCTTCGATGTGCTGTTGG
>Ga0316202_10001951_pt1 | contig 14462 bp, 12 predicted proteins | sample 3monrhotite_MG_FD_204934 | JGI IMG/M metagenome (GOLD analysis project Ga0316202, IMG submission 204934) | Microbial mat bacterial communities from mineral coupon in-situ incubated in ocean water Damariscotta River, Maine, United States -... | ecosystem: Environmental > Aquatic > Marine >... | reverse complement strand
CTTTGCTGCGTATAATACGGCAAAACATGTTGGTGCCCATCACCTCAGATATTTTTCTCATTCTGAAACCCGCAGCTGAACAGCCTGTAGAGTGCATTGAATTTTGTGGCTGACGAAGCGCTATGAGGGTCTATTGCGACAATATGCATTGTACAACGTGCGAAAGTAACCAACGCGACCAGACGTAAAAAGCAAGGTACGCTACAGATCGTAACGACTCCGCCCGGCAGGGAACTTTTCAAACCCACAGAACATGATATTTATCAAAATGTTAATACATCCTCTAAACGGCCAATTGCGGAATCCAGGATCATGACCCCGGACGAATATTGCCAGGATAGAACGACTAAAAGCGGTTCCAGCTTTTATTACAGTTTTATGTTTTTGCCCGAGGCACAACGCAAAGCCATTACCGCCCTGTATGCTTTTTGTCGCGAAGTGGATGACGTAGTAGACGAATGCAGTGATGCCGACCTCGCCCGCAGTAAGCTCAGCTGGTGGCGTGCAGAAATTTTTGGCACCTTTGATGGCAAGCCCAACCACCCCGTCTGTCAGGCATTAACCACCAGCATTACCAACTTCAATTTACCCAAAGAACATTTCATCGAAATCATCGATGGCATGGAAATGGATTTACAACAAACCCGTTACAACACGTTTGCAGAATTGAACCTGTACTGTTATCGCGTCGCCAGTGTGGTGGGGTTGATGGCTGCAGAAATCTTTGGCTTCGAAGATCACACCACCCTGGACTACGCTCACAATCTCGGCCTTGCCTTCCAACTCACCAATATTTTACGCGACGTAAAAGAAGACGCCGAGCGCGGACGCATCTATTTACCGTTGGAGGAACTGGAAAAATTTACTGTCAGCGAACAGGATATTCTCGACAACCACTGTACGGATAACATGAAAAAGTTGCTCGATTTTCAGGCACAGCGGGCACAGAGCTATTATGACAAAGCCTTTGCTTTACTGCCGGAAGCTGATCGTTATGCTCAACGCACCGGCTTGATTATGGCCAGCATTTACCAGACCACCCTGAACACCATTCAGCAGGACAGCTGTCAGGTTCTGTCGCAGCGTATTTCCAGCGCTCCACTGAAAAAGCTCTGGATTGCCTGGCGTACCGCACGCACAGAAAAACGCCGCCACCGAAAATTCCTTGCGAGTCGATGAAACCTGTCCCTGAAACAAAACCGGTTGTGGTGGTCGGTGGCGGTTGGGCAGGCATCGCTGCTGCCATAGAACTGGCACGTCATGACACCCCGGTAATTCTACTGGAGTCTGCCAAGCAACTGGGTGGACGTGCGCGCAGTGTAAACATCGATGAATTACATGTGGATAACGGCCAACATATGCTGTTAGGTGCCTACGAATCCACGCTCGATTTATTACGCAAGATCGGTGTCAACGAAAACGATGTACTGCAACGAAGACCGCTGTCTTTACAATGGTACCAGCCCGGAAAAAAGCCGATTTCTCTCAACACGCCCAAATTACCGGCACCCTTTCATCTCGCCTGGGCCTTGTTAACGCTGACAGGTCTATCACTGCGGGATAGGCTTTCTGCCCTGCGCTTTGCCCGACAACTGGAAAAAACCAGTTTCACTATTGATCATGATTGCAGCGTTGCTGATTTTCTGGCGAAATACCAACAATCCCCGACGCTCATTCATGCCCTGTGGGAACCGTTATGTATCGGTGCATTGAACACACATCTGCACGAAGCCTCAGCACAGGTTTTTTTACGCACCCTGGGAGACAGCTTCAACCATGCCCGCAGTGATTCTGATTTATTGCTGACCCGCACCAATCTCGGCTCGATTCTGCCGAAACCGGCAGCGGATTACATCGAAACACACAAGGGCAGCGTTCGCTTGGGACAGCGTGTCAGCACATTGTGCATTGAAAATGGCAGCATCACAGGAATCACCATCGACAACACCAGTATCGCTGCTACCGAAGTCATTCTGGCCACCCCACATACAACAACCCTACGTTTGTTAAACCCGCATAGCTCGTTACAAGCAACCTGTGAACAAATGGCTCGGCTGCAAGACCGCCCCATCTGCACGGTCTACTTACAGTTTGAAAAGACCGTGCGGCTCGGTCGCTTGTTGCGCGGATCACTGGGAACGATCAGCCAATGGGTTTTTGACCGTGGCCTTTATGGCCAGCATGGTTTGATAGCCGTGGTCATCAGTGGCGACGGTGAACATCTGCAATGGGACAATCAAAAACTCTGTGCACAGGTTGCTGCAGAAATTGCAACACAATATCCGCAATGGCCAGCCCCCCTCTCACAACAGGTGATTCGGGAAAAACGTGCTACCTTTGCCAGCACAGTGAACGTCAACCAACATCGTCCCAATGCTGAAACCGCCGTCCAGGGATTATGGCTGGCAGGTGATTACACCAATACTCATTTACCCGCTACCCTCGAAGGTGCGGTGCGCAGCGGACGTCATAGCGCTCAACAAATTATCAGCGCCCACCAACGGCAACGACGCCAGCAACAGGATAAAGCATGAGCACAGCCCAAAAGCTTTTTGCAACACGGGTGATTCTTATCACCGGTGCCGGTGGCGCTATTGGCGCCGCCGCCGCCAAAGCCCTTGCTGCACAGGGAGCCAGTGTTGTACTTATGGGCCGCAGCCTTGCTCCTTTGGAAAAAACCTATGATGCCATTGTCAGCGCAGGTCATGCACAACCGGCCATTTGTCCGCTGGATTTTGCCGCTACGACACTGGAAGATTTCCAACAAGCCACCAATATGATCCAACAGGAATTTGGCCGACTGGATGGCCTGTTACATGCCGCTGCCACCCTTGGCAGCCTCACTCCCATAGAACATTTCGCAACTGATTTGTGGTCGCGAGTGTTGCAGGTCAACCTGACCGCCCCCATGTTGCTGACCCGTGCCTGTCTTCCTTTATTGAAAAGCGCACCCGATGCCGCCATTCTTTTTAGCACTAGTGCAGTCGGCCAGAAGGGCCGTGCCTACTGGGGTGCTTACGGTGTTGCCCAAGCGGGCATTGAAAATCTGACCCAGACTCTGGCGGACGAACTGGAAGCCAATACCAACGTGCGCGTCAACAGCATTGACCCCGGCCCGGTACGCAGTCGGCTGCGCGCCCTCGCTTATCCTGGTGAAGACCCCAATACCCTGTCCGATGCGGAAACAGTGATCCCCGCTTATTTGCATCTTATGATGGGTTCAAGCACTTCCGGACAACGTATCAACGCTGAGGATTATCAGGACAACAATCGGTAACCTTTTATTTAACATGGAATTTTACGCTTTTGGTAGCGTCAGAAAATTCGCTTTTGCGGCAGAATCCAGACTAACAAGACAAAAAATCAATCTTCCACAACGGCAATGATCTGCCGGTTTTTTGACGCTTTTCCGTCACCTAAAAAAATTAACCACTGCAACTCTCTGTTTCATAATGTTTTCATGATTCTTGGCCAAAACTGGCATAAAAATCGCTTACTAGTGTCGAAACCAACATGCTCTTATAACAAACAGGGAATAATCATGGCTAACCTACAGCTTAATAATGTACGCACATTACCTTTACGCTCCGACAGTCTGTTGCCCCTGTTCGATGATCAGCACATGCATGCGCAAACACCGGATGACGGACAACTGCTGTACTTATCCAATCAGTTACAAACCAGCCTCGATCTCGATGAAATACTCAATCAGTTCAGCGATGAAGTTAAATCTTTTATTGCACATCATTATCTGGGTTACAGCAACGATGAAAAAAGCTATGTTTTTTCCACAGGAAAAAATGCGCGGTATCGCCTCAACTACCCCCTCACCCTGCAAGGTGAGCATCTGGGTAAACTGGTGCTATCACGCAAATGCAAATTCACCGAAAAAGAAACTGGGGAAATTGAGCGCTTGATCGGTGCCCTGCTATATCCTTTACGCAATGCATTAATGTATCGCGAGGCTATTCATGCCGCACAAAAAGATGCGCTGACCGGTGTCGGCAATCGTGCCGCACTCAATGAAGCACTAACGCGTAAAATTGAAGTGGCACAACGCCACAAACGCACCCTAGGCATGATTATCCTGGATATCGACCACTTCAAAAAAATCAATGACACCTACGGACACAGTACTGGCGACTGCCTGCTAAAAGCATTGACGCGTACTGCAGAAAAGACTATTCGTATTTCAGATCAATTGTTCCGTTACGGCGGAGAGGAATTTGTTGTGTTACTGCCGGAAACCGGGTTGAAAGGTGTAAAAAACCTTGCCGAGCGTATTCGTCATAACATTGAAGCACTGAACTGTGTCTGCAACGGTGATCACATTAAGATGACTGCCAGCTTTGGCATCGCCACCTTAAATGTCGATGAAAATGAAGAGTCCTTTTTTATTCGTGCTGACAAGGCACTGTACGAGGCCAAAGATAGTGGCAGGAATTGCGCACGGATTGCCGATTAATCCGCAACTTAATCTTTTTTCTGTATCTCTGCGTTAACAATACAGTCGCTAGATTATAAACATATCTGGATATACTAACTTTGGCTGAATTTGTAGTGAAACCAAGTGAAGTACATTAAAAATGTACGGTATTATAAACGCCACTTGTCAGCGCCACTACAATATAACCTCCCATCGTGATGGAACGCTTGTCTGAGAGGGGTTAAACCTCTGATTTCCGCCTCAGCGAAACTGGCCACAGGTTCCGTAAATTACGTTTCAGTATTTTCCGCAGTGATTGGCGTAATGAATCACCCCGCAAACGCTTGGCAATTTGCGCATAACACAACATTTCTTTTATACCCAATATATGCTGTTGGGATTTTCGACTCAATTCTTTTACCGTTTTAATATCCGCCCTTCGTTTTTCATCATCAGCCTTCCAGGTCGCAAACGTCGTCAAACGCCAGAGTTTGTCGATAATCAGCACATAATCTTTTCGAGCATTGCCCAAACAGGCAGCAGCAGCAGTCTTTTCCACAATGGGTACATCATGTAATTTTGATTGGCCAATATTATCCATACGCGCACATAACACCGGGCTGGTTTTGGAAAAATCCTGGTCTGCCGAAAAAGCCTTTTGCAAACATTTTTGGCGAAACGCTTTCGATTTAAGATGCCCTGAAATCTGTTCCAGTTCTGCAAAGGGATTTAATGTATTCTTTTTAATCTGAGGGTTCTTCCGCAACAACTGGTACACCTTTTGCCAAAAACAGGATTCCAGAAAAACTTCGGCAATCGCACTGCTTTTCACTGTTTCAAAATAATCCCGATCATTCAACCATTCCAGCACCGCACCATCTGCAACCAATTCATCCCGACGCACAACAGGCACAGTGAATTTGGCAAACAGCGGTGCATAAAGTGAGAAAAAATAGCGTAGCGGCATTTCACTCATACGCCTGCGCTTCTGCAACGCATCATGATACTTGCACCACAATAGGCGTGTGCGATAAACCCAGTGTGTCGGCCGAAACCGCCCACTGGCATATTGGCCAAGCTTGCACATCACAGCACCGCGGAATTGTGCTTCCGACAACGTCTGCAACATGGGCATGCCAACCACCAGGGTATTGGACGTCAAAAGAGGAAAACCAAAGCGTGGTGTTGCTTCAATTCGCAGTTCATATTGATCAGTCAATACCACATTCTTGATTCTCGGGCGTTCCGTGAGTTGATGTACCCCGGCGATCAAAGAGTACAAAGCAGGTGCCAGCTCTTCTGATATTTTTAAACCCTGCACACGCGGGAAAGGTAACCGGAATATTTTCTGACTGAAAAAAATACCGAGCAATAAAATCACAAGCCAGATTTTCACCATCAACCAATCTTCTGCGGTTTTAATCGTGGGCAACTCTACAAACAACGTATGAGCACTTTCAAAAACAAGATAGGGAAACAAAAAAAGAAAAAAATAACCCGGCAGCATTAATACAAATGCCGCACACAAATGTCCACGCGGATAACGCTCTGAGAAAGCATTAGCCCCCAGCAAAAAAGAGGGCGTAGCCCAGCTTTCCTGTTCGACGGAATCTTTATTTGACATCATTGCCTCCATGTTTGTTTGCAACATTCCACCATTGCATACAATATGTCGAAATAAGAAGTCCGCTATTATAACTGAATTTAGCGTTTCATGAAGCCCCGGAAAACGACTCTTTTCCAGAAGAAGTTAGGTGACGATAAAATAAACAGAAGGAAAAAACTGCGAAATTGATCACCCTTCACAAGACGGGCAAAAATGCGCCAGACAGCGACGACGACAATCAGGAGGCTTTTGCAGGCATCCTTAGCATGACGTACGATAAGCGCATGGCATGTATTCATTAAATACCGCAACATCCGTTTGCAGACCGGTTTCAAGTTGCTGGCGTAATGTCTCATACCCCGCATCACCGACAAGCAATTCCAACCGGGAAAATTCACCAATAGCAATGTACCACTGACAATAATTGCGCAGACACTGCGCCTTGGTATTGAAATACCCGGAAGGTTTCAAGCCATTCAGCTAACTGCGGTAACGGTACATCAAGGGTGGACTGTCGTATCAGACATGATTGAGACTCAAGCTGGGTAATCGCGTGCTCAATATTCGTCCAGGCCGTATTTGAGTAAAAATGGCACCTACCATAACGGCAAAAGGTGTTTCTGTCAGGCACCAGTGTTGCTGCCCATAATATTTCAGCCGCTTTTTATAGATATGGGTTAAAGGTCATCGGCAGGTCTGGTACGGCATCAAGGTGATATTGTCAAATTGATAACGGGTACTTCAGTGCCAAACGAAGCCAACCCCAAATTCTACACCCCGTAGAAACCAGAAAAAGACTTTTTGACGAAGGCAAGTGAATTGCTCTGAAAGCGTACAGCATTATCTCGACGCAAAGGCGCAGAGAGCGCAAAAAAAATTTAAGAATATTTTCCTTTGCGTACTTTGCGTTAGCAACACCTCAGTCAGAACAATACACGGTTTTTTCGTTCTGACGTCATCACTGGAACAAGGCAGTTCACCCACAAACGGACTTTCAGCGTCGGCCTTTTGTGGTTTTACGTGCGCCGTCTGCGTGCTTTTTGCCAGCAGAGCGTTTATTCGAAAATTGCTTGCGGGAAAAACCGCCACGCGTTTTATCCCCTCGCGTGACTTTTGCCACCAATCCCACATTCTTTCGTAAGGTATTAACGGCATCGTCAGGCAAATCTTCCCAGCGGCCAGGCCGTTGCCCTCGAGGCAATGAAACTGCGCCATAACGCACACGCATCAAACGACTGACCTGTACACCCTGAGATTCCCACAAGCGGCGTACTTCCCGGTTGCGGCCTTCGCGCAGGATAACGTGATACCACTGATTGGCTCCCTCGCCACCAGCCCTGGCCACCACATCAAAATGCGCCGGACCATCATCCAATTCAACGCCTTCCTTTAATCGCTTGAGCATGTCCGCCGTCACCTCACCCAACACACGCACCGCATACTCACGTTCAATCTGATGCGAGGGATGCATCATACGATTCGCCAGATCACCATCAGTGGTAATCAATAGTAAACCACTGGTGTTGAGATCGAGGCGGCCGATAGTGATCCAGCGTCCACTGGCCAAACGCGGCAGATGATTGAAGATAGTATCGCGCCCTTCCGGGTCGGAACGGGTGCAGACTTCACCGATAGGTTTGTGATAAATCAGTACACGGCTGCGGCGTTCTTTTAAGCGTGCCTGTTGCACAGGTTTGCCGTCCACCGAGATGCGATCAGTGTCAGATACACGGTCACCTAATGTGGCAATTTGATTATTGACCTTGATACGGCCTGCTTTTATCCACTCTTCCAGTTCACGACGCGAACCATACCCTGCACGCGCTAAAACCTTTTGCAGCTTTTCATTACCTATAGTTTCGCTCACGTCGGATCGGCAGCAGACACTGCATTTTGTTCTACGCTGTTCGGTTCAGCTATTTTTTCAGGGGTAGGAGTTTCATCGGTCATCGTATCAGTATCCATCAATACGGCTGATTCGCTAGCTTCTGTTTCAGTACTTTCTGCTTCATTACTTTCAATGTCGCTCGATGCCACATTTTGTGTATCGTTTGAAGTATCTTCGGCACTATTTTCCACTGTGTTGTCAGCATGCTCAGAGCCAGGTTCGGTTAAATCTAGTTCGGCATTAATGGAATCGATGTCACGAATTTCTGCCAGCGTGGGCAGATCACTCAACCCTTTCAAACTAAAATAATCCAAAAACTGCTTGGTCGATGCGTACATGGCAGGTTTACCCGGTACATCCCGATGCCCGACGACTTTCACCCAGTCACGTTCCATCAGGGTTTTTATGATATTGGTGCTCACGCTCACGCCACGAACATCTTCAATTTCGCCACGCGTAATCGGCTGGCGGTAGGCAATCAATGCCAGCGTTTCCAACAGGGCACGCGAATAACGCGCGGGCTTCTCTTCCCACAATCGAGCAATCCATTGGGCATTTTCCTGTTTAGCCTGATAACGGAAACCACTACCCACTTCCACCAGCTCAACACCTCGAGTCGCACATTCTTCAGCCAGTTCTGTCAATGCCGTACTCAATTCTTCGCGCGATGGCTGGTTTTCATCCAGAAACAGGTTTAACAGGCGATCCACCGACAACGGTTGGCCTGCTGCCAGCAACGCAGCCTCGACAATACTTTTAACTTTCGCCAAATCCAGAACCACGGCACTCAGCGACATCGGGCCAGACGTTTCGTCGGCGGATACGGGTTCGACATTTGTCGTATTCAATATTTCTGCCGTTACAGTTTCAGAGTTTGATGACATAACATACATCCAATAGATACATCGTGCGGTTGTAAGAGGTGTTCTCACTGAACAAGGCCGTACTGCCGACCCTGCAAGTTGTGCCTAAAAAAACGCCATGTTGCGGTGTTCGTCGCTCATTTGCAATGAATAAACCTCTCTCTTCACATCTCGCTTGACACTTTTTCAGACACAACAGCATGGCCTTATGCATTGAGCCCTTCCAGGGATGTTAGCACCCCTGGAGTCTGTCAGAGAATGGCAAAACCAGCAAAATCGTAATTTTTAATACTTTATTTATCAGTAAGTTAAAAATCTATATTGTCGAAGAATTGAGTTCTCGGACAAGCTCCTAGCTACTCGCCCGGAGTTTAATGTGAATCGGTTCATAGGGTTCAGTTTGAATTAACTCAACCAGAGATTCTTTGATAAGCTCTAGAATCGCCAAAAAAGTGACCACCACCCCCAAACGTCCTTCTTTCGGTGAAAACAGTGTAGAAAATTCGGTGAATTTTTCACTGTTCAGCCGGCCTAATACATCCGACATACGTTCGCGAACTGACAACGCTTCCATGCTCACATGATGGTTGGTATTCAACTCCACACGTACCAGCACATCTTTAAACGCACTCAGCAATTCGCGCATATCCACTTCAGGTTCAGGTTTGATCAGCTTGAAATCAGGCGTTTTTGCCGAAGTCTGAAACACCTCGCGATTCATGCGAGGCAGGTTATCAATATCTTCCGCAGCCTGTTTAAAGCGCTCGTATTCCTGTAACCGTCGCACCAGCTCGGCACGCGGGTCTTCTTCATTATCCTCTTCCACCGGCCGAGGCAGCAACATGCGTGATTTGATTTCCGCAAGCATGGCCGCCATCACCAGATAATCCGCCGCCAGTTCCAGGTTCAGCGACTTCATCATCTCCACGTATTTCATGTACTGGCGGGTGATTTCAGCAATAGGAATATTCAGCACATCCAGGTTCTGCCGCCGGATCAGATACAACAACAAATCCAACGGTCCCTCAAATGCCTCCAGAATCACTTCCAGCGCCTCTGGCGGGATGTACAGATCCTTGGGCAGAGCTGTCATCGCCTCACCCTGCACTACCGCAAACGGCATTTCCGCCTGAGCGGCTTGCTGTCCCGGCTGGTCTTGAGCGGGTAACGGTTGTTCGTGAGTGTCGGTCATGGAATTACTTCAGATTGATGGCACGTCGCTTCCGGGAGAGTAAGTGTCCAGTGTCCAGGGGTGAGAGTCCAGGAAAATCGTCGGTCATTGCACGTCTTTCCTCCCAATATCAGTACATTAACCAAGTTCGGCGATAATTCAAACCCATGGTGTCACCAGCGGTACAAAACTGAGCCAGCTCAACCGTTGGAATGTGAATTAAGAGCAAATTCTCACCTAAATCCTGGATATGAACGCACTTTCCTCACACACTCTGTGCCCGTTTTTTCCTCAATCCAACCGAATATAGTGTCTCTATCACCCGTGGCATTTGAGATTCAGGTATTTATTTTATAACAAATCCCTTAGCATACGGCGCTATGGAAGGATTCTGTCTCACCACCGATGAGCTGCACGAATTGCGGCAAACTCACCGAGCTGCCATGAAGTCAAACGCAAGCGCAGCCTATAAAATGAATGCCGTGATATTCTTGGAACGGACTGGAAGTTGAAGTTAAAGCAGATTAAAGAAGCACTGCGACTTGATGATGAAACGCTGCAATGTTACGTCACTAAATATCGTGAGTGCGGCGTAAAAGCGTTAATCACGACAAACTACCCAGGGAGCCTAGTTGCGCGCAAGTAGACGTATTGCGCGAGGAATTGGAAACCAATATCCATTTAACGAGCAACTCAGTTGTTGATTATGTCCAGAGTGTTTTTGGCGTCTCTTACAGCGTAAAAAGGTAGAAAAAATGGTTTTTGGTTATTCCGCAAGACATAGTATTTTAGTTAGTTTGCTCATTGGGCTTATGTGGGCGGGTGTCGGCCGGGCCGAGGTTCTGAAGTTCCCGGCGAACGACTATGACACCATTCAGGAAGCCATCAATGCGGCTAACCCACAGGGCGGTGATACCGTTCTGGTCGCCCCCGGCACCTACGAGGAAAACATCACCCTGAGCAATAATGTCACCCTACAGGGTGAAGAAACCGCGCGCACCTTACTCAAGTCCGATAACAGCACCCCGGTCATCTCCATTAATGATCTGACCGCAGCGACCGTGCGCAATTTCACCTTCATCGATGCCGATGTCGGCATTCAAGTACTCAATAGCGCCGGCATCGTCATCAGCAATAATGTGTTCAATCTCGATGCCGAGAATCGCGGGAGTCTTGCGCTGGATGTATCTGATAACTCGGAGGTGAAGGTCGAGCACAATACCTTTTATAACAATCTCACGGCGCTCAATAGCTTTTCGAATAGGGTCAAGATCAACAATAATATCTTTGCCGAGAACACCATCGCGATTACGCCCGACACCATCAGTGAAAACGCGGCTAACAACTGTGTCGACAACAATGATACCCTCGGGCCAGTCGGTACATTGAGGGTCACCGGTGACCCCCTGTTCGCTGAGACGAGTCTGCGGGATTTCCACCTTAAGGAGGGTTCGCCGTGTATCGATGCGGCCAATGGCGATAATGATGTGATTGATGATAGTGATGCCGATATCGGTGCCTATGGCGGAGCGGATGCCGAAGGCAAGCCATTTCCGGTGCAGGAGGAGGGGCTAAACGCCACCGATGTCAGCACCGATAAGCTTACAGGGCCGTTTGCGATCAAACTGAGCTGGTCGGCGAATCTTTCCTATCTGGTGACGCATACGAGCAAGCCTGGCGGTTATTACCTCGACTACAGACAGGATGATGGCACCTCGACAAGAGTAACAGTAACAGCAAATCCAGGTGTAACATCTACACACACCCTGACTGACCTCTCCCCCGAAACGGCTGTCAAGCCAACCAGCCCAACGCTGTTGAGCATTGCACCCAGCAATCAGACCTTGAATATCACCTGGTCGACAGTTGATGATGATGATCTGCTGGATTATCAGCTCACTTATGATGATGGCACCACTTCGGTGCCTGTCCCCGTCGGCACCAACACCTCCTGGCAATTGACCGGACTGGATAACGGAACCCGCTATAGCATTTCAGTCGTGGCGCTGGCACGGACCCGATATTTCTTTACCGTGACCGCCTTTGACAGTACCACGGATGAAAATCAAAGCGTCTCGTCCAGCGAGGTCTCCATACCCCTGGGGCCGGTGCGTGAGAGCGAGCCCTCCAATGTGATGGTAGGATTACCCGAGCGGGTCATCACGACACCCAACCTTCCCGATGAAGGCTGTTTTATCGCTACAGCGGCATTTGGTTATTATTCCGCCCCCCAAGTGCAAATTCTGCGCGATTTACGTGACAGATATCTACTGACCAACAAGGCAGGCCAACTATTTGTACAGTGGTATTACATCTATGGCCCTACAGGGGCTCGTTATATCAATCAACACCCGGCGCTTAAGCCGCTGGTGCGTGTGGCATTATATCCTTTGATTATAGGCTCCACCTTTATCATGCAGGCTTCGCCATTGGCCAAAGGTCTGTTGGTCGTACTGCTGATGATTGGACTGTGCCTGTATATGACGCACCGGCAACTTAATCGCCTGGTTCGCCAGGGTGCCATGGGGTAGCTGTCATGGAACAAAGCCCGAAGTATCGATGCCATCCCTGGAAGCCCCTGCAACAAAAATATCGTTTATGGCTGATAGCCTGCCTGTGCCTGATGTCATGCACGGCCTTTGCTGCGCCATTTCCCTCCACGATCCAGGGTAAAACGGTTGAGCCAGAGCCATCCTGGTCGCTGGAGATCAAAGGCGGAACATTTACCCCGGCGATAGCTGATTGGGAGCTATTTTATGATGATGATAAGACCCGGCGATTTGCCGCCAGCCTTGCCTATAAGGTTTCGCGTTATTTTGAAGTAGGTATAGAAGGGGGACGACTCCGCGATCACGGCAAGGGTTATTTGCCGCTTAATGACATTATTGGTGGTGATGTCACTTATGAGCTTTATCCCTTGAATATTTATATCACCCTGGTAGGTGCTTTTCGCGAGAATCAGTTGTTGGTGCCCTATGTGGGTGGCGGCTGGACAAGAGCCTATTACAAAATTTCTATCGTTAACCAGAGAGGTATCAAAGGTTCCGTTGACGGCTTTCATTACAAGGCCGGAGTGAAAATATTGCTCGATGTTCTGGATCAGCAGAATGCCAGAAATCTTCGGGATAAATATGGTATTGACAATACTTATTTATTCCTCGAGTACCAATCCATTACGGCTGAGGTGGGGATGACACCGAAGGTAGACCTCGGTGGGGATAGCTACCTGTTCGGTATATCATTCGACTATTAGTGATATACCTGTAGCGTTCTTTGAGCGAGCACAGCACATACACCGTCAAGGTTATTTTAATGGTGTATTAGATTGCGTTGTGTTTATGAAGTAAGGCAACAATTGCCTTGGCCATTTCTGCATAACCTGCCTTATTAAAATGGATGGCATCAGACTTAAATGCCGGACGGCGTTCCAAGCTGGGCACAATATCCATTTCCACTGGAATATTATATTCCTCAGCCACTTGCCCATATAATGGTGCGGCTGAAGGGATAAGACCAAATTCCGGGACTGCAACCAACACGATATCCGCACCATAGTCCCTAACCAGCTTCACCATATTACTCAGGTTTTCACGGGTATTATTTTTGTCATACCGCCTGAGGATATCGTTACCGCCATGGCATAAGATGACCAAGTGGGGCTGGTGTTCAATAAGCTCTTCTTTTAACCTTTTTAATCCGGTTGCGGTGACCTCGCCGGGCACCCCGGAATTGATTACGCGTATATTGATATTTTTTTGCAATACGCTGGGATAACTGTTTTTGCTGTCGGTGCCAGTGCCAAATGTCAGGCTGTCACCAAAGGCCAGAATAACAGCGTCAGGCGCCAGTTTTTGTAGTTGAGGTGTATCGCTGCAACCACAACAAAACAGAACAATCATGATAAGGTAATAGCGTGAACAAGGTAACATAAATTACTTTCGCTGTAGCTTTAGGTAACCGGCCTTACAATATAAGTATTAAAGAAGAAGCGAGCACTGAATTCCAGTTTGGTGCGTGAGCGCATCGACTAGGTACTAATGCAATATCAAACATCATTTTAAAAACAAAGTCAGACAGCCTTACAATTTAACCTAACAAAAAGTTTGAACCTGATTTCGACCCCGCGCTTTAGCCTGGTACAACGCCCCATCAACCTGTTTTAAAAATTCTTTCTCCTGGTCTTCTCGTTCAGGGTCGACAGAGGCCACACCAAGACTGATAGTGACACGATCAGCCGTGTGAGATGATTGGTGCGTAATATTTAAATCCCAAACCGCTTGTCGAATATTTTCCGCCACTACCACTGCACCCTTCACGTCGGTACTAGGTAGAATGATGGCAAATTCTTCACCCCCGTAGCGGGCAACAACGTCATTCGGACGCCTCGGTATAGAGTTTAAACATTGAGCGACACGAACCAAACATTCGTCGCCCGCACCATGACCATAGGTATCGTTGTATTGTTTAAAATGATCGATATCGCACAGCAAAATCGCGATAGAATCATT
>Ga0316202_10001950_pt1 | contig 14467 bp, 18 predicted proteins | sample 3monrhotite_MG_FD_204934 | JGI IMG/M metagenome (GOLD analysis project Ga0316202, IMG submission 204934) | Microbial mat bacterial communities from mineral coupon in-situ incubated in ocean water Damariscotta River, Maine, United States -... | ecosystem: Environmental > Aquatic > Marine >... | reverse complement strand
ATTGTTAGTGGAGCTCTGATGCTTTCTAATGATCTATCAAGTGCCGCAAAAGTGATTTGGAAAAATAAAAAATATTTATTATTCAATGATAAATATTATTTAACCCCAAATATTACATTAACAGAAGATGCATCTTTAGCTCAAGAAGTTACAGTTACGGATACAAGTGGAGTATGTCTAATACGAAATAGTTCCAATTTTAAAATATTGTCGAGCGTTTTCTTAGAATGGGTTCCTGCGAATGAAAGCATCGAAATGAACAGTTGGGTAAAGTTATAAATTTATTATATTTGCAATTTCATTATAATCATCAATCAATTGATACTGGAATTCTCGATTATCTTGATCTTCCAACATGTACGACCTCATGTATCTCAACACAGCATCCATTGCCGTCTCCAAGGGCGTTTGGTCATACAAATTGAGAGTCGTTTTACACGCGCCATAATTCACCAAAATTCGAATTGCATCCTTGTCCATCCTTTCACATGCCCAATGAAGACAACTTGAATTAACCGCAGGATGAGTACAATTTGGGTTTGCTCCCCATTCAATCAAGAGAGCAGCAATATCATAACAGCGCAAATACAAAGAACGCCAAAGAGGAGTCATCATCGTTTTGGCATCCACACGATTAAGTTCCAGTTTAACATCATTCAGTCGATTATTAATTAAATAATTTTGAATTTGACCGTAATTCCCATTCCCATTTTCATTCCCATCATTTATCAATGCAAAGAGATTCATTTGGAGTAGTGACACGAGAAAATCGTTCACAGATTATCATTTCTGAATATATTTTGTTGTAATATTTTTGAAGATAAATTTTAAATTCAGAATCATTTGACTGAACATTCAACAAATCGACAACGACCAATATATTCATGTACTCTGTCGAAAGCAATAATCTTTCACTGTTTATAAGTCCCTGCAACAGATCGGATCCTGTCAAACAATATGTCATGTTCAATAAATCCTGGTCAATATCGAACATTTTGCGAATAAATTGAATAGATCCACTTTGAAACAATTTCTTGATCAATAATTGTTTCCAACCATTCCCATGCGCAATCCATCTTGGATGAAATGTTGACAATTTTCCAAATTCAGTCAACAAGAGTTCAAACATGACAATTGAATACTCATCAACACTTGACATAATCATGTCACAAATGCGATTATTGTCAATATCCATAATGTCAGAAATAATGTTCGACTTACATAACAATTGAAACAAAGAAGAATCGCATTTTTTAACCACGATCAACCAAACAATTTCACATGCAATGCATTCCCACACAAATTTAAAATTATTCATGTTTTCAATCAAATCATTTAAATTTTGATTCAATAATTTGCAATTGGTTAATGTTGTCACAGCAGATTCGCCCATAGGATGTTGAATATAATTAAAGTTGGGACAATTGGAAACGATTTGAATGATTCTCTTGTCCAACAATGTATAATTTTCAAACAAAATGTGTCTGTAATGTTCAAAATGAACAAATAAATAGGACCATCTATTTGAATAAGTTCCACACTTCCTTTCGCAAATCAAAGACAATTGAATGTCCAATCCAATGTTGTTCGATTTACCATTCAGTATTCTCAAATATGCTTCATAATCATTTGTATTATGGTATCTGAGAACTCCCTTGTCAATTTCGGATATCCCCGTCAGTTGTTGAGAATATTCAAAAATGATATTCCAAATATCGGTAATTGTAAAGAACAGTTCCGATTTATTCATTATGAATTTGACAAATGTATTTCGAATGTATGTTCATAATAAACTCAAGAAATTATACTCGAAACAAAAATGTCGACAATCAAATACACACATTGACTCCAAGATGAATGTCCATCCAAATTATTTTTTAAATGGGTACATTCCCGTTCCAGCTGACAATAGTTGTTTTTTCAATGCAATTGTTCAATGGTGGGTTATACATAAAACGGGAGGTAACATAACTTTGCCTTTGAGCACTCTTGAAGAATTATCATTTTATTTGAGAAAAAAGATGGTTCAAGCGATAAAATTGTATCCAAATAAAATTTTATGGTCTGGTGAATCGATTCAAACAATGATTCGAAAAGAAGAAAAAATCCCATTAAAACAATACTGCAAACGGATGGAAAATAGGAATGAATGGGCTGGACCCATTGAAGTCGAAGTAACATCATTATTGTTGCAAGTGAACATCATAACTTATCAATTAAATCCTGAATCAAAGATGTTGGAAGCCAAGATGATATCAAAAATCCCCAATGCAACACACACAATATATTTATTATTGAATGGTTGGAAACAAAAAAAATCATCTCATTATTCTTTATTAATTAGGAAAAATAGAAAAATCAAAAGGATCCCCATTCTAAAATAAAGTTTATGAATATTTTTTAATCAATTGTTTCACACATATGATGTATTGTAATTTTGCGACTGATGCCGGAATCCCCCGTTTCTTTTCCCATGCACTAAACTTAGCCCTTGCTTTTGCATGGAATACTCCTGGTTTTCTTCCATGAGCATCCCCAAATGTAGCTTGTTTAAACAATGAATACAATTCCAATAATTCATCATTGGTCGGTTTTTGTTTCAATGATTTAATCTCGCTCTTGGCATGTTCGAAATCCATAATGTAATTTTAAATGGGCAGATATTTTGATATTTTCTTTATAAAATGGACACATTTCATCATCTTCATTTAATAAATGGAGCATGGACGAACAACAATATTATTGTAGAGCATATACCTCATATCACATTCCTAAATGAAACGGAATGCATCATTAAGGGAGAAAAGGAAATATTAATCCATTTATGTGGAGAAATGTACATTATTTATCCAGGTTCAGACAATATGATTAATCGAAAATGGATCATGGATTATATTTATCGAGTTGCACCCAAAAAACATTATGTGACTGGGATTCAATATAATTTGGGGATGAGAACGATCATTATTAATACGACCACGTCTCTGCCACCTTCCTTCGTCCAAATTGAATAAATGCAATAATAATTCAAATAATAAATGGAAACTCAATTAGATATAAAAATGATTCCTTTGGATCGTCACATCGGAATATATGGAAATGGAAAATGTGGAAAAACGACTCTTGCAATCGATTTGATTCGCGATCTTGATCCTGCGGATGTTGTCATTTTCACTCACAAAGGTCAATTACCATTATATGAAGGTTTTGATAATGCGCACGATCATTATGATGACCTCATTTTGGAAAAATTAATAACTACTCAACAAAATACAACAGACAACACTGTGACATTGGTCATTGATGGTTTTGAATATGACAAACATGTCAAATACGATGACAAATTAAGACACATATTTATGAATGGTCGCAGTCTTGGAATTCGCATAATAATCACATTCAGACAAATCACATCATTATTACCACATAATCGTAAAAATTTGCATTGTCTGTTTGCATTTAATGAAAATAGTCTTTATAATTGCAAAACATTGCACAATGAATTTTTCAAAGAATATGGAAATGTCAATGATTTTACCAATGTGTTGAAAAGGACAACGCAAAATTATGGAACATTGGTATCGATCAGAGACGCAACAACATATGGTAGTTACAAGGCCAATTTAATCGTTCAATAGATAATGATAATTTAAAAATTCAATAATCATAAAATGGATCTTCAACAATTGGATATTAAAACGGGAATGAATGAAAAAAAAAGGTGTGGGAAGACAACACTCCTGATTCGCAATCTTGATCCCAACAGAAAAATTAAGCTTGTCAGCACAAAACAGACTTTGATATTCTACAAACGTTACATGCCCGAATTCATTTACGATCCGTTCAATGAAAAATCATAATAAAAAAGAGATGTTACAAATATATGTCTGATAGAAAATATTCTTTAAAATATTTCGATGTAAAGGATGTCCCAGCCGATGTTACGATTGGAATATGTGCAAAAAGGAGGGGTGGCAAATCGACATTAATCAAACAATTGATACATGATTTGAATCCCAGAAGAATAGTTGCGTTGATCGGTTCAGAAGCAGCAAATACATTTTACAATGAATTTATTCCAGAATTATTTATACATACAACATGGGACACGCCATTTTTGAAAAGGTTGCTTGCATATCAACGGAAAAATTACAATGGTGACCCAAATAAAATCATTACCCTCGTAATCGATGACTGGACCTTTGACAAAGCGGTGATGAAAAGCGCCATCATGATCGAACTCATGAAAAATGGAAGACATTTGGGTTTCAAAATTATTATTGCTTTCCAATATCTGAAAGATTTGACAAGAGAATGTCGATCACAATTGGATCTTCTTTTTGTTTTGCGTGAAAATAATCGCCCGAACCAAAAGAATTTATACGAAGAATTTTTCTCCGTTTTTCCCAATTTCGGAACATTTACAACAGTTATGAACAAAGCAACTGCTGATTATGGAGTATTGGTTGCAAATAACACTGCAACGGGGACCACCATTCAAGAAACGATCTCTTACTACAAAGCCGATTTAAATTTATCCGATTTTTATGCTGGACACAACAAATCGATCGAAGTTGCCAAAAAACGACTTAATTCCGATTTCAGAGAAGGAATTTCTAAATTATCCAGAAAAACAAAGAAAAATAAAGTTTTTATTGCTTAGTTGGATTTACCCAAATACATTGATTATTATCATTCAAACACATCCCTTCGAATGATTCCAACAAATCGCATTGAACATTCGTTGTCAATAATGTCAATAAATTATCATGGTTGCCACAATCTTCACTCTCGTCAATTATCTCATCCTCATCAACCAGAGTCTCTTCCTCACTGATTTCTCCATCATCATCATCATCACCACTTTCTTCATCATCGGAAATGTAATCTTCATCCGAACCCTCTTCATCATCCACAATTGATTCTGGTTCTGGTTCCGGTTCCGGTTCCAATTCATCCACTTCAATTTCTTCCCTTTTTCTTTTTCGTCTAATCATCGTTTTGAAATTTGAATACTACATAAAATAAACCAATTTAAATGAGATGGGAACAATGGACAATTTTGGGAACTGCAATTGCGTTTTCCCTCATTTCAATCATTTTAGCTTCCGTTTCTTTTGCGACAACGCCATCCGAAACGACAGTCACCAATTCACAATCGGATCTCATTGCTGCTGGACAGATTGATGCACAAACATATCATTATCATTCAATTACTCCCGAATCCGAACCTCTCGAAAATGATATTATTCTTGAAGATGCTGGAAATGTTTTTCAAATTGAACAAAATGATCCTTATCCAGGAAGAACCACTATCTTCTCTTCAGCTCGTGGACCCCACAAAGTACAGGCGTCCCCAATCGAACTTATTGAGAACACAGACAATCTCATCATCAGATCAGAACAACCCATCAATATGAAAGTCCATGGATTGACCCTTTCCAATGCTCAGATCGTCCCAGCGAATATTTCAACTTCTGGAAACAAAGGAGACAATGGTGATGTTGGAAATACGGGCACAATTGGAAATACTGGACCAAAAGGAGAAACATGTTCAATCAAAGGACAACCAGGACAAAAAGGATGCACTGGTGACCAAGGCCCATATGGTGAAAACTCCATTGTGGATGGAAAGGATGGTACTAAAGGAGAAAAAGGACAAGTGGGTGAAAAAGGTATTATTGGATTAGATGGAACAGAATACAATATTGTCAAAATTTGGGACACTGATGCTGATAGAGTCATGGATGAAAGCACAAATCCAAGACCTCCCGATTTTCCTAGTGTTGGTGAATATGGTCTCGTCTCTGATGATGGATTTATTTATTCAAGTGATGGATTAAATCTGACACAAGTCGATAATATTACTACACAACCCATTCGCAGTGAAGTAGGGATAAAGGGAACCAAAGGAGAACCCGGTATTGTTGGTGACAAAGGATCCTCTGGACAAACGGGAGTGGAAAAGGGTGAAACGGGATATAAAGGATATGTAGGTCCATGTGGAACAACAAAAGGCAATAAAGGTGAAATCAATGATGCTGACATTGTTGGTGAAAATGGTTCTCGTGGTGATAATGGTCCAACTGGAAAACAAGGACAAACTGGATCTTTTTCAATGTCTCAATTCGAAGCAGTCACTCAATCAACATTGGATATTACAAGAGGAACTCCAGACAATCAATATATTTTCACAGTGTATAATCCAGTGTATAGTTCGGATGTTCCTGTGTGGGGATGGGGAAGATCAACTTTGGATCCAGTACCCACAAACACAGAAATAAAAGATAATGGAAATATCACATTTGTACAAGTGGATTCAACCAGACATGGAAATGCCAATTATGTAAATCCAGCACCAATCGTTTATTTCACATATTACAATAACACTGAATTATCCCCCATCATAACCATCGATCCAAATGCTAAATACAGTGTTGGTGGATCGGCGACGGGAATTGTCAATGGAACGGTCTATTTAGGATTATTGATCGATAACGACAGTTTACCAAGAGAAATTATTTCAGTTGAACCCTCTCAACAAACATTTATATTTGAAACATTACTAAGTTCAAGCCAAGATTATGATGTAGTAATTACAAATACGGACATTCCCGCATGTGAACTGACCAACAAACAAGGAACGATCGAATCACAATCAGTCACCAATATTATATTGACATGCAATGAGACAATGGATACACCATTGATAAATCAATATATACAAGTTAACAGAGATGCTTCTAATGTTACGATTGATGGAACATTCAGTTCAAAAGCAAACTCAGTCAATATTTATATCAATTCCGAATTTGTTTCTCATGTTACACTAAATCAGGACCCAACGACTTTTGTGTGGTCTTTCGTTTCTTCTTTCCCAATCGAAACATTTGATCTAAGTGTGGAATTGTTGCAAAATGGAAGGGTCATTTCAAATATTTCTCCAAAAATGATCGTTATATTAACTTATGATTTGCCACCCTCAATAACAAATGTCACACCAACGACAGAATTTGATGTTGTTCAGGGAACTCTTACGACCGATGCCGATAGTATGGAATTCTTCACCGATTTAGGAATGGAAAATCAAATTGATGGAGTTACAACAACATTTGACAACAATCACTTTAGCTCCTTTGTTCCTACACAATATCCTAGAGGAGATCACGCTATATTTAGTCGAGCTAAGATTGCAAATTATAGAACTAGTTATTCATGGGGTTTCTCATATTCAAATATCATTTAATCGCCATCAAGACAATCCTCTTTAATAAAACTTGCATCGTCACATCCCGAACATGTTTGATAACCCCCCCCCCTCTATTTTCTTCAACAATATCCATTGATTATGTTTCCATATAATTAATAATATCCTGCGGATGTGTAAATTGCACAACAATATTTGATATGTTTTTTACACCAATTATTCCCATTAAATATCTTTGGTATGCTTTGAGACCACATATAGCTTCGATTGTTGTCATTCTTGTTGGGCGTGACATTTCAACAGATTGTTGTGCAATAATTTCCAAATTATTGAGATTGTTTTGATTTAATATTTCTTCAACAATGGACAATTCCCATTTTGTGCACGTCACTTGTTCATATTTATATGTCGGAGGAATCAGATAAAGTGGCATTGTTGAAAACGGGAGATGGTAAATTGCAATTAGCTCAAATTGAAAATATATCTTTGAATGGTTTTGTGAATGTGATTTGGTGGTTTGCAAATTCTCAACAATTGGACACAACAAATTGGAAATCAAAATTTTATCATGTCAACACGGCACGTGAAACATTGTCTCCAGAATATTATTCAGAAAATTTGGTAATTGATAATGTTCAACTGGACAATGATCACCGCATTATGAATGTTCCCAAACATGAATTGGATCTTTGGGAAGCAGAAACGATTGATTCTTTGGACAATGATACAGTCAATTATCTTGGATTCATTATTTATTCCTTCTCACCAACAGTCGTGTGGAATATTATTTATGAAGAAATTTACAATAGACATAATATGCAATCCGACATGTATAACTTTTACAACATCTCCTGCAATGTGATGAATATAGAATTTAACAATAACAATATTGAAAAGCTTAGACAACAATTTAAAATTGTGTTTGCGAATGAAGAATTTGTAAATAAATATATTCAATGTGTATAATTAAAAAAGGAATGATTCGAAAATTAGGAAGATTAAGAGAACATGAATTGTTGGCAAAGGAAATTATTGACAAATTTAGAAATGATCCATCATTGGTCAATAATGAAGATCATTTGTGGGACAATGTGTATGCAAAACCGGGGGATATATTAGAATGGGAAGCACTGTCAGCATTGCCCTTTGTTCATCACAGGATGATGTATATTGGTAATCGACAAGTTGTTCATCCCGATTTACCCAAAAGTATGCCGTTAGTCGCAAAAGTTATCGTTTCTGACCTGGACATTCTAAAACAACAGAAGAACATATTTAAGTTTCATTTAAAGTGCAAAGTTCCCTTTTCGAGATACAGATCCATTATGAATGCTCTTCATGGAATTGGAGAATATGCGTATTGTCCCATTTTATGCAATTGTCAACATATCGTCTCATCATGGCAAGGTTTTGAAAATCAGGAAACTGCAATTGGAACGGCTCAGGTCATGGGAACTATATTCATTGTATTTGTATTCTTTTTATTAATTGAATATTTTGCAGAAAGACTCGTATTTAATATGAAGAAAGAAGTTCATCAATTGCCATTATTCATGAAATGATAATCGAATACCCTTACTAAATGTACATTCATCGAAAACATGGATCCGCATTCGATATATTCTTCCTGTTTGCGTTGATTGGCGTCCTTATGCTCATCATTGCAAGCTTCTTTCCGATGGAAGACATCGTATTCTATTGTGTACAAAGTGTCGCTGCCATATTTCTTGCATTTTACATATTCTATTTCGGTTATCAATTATTTCATACAAAAACGATTCATTTATGGGAAGATTGTGGAGTACATTAATTTATATCCGAGTCGAATTGAGCCAAATGTCTTTATATTGAATATTTGATTGTGGTAAAGTAGTTCGTTGTGAACTTTCTCTCATTAATTCTTGCAAGGGTGAAGGTGGACCAGTCATTCCTCCCGTCGTAATCATGTTGGCACCATCCAAAAATTGTTCTCTTTGTCTTGCAGTAGTTGGGATAACTAATGGGTTATGAGAAGGAGGGGCAACAATAGATGGAGGAGGGGCGGATTGCTCAACATGTTGAAATCGAACTCTTGGTGTTGGAACGGATAAATTATGTCTTTTTGGATATCGTTCTTTTGATTCTGAAGTTTCTGATGATCTCTTTGGTTGCTGTGGTCGTTGATATATTCTACCATTTATATTTGGAACGGGCGTAAAAGAAACGAGCTCCTCACGAAAAGCACTTATCAACTCTTTGACCAACGTTCGATTCTTACCCATCATGAATAATTTCAATGCCAAACTTTCACACATAATCACATTAAAACCGACCACAAAAAGATGATCAATAAATTGATAATAACTTGTTCGCAAATGATATTCAGAAACATTATCATAGCGACCAAAACAAGAATGAGAAATCATTCGAATATCCAAATTAATAAATATATCCAATTCATGATAAAAATTATCAGTTGCTGGATCTTTATCCGATTTCCCACAATTGTAATGGTCACTAATAAATTGTCTCGTTTTCCAATTTTTCAAATGATTAATCACGGAAGCCATCTGAGATTCAATGTTTGAAGGTTCCTTTCGGACTCGATTGCACACATTTTTTAAAATTGAAACGATCTTTTCGGACATGATCAATGCTGACCGATGAAGATAACGATCGCGAAGATGAGTAATCGATGAAATATCATCAGTCAATTGAAATGAACTAAAATTCATGATGTTTCTATTAAAGACAATATAAATAAAACAAAAAAACGACGAATGAAATTTTTCATATATTCGACACACGCACAAGGATACTTTGATGATCTAATCGATTCTCTTCAATTATTCAATGCCGATTACACTATTGATGGATGGGGAGAAAAATGGATCGATTATCGTCAAAAAATAATTGCCATCCACAAATTTGCTAAATCGATACCCCCAAATGAAATTATGTCCGTTATCGATGCATTCGATTCTCTTCTTGTTCGCGATCCCACAGAATTTGAGTCCCAATTTAAAAAAACGGGCAAAAATATAATTTATTCAAATGATCACACATTTATCTATTCCAACATATTTGGAAAAAGGTACAGACAGAAAAAATGGGGATGTCCCAACACAATGTTGAATGCGGGCGGATCAATCGGATACGCAAAAACGTACATTTCCATCTTTCACAATATTATCAACAAAATCAAAAATGTAAATTATCCAATTGACGATCAAAAAGAACTTTGTATCTATTACAAAAAATACAACATTGTCGATAAAATCGGACTTGACAATCGATCAACATTTTTTTATTTATACATGTTTATGAAGAGGAGCCAGTCAACCACAACGAACCCATTTATCATTAGTGCTCCCGGAAAACAATCATTAACAACTCAAATTTTATATTTAAGAAACAAGAATCCAGAATTTTATCAAAATCGCCCATTCAAACATGTATTGACATATTGGGAAAAGGCGTTTGTTCGTGCCAATGTTTAATTATTTACAAATAACACATTTAATAAATGGCCGATTTGAATACCATAACACAAAATCTTGATAATGATCTGAAAACAATGCAAACAATACTAAATGATTTTTATGATGAACCATTACAACAAGCCGATTACACATACGATTTACCAAATGGAAAAACTTATATTAATGGTGATGGTTTGTGTGGCACAATGATTTATGATAAACAATTTAATGTATGGAGGCCATGTGGATTGAAAGAAGCCGAAACAACAACAGATGCTTGTCCAATACATCAGGACAAGAATGTTGTGACAGCCTTCAATCTCAACAATGCAAACTTTGGAAATGAACGTCAAGATATTAAATATAACTATGATAATGTATACAATTTGGCAGAGTATCAAGAAAAATTTGGAAACCAAAGATCAAGCATCAATAATTTGATCAGTACACGCGACAAATTGAGAACTGCAATTATAGCAACTGGACGATATATTGGGGACCAACAACAAAATCAAACGAACTTGGACAATCGCATCCAAGAACTTGAAAATGAACTCAAAAAATGTTATGCAAACAACAAATCTGAAAACGAAGTAGTGGAAGATTTGAGACTTCAACTGCAAAAAGCACAAGAAGAATTACAAAGATTGAGACAACAAAGCAGTGATCAAAAAGATAATCTTAGGAGTCGCGAGCAAGAAATTCAACGATTAAATGGAAGAATAAGAGAACTTGAAAACGAGTTGGAACAATGTACCAATTCTTCCATGATCCAAACAGAAAATGATCAGAAAACGACCCAAGGTTTAAGAAATGAAATTTTAACTTTGAAACAACAACTGCAAGATAGCAAAAAAATTCAAGCAAAATTAGAAGAAAAAGAGGGTCAATTATTAGATTGCAGAATGACGGTCGTGTCGGCACTTTCATCCGTGAGAAAGAATAATTCATCCGTTGTCAAATTGGAAGATGAACAAAAAGAACAAGAAGATTTTGGTGATGAACGAAGAATGGGAAGGTGAGCATAATGAGGATGAACTTCTTCAATCATATTATTCATTTTGATCATTTCATACATCATGAGTAAAAATATAAAAACGGGCATTTGAATTAATAATAAAAATAATGTTTATAACTTCGAACGGAAATGTCAATACCATTGCATGTGATTGTTGCAAGATCGAGCACTGATGGAGCAATCGGTAAAGAAGGTTCCTTCCCTTGGAAAATCGGACATGACATGAATTTTTTTAAAAGGATCACAACAAATATTGATAGAACTGCAGTGATCATGGGGAGAAGAACATTCGAATCGATGGGATCCAAATGTTTACCAAATCGAATAAACATAATAATATCAACAACACTAACAATTGGTCCACAAAATTGTCATTTTTTTCCCTCATTGCAAAAAGCTCTTGATTATTGCAATTCGAAAGCGAATCGAATTTCACAAGTATTCGTCATTGGTGGAACACGACTTTATCATGAAACTTACTTGCATCCACAATGTACATCCATTTATATCACTCATGTTTTAAAATCGTACGCTGATTGTGATACATTTGTCAATTTGCCCGATCGGAAAACATGGGCACCGGTTTCCGACTCGGACATATTTTCAGAAAAGGGAACATCATACACATTTTCAATGTGGACAAGAAAATCGGAGCCAATTCAAGAAAATATCATTTCAACATTTCTAAATATAATTGATGAAACTCGCTATGATGAAAATGAATATCTAAATTTAATTTATTATGTAATTATGAAAAAACTAAATGTTAGATCGGATAGGACTCTTGTTGGGACACATTCATCTTTTGGTCATCAATGTCGCTATGATTTAACAAAAGGTTTTCCATTATTCACAACAAAACGAACATTTTGGAAAGGCATCGTTCATGAATTATTGTGGATGATTTCGGGATCGACCAATTCAAAAATATTGGAGCAAAACAATGTAAATATTTGGAAAGGAAATGGATCTAGAGAATTTTTAGATAATAATGGTTTTCGAGATCGCAAGGAAGGGGATTTAGGTCCTATTTATGGTTTTCAATGGCGCCACTTGGGTGCCAAGTACATCTCATCGAATCACAATTATTTTGGACAAGGAATCGACCAACTTGCAAATGTGATTGACATGATTAAGAATAATCCAACAAGTCGAAGAATTATCATGAATGCATGGAATGTATCCGATTTATCCAATATGGCTTTGCCCCCTTGTCATATCCTGTGTCAATTTTACGTGGACGCTGACAATCATTCTTTATCATGTCACATGTATCAAAGATCGGCCGATTTAGGCCTCGGTGTTCCTTTTAATGTCGCATCTTATTCTTTATTATTACATATGATTGCTCATGTGTGCAAGTTGAGAGTAGGCGAATTTATTCATTCAATGGGTGATGCTCATGTCTATTCGAATCATGTGGATGCATTGAAAATTCAATTATCAAGATCGGTCCGAAAGGCACCTCAATTAGAAATTATTGACCCCGAAAACCGACTGAACAACATTGATCTATTTCGAGCTGAACATTTTAAGATTGTTAATTATAAGCCTCACAAGACAATTAAGATGACAATGGCCGTTTAATTTTAATTATTAAAGTGTAAAAGTGAAATAAATAAAAGTACGGGAATGTCCCTATTTTAATAAAGTGTAACAAGGTTCGTATGACACTTCATCGACAACAGCTTTAATATGTGCAAATCTGTTGATCAAGCGCCAATCAAACTGTTCATTCACATCTGTCAACATTCCACAATACAATAATTTGTCATGGTTTTTCGTTTCATTGTTTGCACACATGAATGCATATGTTAATTGTGATTTGTGAATGCAACACACGGAGATTTGATGTGTTTCAAAGGGTTCCATTCCCAATACTTGACACAAAGCATTCACAGGTGCAGAATTGGGAATTATGTAACGATATGAGAATGTTGAAAGACAATGGCTAAATGCACATGTCGTTCTATCAATACCCTCAAAACGAATACCCATTTTTAAGTCAATGTCATAATCATAAGAATGCTCATATTCTGGGAATATATGAACACCTTTGTTTCGATATTTTACCAATCTTACAACTGGTGCTTCATTTGTGTTGACTATATAATTGTTTTTGATTGCTGATTCTGATCCAAAAGAATAGAACACCTTTTCCCCATTGAATCCAACTTTGCAAACATCAAAATCGAATTGATCCAGTTGTGATTTCAATGTTTGTCCACTTCCATTCTTGACCAATTGTATAGTTCTGTTGGTTGGAATTCGTTTCTCATCTTGCTTACCAACAAGGGTCGTTGTCATTGATGATGTCACCATTTCGACACCTTTTCGATCCAAAGGGATAAATGGTTCATCACTGATGGATGAAAAGAAATCGATGTCTGAATATCTTGTTGAATAATCTATGTAATGTCTTTTCAAATGATTGTTGACAAGCTCGGCTTCTTGTTCATATGTGTTGTATGTAACAAAAGTCATAATGTGATTGATCAATGATTTTGGAAGTCCATGTCTTGATAGGTATGAACCTTTCAACCCATACATTGTATTGTGCATCATCATTACATCTTGAGAAATGGGTTGCATGCATGTTTGAATGGCTCCGCCCATCACTGCCAACGATTTAGAATCTTTCAAAATGGACAATAATGTTTCATGATCATCCAAACAAAATGCTTTGAAGTTTGTTAAAAACATGTCATATGTAAATGTTTCCCAATGCAACTTTCTAAATTGTTGGCAGTCAAAATTGCGAATATGTACATTTTTTTTGCA
>Ga0316202_10001948_pt1 | contig 14484 bp, 15 predicted proteins | sample 3monrhotite_MG_FD_204934 | JGI IMG/M metagenome (GOLD analysis project Ga0316202, IMG submission 204934) | Microbial mat bacterial communities from mineral coupon in-situ incubated in ocean water Damariscotta River, Maine, United States -... | ecosystem: Environmental > Aquatic > Marine >... | reverse complement strand
CCCTACAACGATCTGCCGCGACTTCCACCAGCGACAGAACTGGAGTCTCGTACAGTGCTCAAAGCCTGCATCCCCGCACGCGCCGAACGCTTGCCGAATCAGATCATCCTAATCACCAGCCTGCCTCTGCTTAAAGCCAAGGACCGCTCCGAGTCTGAGTAGGACATGGAAAATAAAAAAAACACTCAGATGTGCAACGTCGCTGCTTTTTTATTAACTAATGTGCTCAATGAAGCAAGAAACTGCCAACTTTGCGCCAAACAACTTTCCCATGAACCTCGCCCGGTATTAAGGGCTCATGCCAACGCCCGATTGTTGATTATTGGTCAGGCACCCGGTTCAAAGGTACACGCTAGCGGCATCCCCTGGGATGATCCGAGCGGGGATCGATTACGAAATTGGTTGGGTATTGATAAAAAACTTTTTTACGATGAAACCCAGATAGCCGTTATCCCCATGGGCTTTTGTTATCCTGGCAAGGGACGCTCGGGAGACTTACCTCCGCGCCCAGAATGCGCACCGCAATGGCACGCCGCATTACTGTCCCAGATGCCGGATATCCAACTAACACTGCTGATTGGCCAATATGCCCAGCGTTACTATCTGGGTAAACAACACCCTACGCTCACTGCAACAGTGAAAGCCTGGCGCGATCATTTACCACGTTATTTTACACTGCCGCACCCTTCCCCGCGTAATCAACTTTGGCTAAAAAAGAACCCCTGGTTTGAAAAGGAAGTATTACTTGAACTAAAAAAATACGTGCGAAGTACTTTGGGTTGATGCATTTAATAATGCCGATAAATGCCTCCTACCCGGCTAAGCTAAACCCCACTTATTAGCAAATCAATACTTCACCGGTCCGGTATTTAATAATACGGATATACCAAGGGAAAATAGCATGAATGGATAAGATGGATTGGTTGTTATGTCGTAAAACCAATTTATAATCATAATACATAACTGGAATATATTTTCTCGATAAAATTACGCTGACGAATACCGCAATACCACCTAGAGTGAGATCACGGAAAACGTCAATATTGCATCAGTTATACAAGCGATAATAATAAATTATAAAAGCTATTAAAGTAGTCTATTTGCGTATTTTCCGCGTCTTTATAGTTATGTATTTGTTTTCACAAAACAACCTTTTCATAATTAAGGAGATACAATCATGAATAGGCTCACTGCTCTTATATTTACAATCATCGTTTTTTCTTTAAGTGGGGCGTCAGCATCGTTTGCCAAAACGGCAAATGATCAAGCACCACAAGCCAAAGACTTAAGTCTGCAAGAAATGAGCACCATTGTCGGCATGGGGAGAATATACTGGAACACCTATGCATCATACACTTGGCTTTTTCAACAAGACAGCAACTATCACGCAGTACATTCTGCATATGTACCCCCAGGCACGCATGACATCGGCGGACACCCTATTTACGCTGGAAGCTATGTTTATGTATGGTGTGTGGGAAACGGATCTATGTATGGCGAATTTCCAATGCCAAACTATGACATTACGCTTACATGTTATTAAAACATAGGATGAAGCTATAAATCATCACAGATGATATAACACAATACCAGCATACGCCGAGGCAATGAGTTGAATAGCCTGCCAGGGTCAGAAGGAGGATTCCAATGTTTTAGATGTAATAACATTGGTCTTCTTTTTCTGTCCCATCGCGCTTTGGCTTTGTTAGCCTGGCGATTCCGCCATAGAAAAATAACCCTTTCTCAAGGTGCTAAATATGGGGATTCCAAAAATAAAAAATATCGTTTTATATCTATAAAATCTACAGTGCTATCTCCCCCCTGCCACATCAACAAACGCACCAGTGACATACGATGCTTCATCGGACATCAACCATACTATGGCATTAGCAACTTCTGAAGCGCTGCCAGACCTTTTCAAAGGAATAAATTCCTTCAGCTTTTGTGGTCGGTTAATATCACCCGCATCAAAATGCATCTCCGTTTCGATTAATCCCGGTCTTACCGCATTAACTCTAATACCTTCTTCAGCAACTTCTTTCGAGAGACCAATCGTCATTGTGTCTATTGCACCTTTCGATGCAGCATAATCAATAAACTCATGTGGAGACCCAATCCGCGAAGCAGCGGACGATACATTTATGATGGAACCACCACACCCACCTCTACTCATTGACATTCGTTTTATCGCCTCACGCGCACATAAAAAACTTCCAATAACATTCGTATCAAATATTTTATGAAGTCGCTCCGCACTTATATCAACCAATGGAGACTGTGGTGCTATTACGCCAGCATTATTTATTAACGCATGAACCCTCCCAAATTCATCATCAACTGCATCAAATAAAGAAATGACGCCCTCTTCCGTGCTTACGTCTGCTTGAACCGACACGGCTACACCACCGGATTCATTTATTTCATCCACCATTTTCTCGGCAGCGGCATTGTTGTTTCGATAGTTTATACAAACCGACCATCCTTTTTGATGTGCCAATCTTGCTGTGGCAGCTCCAATGCCTCGACCACCCCCCGTAATAAGCACCACCTTTTTTTCCAACGTCATAGAATTATCAGGATTCATCAATCAAGCCTGATTCAAAAGCTTGATCTTGATTTTCAAAAATAGCCATAGCGGTGCTCATACGTTTAAAACCCAGCTTTTTGTAGAACGGCTCTTTCCCCGGATATGCATATAAAATAATTTTCCTATGGCCTTTTGATAATTCAACAAGATTCGACACAATATCTTTTCCGATACCTGTACCTTGATAATCCGGCAAAACTGCCACATCACAAATGTATGAACAATCAACGCCATCGGCAAGACCCCGGCCAACACCAATCAGTTTCTCGTTATCAAAAACAAAGCATTTAAACATACTGTTTGAAAAGGACTTTTTTAAGTCTTCCGGGGTTTTATTCCCGAGAGGGGCTGCTTTGTATAAATTGGATAGTTCTTTCCAGTCAACCTCGTCCTGTGAATATAACCATTTAAAGCTCAACATCATCTCCTTCTTTAAGCATTTAACCTTATTGAAAACAATCTCTTTATGGTAACAGGATATTTAATGCAAAGGTCGCAAAGACACAGAGAAAAACACTAAAAAATCTGCATCCTCTACGTCTCTGCGACCGTGGCGTTTACAACACTTGGTTTGACCATGTTACACATCTCTAAAAATCAGACTGAATCGTTACCATAGTATTAACAATTTTTTCTATTCAACACATGACATCATTCAATTTATCCAAAATATTACTCCAACCCCCTTCGTGATCTAACCGGGTTTCTTCATCAATAAACTTGACATGAGTCAGCTCAACATTTGTTTCGTTTTCTTTTAATTTGCTGAACTCTAGCGTAACCGTACTGCCATCCGTTGAGCATGGAGACATCCAAGTAAAAACCAGTTTGTTCGGGCGACTGATTTCCAGGTATTTTCCAGTGTGAGGAATTTTGTCATCTCCAACATCCATGATTATCGTGAAGTCTCCTCCTTCACGTGCATCTGTTTCTGTTTGCGGCTGCGGCATACCTGGCATTGGCAAAATAAATTGAGACAATGTTTCCGAGTTTAACCATGCATCAAATACTCTTTCAATGGGTGCATGAATTATTTTAGTCACATTTACCGTTAGATCAGTCATTTTTAGCATCTCCGTTAATCAATATTTCGTTAAGTTTTTCCAGACGTAATTCCCAGATCGATTTGAGTTCTTTAAACCACCCTTCAATGACGCTCACCTGCTCCAGGTTTGCTTCAATCCAGTGCGTTCTACCCATCGTTTTTCGTGTAACAAGTCCGGCTTTTTCAAGAATTTTTATGTGCTTGGATACGGCATTAAGCGACATATCGTAATAATCAGCCAAATCAGTTACCCGACTGGTTCCCTGCTGACAGAGCTTCGTTAACAGGGAACGACGAGTTGTGTCACTGACTGCTTTCAGTAATTCAGAAAGCACTTTGTCATTCGAATATTCAACCATATGGTTCAGTATAATGAGAAAGTAACAACTGTCAACCAAACAGTTGAATAATTTCGAGGTTAAAGAAAGACAAGGAAAGACCGCTCTGAAGAAAACAAGGGAGCTGATGTATGCTATCTGCGAAAAAACTTCACTGACCCGGTTACGCGCCGGAGATAGACTTAATTCAATCAGCGACCACCCGCACAGCGGGTGGTCGCCAGCTCTCAACTAGCGTAAAATTCGCGGCCTTTTCGTCGTACCGCTTTTCCATTGCCTTTAACTGCGTCACTTCCAAGGAATTTTCACCCATGTTTGAACCCCACGCCGCGCCCACGCGCAACATCAAAAATGATGTGTTGTCCGGCCTCACTGTCGCCCTGGCACTGGTGCCCGAGGCCGTGGCTTTTGCCTTTGTGGCCGGGGTCGAACCACTGGTGGGGCTGTACGCGGCCTTTATGGTAGGGCTGATCACTGCGGCCATCGGCGGACGACCCGGCATGATCTCCGGTGCGACTGGCGCGCTGGCGGTGGTTATGGTGGCGCTGGTAGCCGATCACGGCGTTGAATACCTGTTCGCCACCGTGGTGCTGATGGGCATCATCCAGGTCAGCGCGGGGATCCTCAAGTTGGGCAAATTCATTCGCATGGTGCCGTACCCGGTGATGCTGGGTTTTGTGAACGGCTTGGCCATTGTGATTTTTCTCGCACAGATGGAGAGTTTTCAGGCACCCGATGCCGAGGGGGTTTTACAATGGATGAGCGGCAACACCCTGTGGGTGATGCTTGGACTGGTGGCACTGACCATGGCCATCATTCATTATCTACCTAAACTCACTACCGCCGTACCTTCGTCACTGGTAGCCATTGTGGTCGTAAGCCTGCTGGTGATCAGCGTGGGACTGGAAACCAAAACGGTGGGTGACATCGCCTCCATCGCTGGCGGCCTGCCGGACTTCCACATCCCCATGGTACCGTTTACGCTGGAAACCCTATGGATTATTTTGCCGTATGCGATGATCCTCGCCACCATCGGGCTAATCGAGTCACTGCTGACGCTGACCCTGATCGACGAACTCACCGAAACCCGTGGCCGCGGTAACAAGGAATGCGTCGCTCAGGGTACCGCCAATATTGCCACCGGCTTTTTCGGTGGTATGGGTGGTTGCGCAATGATCGGCCAAAGCATGATCAATGTGAACTCCGGTGGTCGCGGGCGGCTTTCCGGTATTACTGCCGCGTTGGCGTTACTGGCCTTCATCCTGTTTGCCTCTGACCTCATTGAGCAAATCCCGCTGGCGGCATTGGTGGGCGTGATGTTTATCGTGGTCATCGGCACCTTTGAGTGGTCCAGCTTCCGTATTCTCAAAAAGGTGCCTCGCGCCGATGCCTTCATCCTTATTCTAGTGTCCGGCATCACTGTGGCCACTGATCTCGCCATCGCGGTCATCGTGGGGGTTATCGTCTCAGCATTGGTGTTCGCCTGGGAGCATGCCAAGCATCTGCAAGTCACCAGCTTCATCAACGAGGCAGGTCACAAGGTTTATGAACTACACGGCCCACTATTTTTTGCCTCAGTGAAAAATTTCGCCGAGCTGTTCGACGTGCATAATGATCCCGATGGCGTGGTAGTAGACTTCAAGCACTCACGTGTCTACGATCACTCCGCTATCGAAGCCATTGATGCGCTGGCCGAGCGCTACCTCAAAACCAACAAACGCCTACACCTCCGCCATATCAGCCCTGAGTGCCAAAGGCTGCTCACCAAAGCAGGTGACTTGGTGGAAGTCAATGTGATTGAAGATCCAAAATATCATGTGGCCGACGATCAATTGGGTTAGGTCACAATCTTAAGCAACCATCATTGAGTCCCGAATTACTGGCTGTTTTCAGGGAAGGAAACTGCCATAGGGACATGCAACCCATGCGTGCCAGCTTATTGGCTAACACAACGGCCACCTTGCTGATGCCTCTCCCGCTTTCGTTCAACCTAAATTAATCAGTTAAACCTACTGCGAGCGCCTAAGGCACAGAACCTAAAGCGTTTTTCAGAACATGTTGAACTCACCGTATGGGTGATACGCTTTCGTCCAAAATAACCTGAAAAACACTTTATCTTCTGCACCTTAGTCACTCTCGCTACGGTTTAACTGATTAATTTAGGTTCAATGACGATATTTGCAGCGACCTCAATGTTCTATAAATTAGATCATAATAATTAAAATATTCAATTTTACCAATCAAAAGATCGCCCCTATACTGCTTCACAAGTTCTGCCAAAACCCATTTTTAAAACTCATCATTCATTTGGTATCGCTAAACAGAGGACAACACCATGAGCAGTAACACAAACAATGACAAGACAACATTCCCCAATAAAGAAGGCCAGCGTGTACCCAATGTCACCCTCCACACACGTCGTGACCACGACTGGGTTGATCTCAGCAGTGATGATATTTTCGCGGGTAAAACCGTGATCGTATTCTCGTTGCCTGGTGCCTTTACACCCACCTGCTCATCGTCACATGTGCCACGTTTCAATCAACTGGCTCCTGTTTTCAAAGCGCATGGCGTGGACGAAATCATTTGCATGTCCGTTAACGACGCCTTTGTGATGAATGAATGGGCCACCGATCAAAAAGCAGAAAACGTCACTTTTCTGCCCGATGGTAACGGTGACTTCACCGACGGCATGGGTCTGCTGGTGGATAAAGAAGACCTCGGCTTCGGCAAACGCTCCTGGCGTTATGCCATGCTGGTGAAAGATGGCGTGATCGAAAAGCAGTTCATCGAGCCCAATGTGCCCGGCGATCCTTACAGTGTGTCTGATGCCGACACCATGCTCGACCATATCGCCCCCGACGCCAAACGGCCACTGGACGTGAGCATTTTCACCCGCCCCGGTTGCGAATATTGCGCCCAGGCCAAGGATTTGTTGAAAGCACGCGGCATCGCTTACGAGGAACTGCTGCTGAATCGTGATTACACCAGTCGCACCCTGCGCGCGGTGGCGGGTATCGACAGTGTGCCACAGGTGTTCATCAACGGTGATTATGTGGGTGGTGCGGAATCACTGGCAGAATGGTTTGCGGATGAGGACAGCTGCAACACTTAATGTACAATCGCTGCAATCTGACCTTTGCAATGAACGATAAAACCGGAAAGGCTTCGGCTTGCTTCCCGGTTTTGTCGTGTATATACCCATGGCTCTGAATCCTGCCCCCAACAGTAGGTGCCGTTGTCGAGTAATAGCCGGGCTATTGCGAGGAATTTCAACGCGGCCATGGAATGAAGAGGGCATGCAACAAAACCTAAATCTCAATCGTTACGGGTATATCCCCCTGTTAATTAAGCCTTCGAAGTAATAGAAAAAACGGTCTCTTTTCCTGTACGTCCCTTTGTGTTTACCTCACCCAGCGAGGTAACCAGCATAAATTGCTCAACCATTTTTGCTGTTTTTTGGCAAATAACGATAGCGGATGATAACTCTTTATTAGCCAGTCCAGACAAACGAAATGCGAGATTGGTACTATCCCCCACTAGGGCAAGGTTTTCTGAACGCACGCCATAGTGAGACACGGTGGTAGAACCAGTAGTAATACCCCAACCTAATTCCAAATGACGTAACTCTGAGAATTTCTCTGGTAAATTAGAAAATAGCGCGGTGGCTGCTTGCTTCTGAACCAGCGCAGCATGACAGGCACTCCGTACTGCCGCTAAATCATTCGTATCGTTATGCTCCCAAAAAGCAAAAATGGCATCGCCTGCAAAATCTTTTACTGTGCCACGATTTTCATGAACAATGTTCGTGAACGACTCATAGAGCTGTGACAAGACCTCAAACAATAAAGAAGACTCCGTTTGTTGCGCAAGCGTGGAAAAACCTCTGATGTCCGCAATAAGGTGAGTCACCGTTTCCTGTCGTGACAAAACCCGAGTGGTCTCAACCTGATCAACCTCACCTGAGTTATGGTGCTTCAACTGCTCAGGAAAAACGACATGCAACGTTGTTGCACCAATGTGTACAAAGTCACCTGAAGTCAATTTTTGTTCGCCACCCGGAGTAATGCGAACATTATTCACCCACGTCCCGTTCCGACTGGAGTCCTTGATCGTAAGAGCATACCCGGCACAGCTAATCACTGCATGATCCCGGGATACGTTCACATCAGCAATGATAATACGTTTATCAGCAGGCACCCCCTGACAAACCCGCCCGATATATAATCTTTCGATGATATCTACCCGACGACAACAACCCTCAACATCCTGCCATTCCAGACAGGGGAATTTATTATTTTCCAGTGCCATAACACCAGTATTCTCACCACAAGTTATGTTCTTTACGCAATGTAGATTTCCTTACCTTCAACCCGGAAACCATCAGCCATTAAAACATGTAATGGGGACGTTAAGGAGATTTGAGCCATCACTTCATTTAAAAAATAATGCTCCTGAACAGGTTATGCGATAAATCCGTCCAAAAATCACACGATTGCTCGGTTGTCGAACAATTCATGCTTAATCACAGACCTGTTTGCGGATCGATTGAATTCGGCCGCGCTACCCCCAAATTTCATCGCACTTAAGAGATTCGGCGCACCATACAGGTGCGCGCAATCTAATCAATGCGCTCTATTCACCTCCTCAAGACCGGGACAGCAGACGACACCCCGGTTTACGAAGTTGAATGTCCAAGTCGGCTACACCGACGACTCCTCTCAAAAGCATGTAAGAACTATCACCTCAGACCGCATTGTCAAGATCGCCCCATCGTTCTCGCCATTGCCCCATTTTTTCTGCTGGATCGGTTTTTAATATAGAAAAAGTTAACCGGAGTTAATCCTAAATTAATCAGTTGAATCGTAGCGAGGGTGGCTAAGGTGCAGAATCTAAAGTATTTTTCAGGTTATTTTGGACGAAACCGTATCACTCATACGGTGAGTTCGAAATGTCCTGAAAAACACTTTAGATTCTGTGCATTAGGCAGCCGCAGTAGATTCAACTGATTAATTTAGGTTAATTATAGCAATGGAAAAATGGTGCGCTATTCATAAAATTCCCTTGTCGAAAACGCTATTTTTTGATTGGAATTCGCGTTGTTTAAAAAAATGAATAAGGAAAAGAGAATGCATTGAATTACAGCAAATCAGGAAAGCAAATCACACCCACTGTTGTATTTAACGCGCAAAACAAATTAGGCGATTTATTAGAAAACAACAATAAGCGACTAGAATTGGTTTGTTGTGGTGGTGTCGTTAGTGTTTTGTATCACCGTTCGCGGAAAATGACCCATGATGTGGATGTGCTTTTTCCCAATAATCCGCAGGTAAAAAATCTTCTAAAAAACTTGTTGATGAGGTAGGTGAACAATTTGGGTTAGAGTACGGTCCAAGAGACAAGTGGTTTAACGATAGTGTTCACTTTATTGGTTTACAGTCAAAGTCAGATGTTGTGGTTTTTCGATACCCCTATTTGATACTGAAAGCTGCGGATTGGCATGAAATGCTTGCGCATAAGTTAACGGCTTTTCGTGGTGATCGTGATATTACTGATGCAGTTTGTTTTCTTAGGGAAATTTCAACTGAAGATAAGTCTGAGGTATTTAAAAAGGTGGCTGACTTTAGGCCTTTTGTGCCTCATGTGGAAGATGATCTCTTTGAGTCACGTTTTAACCAGATTTGGGAAGAAGTGCATGGAGAATCTTGATGACACATTAAATGAAATGGTCGATTTGTTGCTCGTTTATGATGAAATTCCGTTTCTTGATAGAATACAGTATGTATGGAGGCGCGCCTGGCCTTTGGTTTCTGCTTCTGTGCCGTCAGATAATGACCCGTTACGGCTTGCGCTTAAAGCTTGTTTAGTAGAACGAATGGTTGAGCTTTGGAACGCACCACCAAAAAATGCTGATGAGTGTGTGCCGGATTGGTGCTCTACGATTCCCGCTGTTAAAGAGCGGTTTTCGGTGATCAAACCGGAGCAGCAAACTTTTTGGAAGAATGAGCTATCATCCTTCATTTTTGAGAAGCGAAATATTTTCGCCCCAAAAGAATTTATGTTTTTCTTATGAGCAACATTAATATTATTGATATCGAAGCCAGTGGTTTACACTTTGATTCTTACCCGATCGAATTGGCTGTGTTGATTAATGGACAAAGAAGATCCTGGCTGATCAAACCAGAAGAAAATTGGTTATATTGGTGTTTCATTGCTGAGGACATGCATGGGATCTCCAGAGAAATGCTGAAAAAGGAAGGGTTGAGTGTTTCACAAGTCGTTGATGAGTTTATGAAATGTGTCGAAAATTCAAATGGAATACTCTACAGTGATGCTGTTCATTGGGATACCGACTGGATGGGTACGCTATTTTCTGTTACCAACACGGCACAGCTGTTTCATATCGAATCGATTTATGATTTATTGGAAAAGAGTCAAAGACCCGCGTTTGATAAGGCAAAGGCACGGCTTGCTGAGTCCGGTAAATACCGACAGCATCGTGCAGAAGAGGATGTACGGATAATTTATCAGGCCTACGTTGAAGTTACTGGAAGTTAAGAAGTCGAATGAAACTGAATTTTTTAGTTTTATTCCCCGCCACTTGTGGCGTAAGGTTGGGAAAAACTAAAAGCATAAACAGACGATGCATGGCAAGGCCTACAAATCGCCCAGGCATTTTGGGCAGCCTCATGTTTGAACATTTCCCCGTGTAACCGGTCTCTTTAAATCACCACTACGTCGCGCAACTCCGCTCCCCGTTCCTGAACTCGGGCACAACGGAAACCAATGTCGTCATTGTGGTTCCCAGGAACGAAGTGGAAACGATACGCCGCGCGCAGATTGCGGGCGTAGTTGTCCCAAGAACCACCGCGCAACACACGGAGGGCGCTACCCTCCTCCGGCCCCATCAGATCTTGCTCGGCCTGGTCTTGATAGGTTCTCTGGCCATCCCGACACCATTCCAATACATTGCCGAGCATGTCGTATAAACCCCATTTATTGGGCCGCTTTTGTGCAACGTCTCGAGTACCGGCCCTGCTATGTTCATACTGTTTTTCTGACCAGTCATTACTATCAGCCCCCTGCGCTAACTCATAACCTTGGCCACTGTTACCACCGTACCAGGCAATCTCATCCAAAACCGGGGCGTCCCGCTCGCCCAGTATTTCCAGGTCGCCTGCGTAGGTCGCCGTTTCACTGCTCGCGCGGCAGGCGTATTCCCATTGGGCTTCACTCGGTAGCGTGAGATTCAGCGCGGGGATTTTTTCATTGAGGCGCGCGATAAAACCATTAGCATCGTGCCAGCTGACGCTTTCTACTGGCCGTTGCGGGCTTTGATACTCGCTGGGATTTTCCCCCATCACCGCTTGCCACAATGCCTGAGTCACCGGCGTATCAGACAGCCAGTAACCCTGGCTAAGCGTTACCGGGTGTTGGGGGCTTTCATCATCCCAGCGCCCAGCTTCTGTTTGCGGTGAACCCATCAGAAATTGCCCCGGCGGTATCCAGCGTAATTTCTGTGTAACGCCAAACACGCTTATCTCTACCCACACACCAAAGCAATCCTGCCCCCAACCGCTCGCCCATTCTGGCGGGCAACCATGGGTTAATGGGTGTCGATAATCAAGAATTTTATTGAACGTTGATTGAGCGTCCATTACCGCCGCACCCACAAGCAAAAGACTCGCGGTGAGCTTCCGGTGGCGCTACTGCTTTTCGCCATCGTCACGCAACATGTATTCAGACAAATGGACAGAATAAGGCCTTGTTCAGGAATAGGACGTACTCGTCCTTTCTTAGGCTCAGACACAACGGAAATCAGTATGGGCCGTAACGGCATAAAAAATTGATAAGGCATCATTCTTGCTCCGTCACACCACGGTCCGGTCGGCGCTCCGCGACCGAGCCTTGACCGTCGCGCAACTCCGCTCCCCGTTCCTGAACTCGGGCACAACGGAAACCAATGCTGCCATCGCGGATCTCAGGGGCCTCGTGGCTACGATACGCCGCACGCAGAGTGCGGGCGTCGCCGAACCAGGAACCACCGCGTAACACACGGTCTTCGCTACCCTCCAGCTCCACCGGATCTTGCTCGGCCTGGTCCTGATACGTTCTTTGGCCATCCCGGCACCACTCCCATACGTTACCGAGCATGTCGTACAAACCCCAGCCGTTGGGCCGTTTTTGTGCAACGTCTCGAGTACCGGCTCTGCTATGTTCGTACTGTTTTTCTGACCAGTTGCTACTATCATACCCCTGCGCTAACTCATAACCCTGGCCACTGTTACCACCGTACCAGGCAATCTCATCCAAAACCGGGGCATTCCGCTCGCTCAGTATTTCCAGGTCGCCTGCGTAGGTCGCCGTTTCACTGCTCGCACGGCAGGCGTATTCCCATTGGGCTTCACTCGGTAGCGTAAGATTCAACGCAGGAATTTTTTCATTGATGCGCGCGATAAAACCATTAGCGTCGTGCCAGCTAACGCTATCTACTGGCCGTTGCGGGCTCTGATATTCGCTGGGATTTTCCCCCATCACCGCTTGCCACAATGCCTGAGTCACCGGCGTATCAAACAGCCAGTAACCCTGGCTAAGCGTGACCGGGTGTTGCGGGCCTTCTCGGGTAAACCAAACCCGCTCATCGTCTTCTTGTGCCAACGATCCATGTTCACTTTCAGGGGAACCCATCATAAAGCGCCCCGGCGGTATCCAGCGCAGGCGCTGGCTTGCTGCACCATATTCACTTTCAACTTCGATTTCGGCCCACAAGCCAAAACGATCTCGCCCCATAGCGGAGGCCCAGTCGGGTTGCGTCAACTGGCGCAGCGCGATAGCCCCCATATCACTGCGGATGACGTAATCTTGCCTTTGCGGCCAAGCAGGCAGCACGTAGCGTTGGGTTTGTGAAAAAACGACCCGCTTTGCTTCGCCTTTACGACCCGTAGCGGAGCTGCGCGTCCCGCTCTGCTGCCGCAACGGCTCGACAGGCTCCGCCCCGGCCTGAACTCGGGCACAACGGAAACCAATACCGTCAATGCGGTTCTCAGGATCGTAGCGGCTACGATACGCGGCACGCAGATTGCGAGCGTTGAGGCTCCAGGAGCCACCACGCAACGCACGGTGATCATATTCTGGACCGATGGGGTTCCGCTCCGCGTGATCCCGGTACGCTCGCATCCCATCCTGACACCACTCATAAACATTGCCGTGCATCTGATATAGACCCCACTTATTTGGGGGGAACCTTTTTACCGCAACGGTCCCTCGTCTGTATTCACCTTGCTCACCGTTGCTGTAAGGGTAGTGACCGTTATAATTGGCTAGGTCAGTCGTCACTTGAACACCGAAACTAAATGGGGTTTGGCTACCTGCGCGGCAGGCATGCTCCCATTGGGCCTCAGTGGGCAAAGACAGCTCGAGCCTTGACTTCATCTCATTCAGTTTGGAGATAAATCGCTGACAATCGTGCCAACTCACATTTTCCACGGGGCGCTCTGCCCCTTGAAATTGGCTGGGGTTCTCGCCCATTACCGCCTGCCATAAGGCCTGAGATACCACCGTATCAAATAACCAATACCCATCCGTTAAAGTGACCTGATGCCGAGGACCTTCGTTGTTAGCTCGCTCCACTTCACTTTCTGGTGAGCCCATTAAAAAACGGCCGGGGCTGATCCAGCGCATGCGCTGCGTCACCGTGCTTAATGCCGTTTCGAGTTTGAACTCAACCCATGCGCCATCATCATCTTCTCCCCAGTGACTCGCCCAAACAGGTGGCGAACCACTGAGCCAAAACGAGGCCTGAGTCTCTACTACCAGTTCACCGCTGCGGGATGCCAATTGGCCCAGCCAACTGCCAGCGGGCAACTCATCTTTAGCCACCTGTGACAAGGCGCCACGAACGATATTGAGCTGCCCCCCGCGCTGGAACAATTGGTAATGCGCTATCACTTGTGCCCGAGACTGGGCCGTTGTGGGCGGCTGATAACCCGGCGGCGGAGAGGCATTAGTTTCACCTTGGTGAGTATTTGCCCAAAGTGTGTGGAGCGATGCTTTGAGCAACTCATCTCCCCAAACATGCTCAGGCAGACGCTGCTCCAGGTCCCGAAACCAACTTGCCAAGCCGCTGATGCTTTCACCTGCACCGAGACGCCGTTTCAATCCACTAAAAAAATCGTATGCGTGTTTCACTTCCTCGGGTTGGGGCAACAAGGTCTGGCTACCGGGGCTGAGACTGATGATCTCTTCATACCAAATCTCTTGAGGAAGATGGGTACGCCAACCCCGTAGCCGTGTGAGCACTTTGTTGCGCAGCTGAGAATCTTGCGCATCAAATTCAGCGCGCTTTTGCTTCGCTACGTCGATGTCCAGAGCGGCCGCGACACTTGAGCGCGTCGCCAGATCCGGGTGCTGCCAAAATGCGGCTTCAATACTGGCATCTGCCCCAATCAGCTGACGTACCTGACGCAAAAAGCCCGGTTCAATACGACTGGCAGGCGACACTAATACCATTAATT
>Ga0316202_10001947_pt1 | contig 14490 bp, 24 predicted proteins | sample 3monrhotite_MG_FD_204934 | JGI IMG/M metagenome (GOLD analysis project Ga0316202, IMG submission 204934) | Microbial mat bacterial communities from mineral coupon in-situ incubated in ocean water Damariscotta River, Maine, United States -... | ecosystem: Environmental > Aquatic > Marine >... | reverse complement strand
ACCGGCTCTTTTATTTCTTCAACCTCTTCTTCATCATCGTCAAATAGATTGTCAACAGAAGTTGGTTTATCAACCGTTTCATCCTCGAACATTACACTGTTGTCCTCAGTTTCTTCAGACTGTGCTGATGTTTTAGTACCACCTGCGAACCCTTCTTCTATATCAAAAGGTGATTTGTTTTTAGGGGGCGCAAATTCTATAAGCTGTACACCTTTTATTTGCAGGGACACGCCTCCTTTTTTATCTTCGACGTTATACCAAGGATACAAATTAACAAGTAAGTTTATTTTACTACCTGAAGTAATTTGGAAACCGTCTTCCAGCATTTCGTTTTTTGCATTGAACTGTGCAGGACGCTCTGATTGCACTCCTTGATACTGCGCCTTTTTCTGGGCTTTAAATTCAGCACCCTCATCTGTTTTTTGTATGTTTTTTGTAGCCATTCTTTCAGGCCAGTCTTTTGTTCGGTTTGGAGCGTTCTTCCACGCCTTTACCATGTCCATATGTATAGATTTAGCTTGCTCCTCACTTACTACAAAACTGGTCGTATACGCTGCACCGGAGGCTGTCCATTTGCATGGTACAGTTCGACCTCTCGGCCCTTGTGACCTATCAAATGCGTAAGGTTGGTCTAGTCGGGGGTACTTTGCTACTGCATTTTTTATCTTATATGACATTAGTGTTTCCTCATCTTCGTTAGTGGTATTAGCTACAGCTTCGATTATCTTGGCTGTGTTTTGCAGTTCTTCCTCTGATAAAGGACGAACGGGTTTAAAATATATCTTGTGGTTTCCATCTGTACCTTCAAAATATATCTCAGTTAAAACGCTACCTACTTCTTCTTTGTTACGTTTTAAATGATCCATGTACTTGTAAAGAGTTGTCCCTCTTGCGTCTCTGGAAAAAAGACTCCATGCACCTATCCTAAATCTGTACACAGTGTCAGAACCAAGCAGTGCTACTCTTACAAATGTAAAAAACTTACAGGGTGCGCCTTCCGCACGGTGGCTATTCTTAATGCTCCTACTACAGTCCAAGCATCTGTTTGCTTGCTTGAAAGGTGCTTTCTCACTGGGGAAAGAACAACCTATAGACCAACAGGCTAGCTGATCCCCACTATAGTAAGACCTCGATAACGTACCACTGTTGACTACCACTGCTTGGATAGCTGTTAGTAATTCACCAGTTTCGGGGTGCACGAAGCTCCCGTCTTGTACGCGTAGTGTGTTCATTTCTTTGGTGGTTTACGTACAGATATAACGTGCTTTCTATTTACCTGTAGACTTGGCGGTACTACTTCAGGATTCTCTTCTAAGAACTCCTTCATGTTGCCGCCGTGAATACGCTTCTCTAGTAGATGAGTAGCTTCGTTCTCTAGGATAAATTTGTACATCTCATCCCAATTACTTACTCCAAAGTGTGTTTGCACTCTGCGGGATACGGTACCGGCTTTTGTTTTGATGGACTCGGTTTCTTCACCGAATAGCTCGTCTAGTTCTATGCTTATCTTCTGCTGTTGAGCTTTGATAACTTTTATCTCATCTTCTTTTGCAAGAATTGCTTCCCGCATCTTTATGTAGATAGAAGTGAGTTTTGCTGCTTCGTCATTGCCGTTCATACTGTCGCTCCTTTTTAAGGGGACAGCCAGTTTAGGCAAACGTTTTTACATTGTCAAGTATTTAGTTCTTGTTTGTACAAATCAATTATTTTGCTGTGTTGATCTATGTTGGATCGCAGCATATTGTACAAGCGTGTCTCCACTTCGCTCCCACGTATGTGCACAACAGTCATGGGATTGTGCTGCCCGGGCCTGTCAATACGAGCGTTGGCTTGTAGGTATGTCTCTACACTGGTGACGGGTGAATACCATATAACAGTATTAGCTGCGGTAAGAGTCAGGCCGTGTGATGCAGCTTGCGGTTGTATAACTAATACTTGTGGGTTCGGACTATCTTGAAAGTTTTTTATTATCTCGCTTCGTTTATTAACCGTTACCTTCCCTGATATTACCTTGCACGATATTTTGTTTTTAATCAGGAACTCACTTAGCAGTTCTATAGTATGGGTAAAAGGGACGAATACTAAAACTTTGTTAGACGATTCATCTATTGCTTCTTTAACTACTTTTAGCCTGTTGCTAACGTCGAACTCAATAACTTCTTTATCGTCCGTGTACACTGCACCACCAGATATTTGCAGCAGTTTATTAAGGTTGGTAGCGGCATTCACTGAAGTAACTTGCTCTCCGTCTGCTTCCATAGTCATACGGTCTTTCAACAGTTTGTAGTAAGCAGCTTGTTGTTTAGTGAGGGGCGCTTCCCGTTCTACATAAGTAAGCGGAGGAAGGTCCAAACACTGGTCTTTCTCAAACCGTATCGCTGGCTGTAGCACTCTGTGTACTATTTTGTCTGCGTCTGGTTTGGGCCTCCATGTAAACTGAGTAGCTTTGTACATGACGGCATCTCTAAATTGCCCAAAATACTTTGGCGTATTTTCATTGTTTACAAGTTTTGCTAGGCCGAACGCATCTACAGGAGATTGTGCTGCTGGCGTACCAGTAAGCATCCACAACCAATCTACGCTATTGACTATGCCCCGTATTGTTTTCCACCTGTTAGTTTGTGCATTCTTGTAAGCGTTAGCTTCGTCAATTACTACTAGATCAAAACCCCCTTCTAGTATCTCGTCCTTCACTACTGCCACGCCATCAAAATTTATAATAACAAACTCTGATCCAGCATTGAGTATCTTCCTGCGCTGCGCTGAACTGCCGTGAGCAACTGAACAACTTCTGTGCATAGCAAATTTGAACAGGTCTTCTTGCCATGCAGACTTCATAATAGATAACGGGCATATTACTAGTACTCTGCTAACAGCACCTATATTCATTAAGTAGTCTGCTGCCCATATAACAGATGCAGTCTTACCTGTACCTTGTTCGTTAAAACAAAAAGATTTTTTATTGAGCGTTAAGAAGCTAGATGTTTCTTTCTGATGGTCAAACGGTGTATACCGTCCTCCCCACACATAGTCACGACTTATGGGAGAGGGCACATTCTTGACCTTCAAATCAGTGAGGGCTTGTGCACCTTCCAAATCCCAGCGTATAGCTAACTTATAAACACCCCCCTGCTCTTCAAGTATGCGGTAGTTCTTTACCTTTTCGGTAACCATGTGGGGACGTTTAGTTTTTAGAATAATCGCTCTGTTATTAACTATCTTCATGCTTTAGATGTCTTCTTTTTACGTTCGCGTTTGCTTGTTTCAGATACTAAATTATTTTTAGAGTCTCTGCGGAATGATCTGTTACGACTGGCAGTCTCTACCCGTACACCATCGGAGTTCTTACCACCTTTGTCTATAGCTTTCTTATGTGCTACATCCTTACCATCACCTTTAGTAACCTTACCCTCTCGTGTAGCTTTGCGTCTGGCTTTGTTGCGCTGGGCACGTTTTTTCTTTTGCTCTTCTGTGCCTTGGTACTTAGCGTATTCAGCTTTGTAATCTCGTTTCTTAGTAGCCATATTAACCCCGATTGTGTTCACAACTAGTAACTGGACAAAACCCGCACAGTCCACTTTCTACAGCGTTCCATACGTTTTCTTCTTTAGCAACTTCTATTCTTTCAAGCGCGCCATCAAAAACGCTTATGTATGATTTGTACAAGTCTGAAGTGTATTCTTTTTTTATAAACACATTGCAACATAAAAATGATAGCCCCCCTTTTATTTTTGTTACTTCTGGGAAATGTACAAACACAGCACCCGCAAGTAAGTCTAACTGTTTCATGTCAGCATAGTCTGCACTCTTACTTGTTTTGTAATCTACAACGAAAGCTTTATCACCATTGATGATTAGAAGATCAGCTATACCCCTGTACCAAACATCTTTTGCTCCCCACTTAGTGGGTGCATATTCGCCACTTGATTTTGTTACAGCCATTCTAAGCTCTGTAAGCTTTTCTCCTTTAATACGATTAAAAGCATCCAATACAGGACGCGTAAACTCATACTGTTTTTCAAGTTCAGCACCACTTTTTATGTAATGTTCTGCGGCTCTATGTACTGCGTTACCATACCTAGTCGCTGAGTTGCCATAGAATTTAAAATCTTTTTTTACATGTAAGTGATAATACTTTTTAGGGCACTTAATAAAATCATTTACTCTGCTATAGCTCCAAGCGGTCATAGTAATCCTTTTTTAACCAGTAATAGTCGATTAGCTTCATGCGCTTTTGCAATCTCTTTTTTATTCTGTCCGGTGTACGGTACAGCTAGTTGGTTAGCCACAAGCTCTGCACACAACCACTTGTTGCCTACCTGAAAGTCACCTAAGTATCTTCCAAATTTGCCCTTCTCTTTTGTTCGGAGTTTATATACTCCTCCCACTTTAAGCTTTTCCTGTACGAATTTTTTGGCAAGGAGTCCATGTGCTTTGCCTTCCACGTTTCTATTGCGAGACTCTGGAGCATCGACCCCATGCAGACGGATGCGCCCAGCACTACCACGTATAACAACATTCCAGCCCAAATCAACATCGACATCTACAGTATCTCCGTCCACAATTTTTACGATGGTTGCGTAATATTCAAACTGCATCTTGCTTCTCCTCTACGTAATCCTCTAACTTTCCCACAGCTTCAATAACTTTGTGCATAAGTTGTATAACTTCTTCCACATCTTCTTCGTCTAACTCTATAGTTAATTTCATTTGTCTTCTTTCACATTATGTATTTCTATTATAAGTTCCGCACAGTGTATGATCTTTTGTAGATCAGTCAGTCCACCTTTCTTTTTCCAACGTGAGACGTATTTAACGATGTTACCTTCAAGCAACGACAGGCCGTTCTTTTCAGCGTACTCCGCAGGTTGAATAGCCATATCTTTGTAGTGGTTACCACCTGTTTGTTTCTCTAAAGCGTTTTTCATTAGCGTCATTAGTGTAATGCTCCAGTAATTTCTTCAACTGCGCCTTCTTCCTCAACAAAAATGTAGTCAGTGTTATCAGGCCAACTAGCAAGAAGTCCTTCCCATATCTTTTCGGCTTGCCGTAAGTCTTTTATGTCCTGCTTAAGGACAAACAGTTCACTTTTAAGTCTTGCCTTGGTTAGTCGTTTCATGCAACCTCCTTAAATTTGGTGCGTACTTCCCTTCTTGGGGTAGGAAGTACGACTAACCGTAGCGTGGCTTATCCGGTATGCACATACTGCTGGAGAACGAAGCTTATCGGACACAAAGGGAGTGCCGTGATAACCTGAGTTGGTAAGCTGTATTACATACTGTGAGTGTTTTAGGCGTATGAAACCTACCCACCGCTCACTGGGGTTTTGGGGGTGAGTGACAACCCCCGTGGTCTAACATTCTCCATATGAATTACCAAACCCACCTTCACAATCAAGTGGTAAATCCTGTGCCCATTCAGGCCGCACCCTCATGCTGTCTTCAACAAACTTCATGGCTTGCTTTACTTCCCCTTCGGGTACAACACAACCTATCGCATCGTGCACGGTCATTACTACTTTGTATTTCTTTGCTACACGTAACAACTGCTCACCTATAACAATTCGCGCTAGTGCTTGGCATACATTCTCTATAACTTTACCACCGTATAACCTAGTAGGTATAACTGTCCTACCCTTCTTGGTGTCATATAACATCTCAGTGTATTTAGTTTCTTTGTTGTATTCTTCTCGTAAATTAGGGTATTTAACGTACAGGCCGTTGGGTAACTCTATCCCTTTACGACCCTGCACCTTTAGTATGTCGTCTTTACCAAACGTAGTTTCTTTATTTTCTATAATCTCATCAAGGCAGTTGTTAGCCTCTCGCCATAGCTGAGGTATTTCAACGTATGTATCTCTGTAAATGTCTATAATCCTTTGGCATTCTTCCTCGTCCAATGCTACACCAAAGTTACTTAGCTGTACTTGGAAACGTGTAGCGCCCATGCCATACCCGCAACCTAACACTGTCTGCTTACCTACAAAACGTTCGTCCTTAGTAATGTCTTCCGGTTTCTTGTCATATATGGCACCTGCCATAATTTTGTATACATCATCGCCTCTATCAAACGCTTCTACTAAGTCGTCGGCCTCTGCAAGCCAAGCTAAAGTTCTAGCTTCGATCTGAGACAAGTCACAGTCTACAAATTTGTATCCCTTGGGTGCACACAGCGCATACTTTAGTTTTGAACCACGCGGTAGGTTTTGCATGTTGATCTTGTCGGACCCACCCCATCGCCCTGTATGTGCTGCATAGTAACGCAAGGGTATGGGCAGTGGTCCACGCTCTGCTATCGCAATAAACCGTTCAGTCCGTTTCTCTTCAATGGTTGATCTTACACCGAGCCTAGCAGCTACAAGAGCTTGCACTTCAGGGTTGCAGTGTTCTTGTAAAGCTTTAAACCCTTCATCTGATTTAGCAAAAGCAAACGTATCTTTGCCTGTAGCGGGGCTTATCTTCATCGGGGGGTTTATACCATAGCCTATTAATAGTTCGGCAAACTGCGGGTTGCTAGTTAGCTTAGTCTTCTCGTGCTTTACTTTCGCCATCAATGCTTCTTTCTTATCTTTTACATCCTGCAAATGCGCTTCTAGTACTCCTGTATCTAGCACCAGTGAAGGTTCTGTAAACATTCTAGCTGTAAGGTCAATCAAATTAAGTTCAAACACGTTGAACCGTTTAGTAAGTATATCGAACAGTTTGCGTGTAAGTTCAACGTCTTGTATACAATAGCCACCGTAAGCACTAAGTTCGTCTTTTTTAAAATCCAAACGCCGCTTTCCTATAGCATCATGCACCTCTGTACCTTTAGCACCAAGACGATAATGTTCAGCCAGTGCTGCCAAGCTACCACCTACCTCGATGGTGTGTACTGCCCTAGACATTGCTAGCGTATCTGCAATCTTCTTAGGTCTTATGTCGAAATGCCAATTGAGTATAGCCATATCGAACATAGCGTTGTGCGCTAGAGCCACTGAGTTTTCCCAATCAAACTTGTGTAGAAATTTATGTAATCCTTTCTTACCCCCACTAAACCACTCAGTAGCATCGTTGTTTACTTTTACAGCAACACCGATAACTTCAAACTTTTTATGTCGCACATACTCCTCAGTAGTCAGCTTTTTCAAGCCATACTGTTTTGAGTAATACGTTTCAAAATCCAGTGTTATTAAATCCATAATAAATACTACACCTATACGCCGTTAGTATGTTGGTAGATACAGCTACCAACACTATCATCAGTCATCATCAACCTGTAGCAACATGTCCATGACAAGGTGATTGAAGCTTTTTTCTTGGAGTGCCCAATATTTTTTACTTAACTTTTCTAAGTCAGCGGAGTCTATAAAAGGATACCTGTGTGGATGGTCTAGCATCTGCTTAACAACAGAACGCCACTTGTACCCACGATTGCTTCTAGGTAGTTTGTCGTCTATGTTTTCTTTGGATTTAAACTCTTCAGGATGACTGTCTAGTCTCAACAGTATTAGCTCTAGGCCCTTGTTCATTACTTTCGTTCTCCAGTATGTAATCAAATAGAGTTGCGAGTTTTGGTATGTTTGTTTCATTAATAACACACGAAAAACCACCTGCTTTCTTTATAGCATCTAACTCTCGTTCTTGTAACGCCGTCGGTTTGTTTACACCGGCCTTGCACTCTATGCCAATAAACATACCGTTCAAGCAGCACACAATATCAGGCACACCACTACGCCCCATGCCATAGCTTGCAGGGAAAAAGTAATACGCTTCGTACTGCTTGAGTAAGCGCACTACGTTGTTCTTAACTTTCTTTTCGGGAGTAAGTGCCATACAGGAAGCATAGCAAGGAGGTTGGACTTTGTAAAGACAAAAAAAACCCCACGTAGTGTGGGGTCAATAAAAGTTTACTGGGTGTATAACATTGTTATGCCATCGGGAAAATATTATTCTCTCCTTTCACCCTCTTGGCTATCTGCAAGATACTCTTGATATTGTATCTCAGCTTCGATGGGGTCTACGTAGTCATCTTCCTGTGTTGTAAGATAACGGTTAAGGTCTACCATTACTGGGTCTTTATCTCTATTCATCACTTGTTCTCCTCTATTGACCCAAAAATTTTAAGTTCCATTTCCATCCGCTTCGATTCGCGTAACGTCTGCGCGTAGTGATCGGCAATATCATCTTTATATGTTCGAGCAAGGGGTACTTCTTTTTTCCTGTCGTTCTCCCGCTCTTCAAGAATACCTTTTACCTCCGCTAGCAAACTTTTTAAATCTGCCGTTCTCCATGTGTTGTAATCCCAATCATCATTCATCACTTGTTCTCCTAGAACCAAAGAATGCCAGCTTCATTAGTCTTTTTTAGTTTACCGTTCACTACTTCGTAAATCGGAATGTAGTCGAGCATCTCTATGTTCTTGCGCTTACGGACATGGTGCCGACTTCCCTCTTTCCCTCTGAAGTCGCGTAACCGTTTGCACACAAATGAGACACAGTCTCCTTTTTCTGGTTTTATGTAATACATTAGTCGTTCTCCTGATTTAATTTAGTTTCTAAATTATCGCGAATTTCTAACAGATACTCATCACTTAGGTCTAATGCCTCCCCAATTTCGGTGAACACCATACCCAGAGCTACTCGCGCTATCTCACTGACTACTATGTTCATCTCTTCTTCAGTCATTATCGTTCTCCCAATCAATTACCACCTGCTCTAGCATACGTTCCTTGCTAAGTAGTCTGTCATCTACTATGCGCCCTTGCTCGGCTATCCGTTGGCGTGTCGCTTCTAATAGGTCAATAGCTTCTTGTTTACTCATACTGTTTCTCCGGTTTAGTTTGATTTTCAATACGTTCGACGTGTTCCACTAACGCACTACGTACTGCTTTAGTATAGTTAGGGAACTGTTTAAAGTGTGCTAGCACCTCCTCTGGTATACGCACGTTTATTTTTACTAAGAGTTTTCTGTTTGCCATTCCATACCACCTCCTGCTTTTTTAGTTACATAAAAATTATTTTTGTTTATCCTAACTCCAACATCACGCACAAACACTTCGTTCCCCGAAAGTTTAAGCTTGGCAATAGCCACCCGTAACGCTAGCGGGGTGTGCCGGTAGTAACGTATATCGAAGCTGTAACAGTCGTACACCCCACAGCAATCAATGTGGCCTGTCCAACCCCCTTCACTTGGGCTGTACCTAGTAGCCAGTTGTGTGTAAAGCACATGCCAACCGTCATCGGGGTGGGGATCATTAGAACTGTAGACCCCCGCACGACGATTCCTATCAAAGAGATTACCAAACACAGAGTGGATGATTCCCCATTCCGTATCCGCGTCACGCTCTGGGTCAAAGTCCACCGGCTTACTCCGATGTAGCTTGTCCAATATATCCCCTATACCTCCGAATGGGTTGAATATAGGTAGGTGTACTTCACTCTTATCGAGTAAGTTATCGTCTTCATAGTCTTCCATTGTCACCCCCTACCATTCGCACTGTTTTAGTATGGAGTCCACATCACGTTTCAATGCTTGTCTTGTCTCAAGTGAGTCTTTAAGCACCTCAATGTTTGCACCTGACATAGTAACCTCAAGCTGGCGGCGTAACTGTTCTAGCTTGGGATCGTTGGTTATGTTCATGTGGGATAATAGATCACACAGTTCTATTGGATTATCAACGAACGAGTTGTGCCAACGTTTCTTCTTACCCTCTTCACCTTCAGTAAGTTTGTTACTCATATCCAAGCACATGCTGTGTAGCCTATCCCATGCGGATTGCATTGCTTCTTTCAATTTAACATCAACACCGGCATCACATGACGCTTGCATCTCTGCCAACTCTTTTGCCGGTACATCCACCATAAAGTGTCCTGATTTTGGAACAGGTGTAACATTAAAAGACCAAGCGTATTTAGCACGTATTTGTGAAGCGTCTGGGTAGTCGTTAGGGTTCCAAAGAGATCCCAATGCGACACGCGCAACTTCCTTTGCTTCTTCGTAGCCATCCACCACACCGTCTACCATACTCCAAAACGTTTGCTCTCTATTGTCCACGTCTCTCTTGTAGTCTATGAACATGCTAGTAGGTGCAAACCTCGGGCCTCTGTCCTGCCAAGGTAAAGTTTGTTTAGTGTTCCATGTCCTACATAAAGCCGCGTAATCAGATGTATCTTTGACCAGTGATGTACCAGTCATCAAGTTCTTGACAAATGTACCTGCCCGAGTACCTGCATTACTCTCGTGTAGTATTTGATCTGTCTTAGTTCTGTCCAGTTTGTTAGCTGTCCATGTAGAAATATTAAGTTCAACCAATAGTGCTTTCTCGTGAATACTCATGTCGTTCTCCTTTAGTAGTTAAATGATTGTCTTTTGTAAGTGTTACCCATAGTAAATTTGCTACACGCCCTAGGAAAGTCAAACTCCCTTTGTAAGTGCATCGGTTTGTGTGGCTCGTGGCCTGTAAACTCCCTCTGCCTGTCATGCTTGATAAATTTGTCAGTTTTTACTTGCTTGAATATTTCACGCCTCCAAGCACACTTAACAGCGTTATCAATTAACTGGTCAAGCGCACCCCTAACGTCATCTTCATAGTGTGTACGGTACTTCCATGCGGGGTGACCCCTATAAGTTACTGCGAGTAGTAGGCAGTGTGTAGCCAGCACCTGCTCTGTGTTACTACCTGTCATTAGATTGTACAAATCAGTAGACGTTCCGTGGTAAGCCATCTTAGCCATAGGTTCAATTAAGTGTGATAACCCCTCTGAGTAACGATAGTCCTCACAGTAGGTACCCTGCTCTTGGTCATACACGTCCAGTGCTAACTTGGCTATGTCTTCCAGTTGTGTAAGCTTTGCAATAGCTCTAGCCACTGTAACGAACGATGCAACTGAATCCAGCTTCTGCTTAAGCATCTTGTGTTGTACCTCCGTTTTCCATTGCTGTACGGGGGGTTTGATTCGCCAGTACTCTCTATGTTTATCGAACTGCATTTCCGTTCGAGTGTTTGAGGGGATAGCGATACGTTGTGCCACGTTGTAACGCGTCTTCGCTGACTCCACGACTATTACTTGTTTAGCTTTGTGGTTTAACGTCTGTCTACTAAAGTGAATGCTGTTGTCTTGTGAGTGCATACCCAGTATTTTGTTAGCAAACGCACACGTAGTCATGGTCTGATGCCCTCCATCACAGAACACCACTTCCGAATACACACCCATGTCGTAGAATGTAAGTACGGCTGTGTCATACAGCACACAGGCGATTGCGTCTCTTTGTCTACCTTTGAAGTACTGCGTTCTTCTCTCTATGTACTGAGTCTTTCTTCTCCTGTTGGTTGATAGGGGTCGTAAGTTATCACTCCCTCTAATAGGTGCAACACTCCTGTAATGCCTAACTGCATCGTCGTAGGTGCGTAGCGTTGGTAACTGTTCAGTGCTTGCTGATCTCATACATTTTCTCCGGTTGATATAACATTGTTATGTGATCTGGAAACTAAGAGTCGTCCCGTTTACCCTCCATCTTAGCCAGTTGATACGTAGCCTCTGGCAGTATGTCTAGGCGGTACTTTGCGTCTTCTATATCAGTGGGCCAAACGTGCATTGATTGCCGTTTGTTCTCGTCTGCACTGTACCTCGAGGGTTGATGATGTTCAAAACGCTCTGCATTTTTTAGTATGTTCATTATTGCCATCCCGTCTTCTAGTTCCACCACGTATTCTCGGGGGTATACACTACCTACTTTGATTACAACTTTTGTCATGCTACGTCCTCCACGTTAATTGTTTTGCCTACCAGTGCTTTGATAGGGTTATTGTTTACAATCATCCACAGTAACGGTGAACTCCACGTCCCCCAACTACCCACCTCACCATCCGTTGCGATAATCACACAGTCTGGTTTGATGTTGTGCTTAGTAAGGTAGTCAGAAACACAAGTAGGGTCAGTACCCCCACCACCTGTAGGTTTAAGTGTCATGTCTGCCTTATCAATCTCCGTACTCTTGTATATCTCGTGCCGTTCAACCTCACCGTCCCAATCAATGAAGTGTATGCGTTCGATGTATACAAGCTTTGCTAGCTGGACTACCTCCGAAGTCACTCGTGCTAGCCGGTTACGTGATGCCATTGATCCCGATGTATCTCGGGCATACACCACCTCGTTGATACCTCTACCCTTGCGTGACGGTAGGATAATGTTCTGGTGTAAGAACCTACGGTTAGGTCTGTTCCATGTACTGCTTTGTTTCTTCTTCACAGTACTAGACCAGAACGCTCGTAGCTCTTGTTCCCATTGCACAGTAGGTGCAACCAGTGCATTCAGCCCTAGCACATCCCCACCGCCTCCCAAGCCGTGCTTCTGACGTGCTGCGTAGTTACCTGTTTGCATTGCGTGAGCTATCGCGTTGGATTCCTCCTTTGTTTGTTCAACACTTTTCGCCCCCGCACTCTCCCAGTCGTGATCGTCAAAGTCCCCTGCACCTTGGGGTACAAACTCTTCACCACCCTTGGGTGTACCTCCGCCATCACTACCACCACCTTTGGGTTGGTTCTTCTGGTGTTCTTGCTTCTGCTCCCATAGGTCATAGAATATGCGCTTGATACTCCAACCTATGTACTTCTTATCAAAGCACACATACACTTTGCCATCTTTGGTGGGCAGTCGCGTGTACTCACACTCAGGGTCAGCCTCCACAATCTTAGCGTTGTTCCAAAAGTCACACGCGTAGTTTGCTAGCTTGAAGTCCTTTGCATATAGCCTGTGATATATACACAAGTGCCGTCCTGCTTTGTGTAGGTTCTCGTGTATAATCCCAAACCCAACCTCTTTGTCGTCACTGTTTTGTACCCACTCACGCCCATAGAACTCGTCCACCCCATCGGTGCTACACGTTGGGGTTTCGTTACATATCTCATGCTTTCCATACATCATAAGACCTGTAAGCTGTACGAACTGTTTACTGTTCATCAAGCCGGTACGAAGCTTCAAAAGCCTACGCTCTGGAGTCATTTGGTTTCTCATAGCAAGTCCTCATGCTCTCTCAACCAGTCGGTATACGAACCGTTGTTGTATCCCAAGTCCTTAACTTGGGGATTGTGTGAGACACTCAGACCAAAGACCATCAACCACTCGGGGTCACTCTCGTCGAATCTTTTTACGTAAGTCATCACCGCATCGAAGTTATCTCTGGTTAGACGGCTGACCAACCCATAGACCATCACCGCTCTGGCTCCTGCCTCTGCTGGTATGCGCGTACCTGTAGGGTCATCGACAATAGATTGGAATGGGGGCATTGCATCGTTGAACGCAAGGAACGACATGACGCTCTCACCGAACGGTTTACCACCGGCACCGCATAACGCGGCCAGTAGTGCACCATCGTCGTTGATTTCTTCACGTTGGTGGAGTATCCGACTGGCAATCTCTAACACTCTACCCGACACCACGTTACGCTGTGGCTTAGTAGGGTCAAAGTTGAACTCGTTCACATTGCCATCGAGGTAAGAGTCTAGTGCGTAGGGGAATCTATCTACCCATGCCATGACTAGCGGATGTATATTGTTACCCGCTGCCCACTTCAACCACTCTTCAGCGTTAGGTTTCTGGATAATCAACTCCACCAGTCGCTGTCTGGTATGCTCCCCCAACTCATCACCCACGCCATCGGAGTCCATGTTACCCGTAAGGAATATCACACTGCCTTCAGGTACAGGCACATCGCCTAGCCTTGGGTCGTTCACCTCAAGTAATGGGTGAAGCATATTCATCTCTTCCTCACCTGCCTTGGGGAACTCATCAAGTACAACGATGACTGGCTTGCCGTCTTGCAGTTTGAATCGTGCGTTGTGATACCAGTTGATTGTGCTGTTGTCATGGTTCGGCACAGGTATAGCAAGGTCACCTAGGGATAGGTTCGCACAGTCGATACGTGCTACGGGATAACCTAGTAGGTCTTGCAGTGCATATACTAGAGCAGTCTTACCGAGTCCCGGCTCTCCGCGTAGTATGTAGCGTACAGTAGGTGTGCTAGCGATTAGCTTTGCAGCACCTGCTAGCTTTGTATAGATTGGCTTATTAATATCTTGTGTCATACATTTTCTCCAGTTGATATAACATTGTTATGCGGTCGGGAAACTATCTACCTGCTTCCCAGTAGTCGCGTAGTTTTTTCTTGCTGTTGCCTCCTGCGGTGTGGCTTGCTTCCTTTCTACTCGTACCCTCCAAGTAGCAACCAAAGTCATGGTGCGTACCGCTTGAGTGGTACTTGTTAGGGCACATGGATACACACCTCATCCCTGCCCATGTGATACTGAGCACGTAGTACCGCTTCCCTGCGCGGTCGTACACAACATCACCGTTCTTAATAGGGGTATCGTTAGTCTTACGCAATACCACTAGCTTCTTAGGTGTAGGCTTAGGTACAAGGTTCAACTCCCCCTGCACTGGTTCATCGTCGTTACTCATCATCGTTCTCCTATAGAAATACAATTACAGTTAGCAACCACACAAAGGTGACC
>Ga0316202_10001945_pt1 | contig 14492 bp, 14 predicted proteins | sample 3monrhotite_MG_FD_204934 | JGI IMG/M metagenome (GOLD analysis project Ga0316202, IMG submission 204934) | Microbial mat bacterial communities from mineral coupon in-situ incubated in ocean water Damariscotta River, Maine, United States -... | ecosystem: Environmental > Aquatic > Marine >... | reverse complement strand
CTGTGGGTGCAGATTCTCGGGGCCAACGCGGGGCCCGTGGCGGGCATCCTGCAGTCGCTGCGGGACGACCTCGACGAGGCGATTCAGGCCCTCGAGAAGCCGGATGCCAGCGGCTCACGCCGCGCGCTCGCCGACCTGCTCGGCGCGGGCAACGCGGGCGTCGCGCGCATTCCCGGCAAGCACGGCGAGGACCGCCGCTACGCGCAGCTCGTCGTCATGGTCGACGACACTCCCGGCCAGTTGGCGCGGCTGCTCACCGAGATCGGCGAGCTCGACGTCAACATGGAAGACCTGCGGCTCGAGCACTCGCCCGGCGCGCCCATCGGCTTCGCCGAGATCTCCATCGTGCCCGAGGCCGAAGAGCGCCTCATCGCCGAGCTCGAGGCGCGCGGCTGGCGCATCGCCGGCGCGAGCTGAGCTGCCCCGACCATTCCTGCGCGGGCGCGCCTCGCCACGAATCCGACGAGAGGAATCCCATGAGCGACATCATCGTGGCCGTCGACGGCCCCGCCGGCAGCGGCAAGTCGAGTGTGAGCAAGGAGGCCGCCCTGCGCCTCGGGTGGGCGTACCTCGATACCGGTGCCGCCTACCGCGCGCTCGCCTGGCACTGCCTCGATGAGGGCGTCGACACCGAGGATGCTGATGCCGTGGTCGCCCGCCTCGCCGACTTCGACTACTCGATCGGCATGGACCCGCAGCACTACTTCGTGCGCGTGGGCGGCGAGGAGGTCACGCGCGACATCCGCGAGCCGCGCGTGAGCGCCGTCGTGAGCCACATCGCGCGCGTGCCCGAGGTGCGCGTGGGGCTCAACGACCTGTTCCGTCGGCTCATGGCCGAGAACCCGAAGGACGGCGTGATCGTCGAGGGGCGCGACATCACGACCGTCGTCGCGCCCGATGCACCGGTGCGGGTTCTTCTGACAGCCAGTGCGGAGGCTAGAATGGCGAGAAGGTCGGCGGAGCTGAGCGCCGTGTCGGCCGAGGCGACCGCGCAGCAGCTGGCCTCGCGGGATGCCCAGGATTCCCGCGTGGTGGATTTCATGAATGCCGCTGAGGGCGTCACCACTCTCGACTCCACCGACCTCGACTTCGAGCAGACGGTGCTGGCGCTCCTCGACATCGTGCATGCAAGGACCCCATGACTGACACCACCCCCGGCTCTCCCGGCGACGACGACTCCACCGACTACCCCGAGCTCGCGCCCGAGGCGGCAGGCGAGGTCGCCGCGCGCCTGGCCGACCTCGATGAGGATCTCGCCGCGAAGCGCGCGGATGCTCTACGCGCCGGCCTCGCCGACTACGACCTCGACGACGACGACCTCGACCTGCTCGAGAGTGCGACGGTCGGGGAGGACGGCATCATCACGATGCCGGCCCTGCCGGTGCTCGCGATCGTCGGCCGCCCGAACGTGGGCAAGAGCGCTCTCGTCAACCGCATCCTCGGCCGTCGCGAGGCGGTCGTGGAGGACACTCCGGGCGTCACGCGCGACCGTGTGACGTACAAGGCGGAGTGGAACACGCGCCGCTTCACGCTCGTCGACACGGGCGGGTGGGAGCCCGACGCCTCGGGCATCAACGCGTCGGTCGCGGCGCAGGCCGAGGTCGCGGTCGATCTGGCGGATGCTGTGCTCTTCGTCGTCGACGCCATCACGGGTGCCACCGCGACCGACGAGTTCGTCGTGAAGATGCTGCGCCGCTCCAACAAGCCCGTCATCCTCGCCGCGAACAAGGTGGACGATGCGCGCCAGGAGCCGGAGGCCGCCGCGCTGTGGAATCTCGGTCTCGGCGAGCCGTGGCCCGTCTCGGCCCTGCACGGCCGCGGCGTCGCCGACCTGCTCGACCACATCCTCACCGTGCTGCCGAGCGTGTCGGCGGTCGCGAAGGAGGAGTACGGCGGGCCCCGCCGCGTCGCGTTGCTGGGCCGCCCCAACGTGGGCAAGTCGAGCCTGCTCAACAAGGCGGCGCGCGAGGAGCGCGTCGTCGTCAACGAGCTCGCGGGCACGACCCGAGACCCGATCGACGAGCAGGTGGAGCTCGGCGGGCGCATCTGGCGCTTCGTCGACACGGCCGGCATCCGCCGCCGCGTGCACCTGCAGCAGGGTGCCGACTTCTACGCCTCACTGCGCACGGCGGCCGCGCTCGAGAAGGCGGAGGTCGCGGTCGTGCTGCTCGACGTGACGGAGCCGCTGAGCGAGCAGGATGTGCGCATCATCGACCTCGTGCTCGAGTCGGGGCGCGCCCTCGTGCTGGCGTTCAACAAGTGGGATCTGCTCGACGACGAGCGCCGCCGCTACCTGGAGCGCGAGATCGAGCAGGATCTCGCGCACGTCGCGTGGGCGCCGCGCATCAACATGTCGGCGCGCACGGGACGCCACTTGGAGAAGCTCGTACCCGGCCTGGAGCTCGCGCTCGAGTCGTGGGATACGCGTATTCCGACCGGAAAGCTCAACGCGTTCATCAGCGAGCTCACGGCGGAGCATCCTCACCCGGTGCGCGGGGGCAAGCAACCGCGCATCCTCTTCGCGACGCAGGCGTCGACGCGCCCGCCGACGTTCGTGCTGTTCACGACCGGGTTCCTCGACCCGCAGTACCGCCGTTTCATCACGCGCCGGCTGCGCGAGGTCTGGGGCTTCGAGGGAACCCCCATCCAAGTGAACATGCGAGTTCGGGAAAAGCGCCAGCGCAAGTAGCGAGTATCTCCGCCCGTAGTCTGGATGCATGCCCCCTGAAGTACCCGCTGCGCTGCCGTCGCCCGTCGTCTCCGCCGTGTGCGTCGTCCACCAGCTCATCCCCGACTACGGCGGCCCCGACGGTGTGACGGCGATCGACAAGCGCGCGACCCTCGAGCCGGTGAAGGTCGGCGAGTTCGGCTTGCGCGGTGACGTGCAGGTCGACCGCAAGCACCACGGCGGTCACGACAAGGCCGTGTACCTGTACAGCCAGTCGGATGCCGACTTCTGGCAGGGCGAGCTGGGCCGCGAGCTGCACCCCGGCTGGTTCGGCGAGAACCTGCGCGTCGAGGGCCTCGACGTCAACGCCGCGCGCGTGGGGGAGCGGTGGCGCATCGGCGAGGGGTCTGACGCGGTGGAGCTCGAGCTGACGATGCCGCGCACGCCGTGCCAGACGTTCGCCCGCTGGGTCGGCGGCGAGGATGCTCGGGGCTGGGTCAAGCGCTTCGCCGACGCCCGACGGCTCGGGGCCTACGCGCGCGTCGTGCGCAAGGGCGTCGTGCGCGCGGGCGACCCGATCACGGTCGTGAGCGTGCCCGACGTGGCGCCGACGATCGCGGGCGCCTTCCGCCCCGAGTAGAGGTCAGGCGACGCGCGTCGGCGCGGCGAACTCGGTGGTCACGCCGGGGTGCCGCAGCGGCGTCGCGAGCACCGAGTCGGGTGGGCGGGCCGCGAGGTCGGGGAACCCGGCTGCCGCGAGCAGCTCGTCGTCGAGGTGCAGCAGCTGCGCGTCGACGAGCGGCCACGGCTCGTGCGCGTTGCGTGCGAAGATCGTGCGCCCCAGGTGGCGCTCGTGGAATCCCCACCGCGCGGTGAGGAAGCGGCTGAGCGGCGTATCGGCCGAGGCGGCGCCGGGTCGAGCGTGAATGCGGGTGCGCGGTCGAGCGCCGGTGCGTCGTCGCGCGCGGTACTCGAGGGTGTCGGCGGTGAGGCGCATCCCGGCCTGAGTCCAGCGGTAGGGCAGACCGAACAGCGCCTGCGCGGCGAGGACCGAGGGCAGCCGTTCGGCATCGAGGGAGCGGAAGACGACCCCGCGCTGGCCGTGCTCGTCGACCGAGTAGGTGCGCACGTTGATCTCGATGAACGTGCCAGCTCCGGGCACCGGAGGCAGCGGCAGGAACGCGTGGTCGCTCAGCACGAACGGGATGAGCCCGACCCACGCGCTGCCATCGTGCACGTCGGGCCGCGTGCCCGGCGGCAGCATCGGCGCGACGAGCTGCGGGTCGACGCGCCAGTGGAGGAACACGAAGTCGCTCCAGCGCTGGCGGATGATCGCACGGCCCGGCAGCGGGGGCGCAATCGCGCTGAGCGGTGGCACAGCCGCGTCGGGCGGGGGATCGTCGATCATGCCCCCATCATGCCCCGCACCGCTGCGGCTCACCTGCCCACGCGGCTCGCATGTGAGAGCGCGCGGCACTCTCGCAGGGGTGCGGCGTAGCCTGAGAGCATCATGACCGAACGACCGCCGCTGCCGCCGCCGCACCTGCGCGACCCCGGCGACGCGTGGGTCGAGGGCCCCGACGGCACGAAGTACTGGGGTCGCTTCGGCGCGGCCGGCCTGCTGGCGTGGCATGTCGAGGCGGGCATCCTGCTGCAGCATCGCGCCGCGTGGTCGCATCACGGCGACACGTGGGGCCTGCCCGGCGGGGCGCGCAAGCAGGGCGAATCGGCCCACGACGCAGCCGTGCGCGAAGCCGTCGAGGAGGCCGGGGTGCCGCCCGACGAGGTCAGCCTCCTGTTCGAGAGCGTGTACGACATCGGCTTCTGGTCGTACACGACGGTCGCGGTGCGCGTCGACCGGCTGTTCGCCCCCCTCGTCGCCGACGCGGAGAGCGTCGCCGTGCGCTGGGTGCCCCTCGATGACGTGGATGCGCTGCCCCTGCATCCCGGATTCGCCGCCAGCTGGCCGGCCCTCCGCGAGCGACTGACTCTGCACTGAGCCCGTGAAGCGCCCCGGTGCGCCTCGACCTCGAGTGTCGGGCGCTGGCAGAGTGGAGCGATGACGGAGACCTGGCCGCTGCTGCCGAGCCTCATAGGGCTCGCCGCCTCGGTCGTGCTGCTCGGCTTCGCCGGCACGCGCCTGGCGAAGACGGCCGACGAGCTCGCCGATCGCACGGGACTCGGCGAGGCTGTGGCCGGGGCGCTGTTCCTCGGTGCAGTCACCTCGCTTCCGGGCATCCTCACCACCATCACGGGTGCTCTGGGCGGCGACGCCGAATTCGCCCTCGCGAACCCGATCGGCGGGGTCGCCATCCAGACGGTGTGGCTCGCCATCGCCGACCTCGTCTACCGCCGCGCGAACCTCGAGCATGCGGCGGCATCGCTCGACAACCTGCTGCTGGCGCTCATCCTCGTCGGACTGCTCGCCCTGCCGATCATCGCCTACGCGACGCCCGACCTCGCGATCGGGTGGTTCCACCCGGCGACGCTCGCCATTCCGCTGTTCTACGCGTACGGCCTGCGGCTGCTGCGGCAGATGCGCGAAGCGCCCATGTGGTCGCCGCGCATGACGCGCGACACCCGCACCGACGACGGCGAAGACCACAGCACGTCGTCGACACGCCGACTGTGGACGACGCTCGCCGTTCTCGCCGTCATCGTCGGCGTCACCGGGTGGGTGATCGGGCAGTCGGGTCTGGGCCTCATCGCGGCGACCGGCTGGCCGAGCGCGGTGACCGGCTTCACGGTGACGACGGCGATCTCGTCGCTGCCGGAGCTCATCACGCTGCTCGCGGCGGTGCGCCTCGGCGCGCTCACCCTCGGCGTGGGCGGCATCATCGGTGGCAACGTCTTCGACACGCTCATGATCGCCGTCGCCGACGCGTTCTACCTGGAGGGCACGATCTACGCCAACGTGGGGCCGGCGAGCCTCGTGCTGCTGGGCGGCACGATCCTCATCACCGCGGTGCTCGCCGCGGGGCTCGTCGTGCGCGACCGCAAGGGCATCGGCTTCGAGGGCATCGCCCTGCCGAGCCTCTACCTCGCGACGGTGGGCGGGGCGCTCTGGGCCGGCTGAGCAGGTCGTCTCCTCTGAGCGCGATGGCCCGGACAACGGCGCCGAGGGGGATGCGCGCCGCCCTCGGAGCGGCGCCGGCTCACGGCGTCTCGGGCTCGGTGTTCTCGAGCCGCCGCAGTGTGTCGATGGCGTCGTCGGCGGCGTCGCGGAACGGGTGCAGCACGGCGGAGATCGTTCCGTCGGCGACGGCCGCGGTGTAGAGCGAGCCGACGGCGTCGGTGTGCGCAGTGACCGCGATGGGGCACGTGGCGCCGTGCTGCCGCAAGGCTGTCGCGAGCACGATGCTCGTGCCGGCGTCGGGCACGGTGCTGATGATCCAGCGCGCGTGGCGGATGGGGAGTGCGTCTGGGAAGTCGGGGCTGCTCGCGTCCCCGAACACGACGGTCACGCGGTCGGCGAGGTCTGCGTCGTCGATCTGCGCTTGCGCGTACGGATCCCACTCGACGACGAGCACGGTGCAGCCGGTGCCGACGATCTCGGCGACGAGCTGCTTGCCGAACCGGCCGTAGCCGAACACGATCGCATCGTACGTCTCGGGCTCGTAGTCGGTCGCCGGCACAGTGCGCTTGCGTTCGAAAATGCGCAGGGCGGGTTCGAGCCACGCGTAGATCTGCTTCGAGTAGAGGATGAGGTAGGTCGACCCGGCGATCGTGATGAGCCCGACGAGGGTGACGAGCCCGACCATGTCGTCGCCGACCTGGTCGAGGTCACGGCCGAGGGCGATGAGGATGAGGCTGAACTCGCTGATCTGGGCGACGGCGAGGCCGGCGAGGAATCCTACGCGGCTCGGGTAGCCCATGAGGCCCATGATGATGAGCACGATGAGCGGGTTGCCGATGAGGACGAAGAGCGAGAAGACGATCGCGGCGGGGATCTGCTCGCCGATGGCGCTGAAGTCGAGCTGCGCGCCGAGGGTGATGAAGAAGAAGAGCAGCAGGAAGTCGCGCAGGCCGCTGAGGGATGCGGCGATCGTCTCCCGGTAGCGGGTGGAGGCGAGGGCGAAGCCGGCGAGGAACGCGCCGACCTCGATGGAGAAGCCGAGGATGTCGGTGAGCGCGGCGAGGGCGACAGCCCACGCGACGCTCCACACGATGAGCAGCTCTTGACTGGTGGCGAGCAGCTTGAGCAACCACGGCAGAACCCACCGGGCGACGACGTACAGCCCGCCCAGCAGGCCGACGGCGCTGATGATGAGGAAGAGCACCTGTTCGCCGATGGAGCCTTCACGCCCGCCGCCGAAACTCGTGAGCGCGATCATCGCGATGATGACGACGATGTCTTGCACGATGAGGAAGCCGAGCGCGATGCGGCCGTGCAGCTCGTCGAGCTCTCGCTTGTCGGTGAGGAGTTTGACGATGATGATCGTCGAGGAGAACGTGAGGGCGACGGCGACGTAGATCGCGGCGACGAGGTCGATGCCGAACAGCAGGGCTATGCCCCACCCGATGAGCGCCGTGAAGATGACCTGGCCGAGCCCGGTGAGCAGGGCGACCTTGCCGATGCTGCGCACGAGCCTGATGTCGAGTTTGAGCCCGACGAGGAAGAGGAGGACGGCGATGCCGATCTCGGCGAGCAGGTCGAGCGCCTCAGCCTCTTCGACGAGTCCGAGCACGTTCGGCCCGACGACGATGCCGACAAGGATGAAGGCGATGATGAGCGGCTGCTTGGCGCGGTGGGCAAGAAACGCGACGACGCCCGCGATGGCGAGGATGGCGGCGGTCAGACCGAAGGTGTCGAGCTCGAGCTCCATGACCTCACGCTAGCAAGGGCACGTTGCGGGCGGGTTTCGGCGGCGCCTGCAGCGGATGCCGGCCGCGGCGAGTGTCAGGGCGCGCTGGCGGGGTTGTCGTCGTCTGTTCCGCGCCGGGCGGGCGCGGGCAGAAGCGCGAGCATGTGCTCGGTGATGAGCGGGGCGAGTCTGTGCTGGGGGAACTCGCGGGGGTGCATCCAGGTGACGGCGTCGATTTCGGCGGCGGCGCGCAGGGGGCCGCGGAGGTCGGCGCGGAAGACGTCGGCAATGAGGGTCGTGCCGGCTTCGTTGGCGGCGGCGGTCGTGTACGTGCCGAGCGGTTCGAGGTCGGCGGGCTCGACGTGCGCGCCGAGCTCTTCGAGCAGTTCGCGCGCGAGCGTCTCGGCGGCGGTCTCGCCGGGTTCGGGCTTGCCGCCGGGCTGCATCCACACGGTGGTGCCGCGCTTGCGCACGAGCAGCAGACGGCCGGCGTCGTCGACGGCGAGCACCGCCGAGACCCGAATGGTGGGCGCCTCGGTCACGCGGGCTCGTCGAGGAGGGCGGTGACGGCGATGCGGATGCCCCGCTCGAGCTCGTCGAGCGTGAACCGCGGGTCGCCGCCGAGCTGCGGGGTCGCGGGAACGTGGATGAACCCGGCGCGCAGGCGCTGGTGCCGAGCGTGCTCACCGTGCTCGGCGGTGGTGTCGGCGGTGGTGTCGGCGGTGGTGTCGGCGGTGGTGTCGGTCTGGTCGGTGCTCGCGTCGGCACTGTGCTTTCCGTGCGTGCCGCGCTGCTCGGCGATGCCGAGCGCGGTGTACAGGACGGCATTGCACACGTAGCTGCCGGCCGAGAGGGAGACGTGGGAGGGGATGCCGGCGGCGTCGATGGCGGCGGCGATGTGCTTGACCGGGTGGTGGGTGAAGCGCGCGGGGGGTCCGTGGGGTTCGAGCGGAGCATCCGTGGGCTGGTCGCCGTCGTTGTCGGGGATGGCGGCGTCGGCGAGGTTGAGGGCGACGCGTTCGGGGGTGAGGGCGTGGCGGTTCTCGGCGAGGCCGAGCATGAGGAGGATGTCGGGCCGGTGCGCGTCGAGGGCGGCGGCGAGCAGCTGCGGGGCGCGGGCGAAGGAGACGGGCAGCACTTCGGCGATGAGGTGGCAGTCGGGGTGACCGAGCTCGCCGAGTCGGCGGGCGATCTCGCCGCTGGGGTTGACGTCGGCGCCGTCGAAGGGCTCGAAGCCGGTGACGAGCACGGTGGGGAGGTGCATCAGGTGGTCCGTTCGGGGTTGTCGGCCGCGGGGCCTTCTGCGTCGCGCTGGTCTGCGTCGCGCTGGTCTGCGTTGCGCTGGGCTGACACGTGCTGTTCTGCGCCCTGCCGTTCAGGTATGTGCGGTTCTGCGCCGTGCCGTCGCGCTCCCGAGAGGGAGACGAGGACGACGCCGGCAATGAGCAGCGTGAGCCCGAGAGCGATGGCGTCGGGGGTGATGATCGTGATGGCGACGCCGACCAGGAACACGAGGATGCCGGCGATGAACATGATGCGCCTGCCCGTGCTCCTGCTGCGCGCGCTCATGCTCTCAGCGTAGTTGGGGCGCCGTCGGGCGCGCTCCCGTTCACGCACGGAGGGCGTCTCGCAGTGCGGGGCTGCGGCTGGGCATGTCGATCGGCTCGGCGGGCGGGTCTCCTCGACGATCGCCAGGTGGGTCTCCTCGAAGATCGCCGGGCGGGCTGTCGGGTGGGCCCGGCGGTGGGATCAGGCGATAGCTGGGGCCGGCGCGTTCGATTTCCCATCCGTTGTTGTGGGCGAGGAGGTGGTGGTGGCGGCAGAGGAGGATTCCGTCGGCGATGTCGGTTTTTCCGTGGTCGCGGTGCCAGTGGTGGATGTGGTGGGCTTCGCACCAGGAGGGTGGGCGTTCGCAGCCGGGCCAGCGGCAGCCGCCGTCGCGGGCGGTGAGGGCGAGGCGTTGTGCGCGGGTGAATAGGCGGCGTTCGCGGCCGAGGTTGAGGGGCTGGCCGGCGTTGTCGGGGTGTCCGTCGACGGTGAGGGTGATGGTGCCGGCGGTGCACGCGCGGCGCTCGATGGTCGCGACGGAGACGGCGTCGGGGTGGCCTTCGATCCAGCCTTGGCCGTGGCGGTCGTTCAGGGTGCGGGCGGTGACGATCATGCGCACCCCGACCGGTTCGTCGCTGAGGAGTTGGCTGGTGTCGGCGGCGGCTCCCTGGCGCAGGAGTTCGGCGATGGTGTCGCTGGCGCGCTGTTCGGGGGTGCGGTCGTCTTCGAGCGCGGGATGCTCGGCCTCTTGGGCATCGTGTTCTCGCTCGGTGTCGCTCTGGAATCGCGGCTCGTGGCGTCGGGGTGAGGTGATGCGGTCGTAGACGTCGCTGACGAGGGCGAAGGTCTCGGGGTCGAGGATCCAGTGGGCGTAGCCCATGCCGTCGGGTCGGCGGCCGAGTCGGAAGGAGCGCTGCTGCCTGCGGGCCTCTTCGCGGTCGGCGATGCCGTCCAGGTCGAGTGCGTCGCGCACCGCGCGGGCCTCGCGGGCGGCGCGGTCGGCGTCGAGACCGTCCAGTCGGGGCAGGAGACGTCCGGCGGCGATGTCGAGGTCGGCTTGGCTGATGCCACCGCCGACGCGGCCGAGACCGGTGCGTACGGCGTCCGCGACGGCGACACTGACGCGACCTGACAAGACGGCGTCACCCAGCGGTGTGGGCGTCTCGCCGCCCACCGCCGTGCCGACGCGGACGGCGGTGCGGGCGTCGGCGACGCGGGTTCCGGTCGTGACGCGCACCATCTCCTCGGGGGTGCGGTGCCCGGTGCGCTGCGCGAGACCGGAGTGGCCGAGCTCAGGGGCCGAGCGACGAGCGATCTCGCCGGCGAGAAGGGACACGTGCAGTTGCGCCAGGCGCACCTCGTCGGCCGCGAGACGGGTGAGATCGAGCAGCTCGGCGTCGTCCAGAGCGCGAAACGCCTGCACCTCGCGGGGGACCGCGGCAAGGGCATCCCGAGCGGCAGTGAGTGCGCCCGCCACCTCGACGGCGCCGCTCACCTCACTGACAGTCGCGTCCGGTCCGGGGTGGCGCGGCAACGCGGCTGCAGGCACCGCGGGCGTCGGCGGCACGAGCATCGTCGTGATGGTCATCGTCGCCTCCCTCCGCAGTGCCGTGCGCTGGTTCGTGATTCGAACATACATTCGACCACCGACAGTGGTGTGTGTCGATCTCGGGCTGGGGATGTGGCGCGCGACAGGCAGGCGGGGAGGAGAGGTGGAGGTCTACTGCGCCCCCGACGTCCCAGACGCCCCCCAAGCCCCCGACGCCCCGGCGCCCCCGACCCCGAGCGCCGCATCGATCGTCGCCGCGAGCAGCTCTGCGAGCTCATCATCGGCCACCGCGACGAGCGCGGGCAGCTGGACGACGTGGCGCGCCATCATGAGCCCCACGACTTGAGACCCGACGAGGGATGCTCGCAGCTGCGGCCGATCCACCCCCAGTTGCCGGGCGAGGGGTTCGAAGATGCGCTGGGTGAGCACCGAGCGGATGCGCTCGGCCGCGTGCCGCTCGTTCGCGGCCGCACGGATGATGCTCATCATCGTCATGCGCGCGATCGGGTTCGCCTGCAGGTCGAGGATGATGCGCGCGAGGCGTGTACCGGGGGAGTCGCCACTGGGCCGGCCGAGCTCGGCGACGATGTCGGGGTAGCCGAGAGGCAGCTGCACGATGGCGGCGAAGAGCGCCTCCTTGCCGCCGTAGTAGTGGTGCACGAGCTTGGGGTCGACTCCGGCGGCGCGGGCGATGCCGCGTACGCTCACCTTCTCGTAGCCCAGCTCGGCGAACTGCTCGCGCGCGACGCGCTCGATGGCTGCGCGGCTCTCGTCGGCGCTCGACGCGCCCGGCGGCCGCCCCGGCCGCCGCCCCGGCCGCCGCCCTGGCGGGCGACCTCGTCGACCGTTCGACTGCTCACCACTGTCTGGCATGGCCCCGCCCTTCTTGCGGCCCGAGCCGCGCATCCCTAGTATTTCATCACATGAGGAATTAATTCTCCAGGAGGAATTCATGGCCCGCCGACCAGCATCGCTCCGCACCCCGGTTGTGACGACAGCTCGACCGGAACCAGACCTCACCCCGCGCCGCCGCCGCCTCATCCTCCTCACCGTCGCCCTCTCGCTCATGACGGTCGTCTCCGCGGTGAGCGGCCTCAACGTGGCCCTGCCGAGCCTGGCGCGCGACCTGGGCGCGACGCAGACCGAGCTCACCTGGATCGTCGACGCCTACACGGTCGTCTTCGCGGGCCTGCTGCTCGCGGCCGGGGCGATCGGCGACCGTGTGGGCCGCAAGGGCATCCTCATGGTGGGTCTCGCCCTGTTCGGCGCGGCGGCGATGGGCGCTGCGTTCGCAGCCGACCCGGGCACCCTCATCGCCTTGCGCGCGGTCATGGGCATCGGCGCGGCGGCGATCATGCCGACGACACTGTCGGTCATCACGACGAGCTTCCCGCCCGCCGAGCGTGGCAAGGCCGTCGGCGTCTGGGTGGGGGTGGCGGGCAGCGGAGCGGTGCTGGGCCTGTTCGGCTCGGGCCTGCTGCTGGAGTTCTTCGACTGGCACTCGTTCTTCTGGCTCAACGTGACGCTCGCGGTGACGGGGTTGATCCTGTCGGCGGCGGTGATTCCCCCGAGTCGGGATGCTCACCCTCCGCGCTTCGACACCCCGGCCGCCCTGCTCTCGTTGGTGGCGGTCGGCGGCATCGTGTTCGGCATCATCGAGATCGCGGCGACCGACGCCGAGGAGCCGGGTCCGATGGTCGCGCTCGCGGTGGGTCTCGCGGCGGCGGTCGCGTTCGTGCTGTGGGAGCTGCGCCGGCGGGATGCTCTGCTCGACCCGCGCCTGTTCCTGGTGCGCGGGCTCGGGGCGGGCAGTCTCGTGCTCACGGTGCAGTTCTTCGCCGCGTTCGGGTTCTTCTTCACCGCGTTGCAGTACCTGCAGTTCGTGGTGGAGCTGAGCCCGCTCATGGCGGCGGTGTGCCTGCTGCCGCTGCCATTCGTGATGATCCCACTGGCCCGCAACGCTCCGCGCATCGCCGAGCGGTTCGGCTACCGCAGGGTGGTGCCGCTCGGGCTCGTGCTCACGGCGGGCGGCTTCACGATCATGTCCTTCCTCGAGGTGGAGTTCCTCTACTGGGTCTTCGCGCTCGGCCTCGTGGTGTTCGCCTCGGGAATGGCGCTCGCGGGCACGCCCTCGACGACCGTGATCACGCAAGCGCTGCCCCACGAGAAGCAGGGCGTCGCCTCGGCGGTGAACGACCTCTCGCGCGAGTTCGGCAGCGCGCTGGGCATCGCCGTGCTGGGCAGCGTGCTCGCGGCCGTCTACCGCACCGGTGTCGCCGACGTCGCGGCGGGCCTGCCGGGGCCGGCCGCGGAGGCCGTGGAGGGCTCGATCGCGTTCACGCAGTCGCCGATGGTCGCGCAGTTGGGTGCCGCTGCCGAGCCGGTCATCGCGGCGGCGCGGCAGGCGTTCCTCGACGGCACGACGACGGCGCTGCTCGTCGCGGCCGCCGTGCTCGTGGTCACCGCGGTGGTCGCGGCGATCGTGGGCCCGCGTCACGTGCGGGCCGAGGCTGAAGCCGAAGCCGCAGAGGCGGCGGCGGTGCCAGACTGACCCCATGTCAGCTCCTGCTCGCGCGGTCGCCCCCGCACCCTCCGCCGGCCCGGTCGGCGCCGTGCACGCCCTCACCGTGGGGCGCGTGCAGGTGCGGCCGAAGAACATCGCCGGCACGGGAACTCCCATGCTGTGGTGGACGCTCACGGCCCGCACGTGGAGCGACTGGTTGCCCGTGCACGTCTTCGTCGTCGAGCACGAGCGCGGCACGGTGCTGTTCGACACGGGCCAACCGCTCGCCTCCGTGACGGACCCGCACTTCTACCCGCGCGGCCCGCTCGGCTGGGTGTACCGTCGGCAGGCGCGCTTCGAGGTGAGCCCCGAGCACGATCTGGCGACGCAGCTGGCCGAGATCGGGCATCCGGTCTCGTCGCTGTCGTGCGCCGCTCTGTCGCACCTGCACCAGGATCATGCGGGCGGTGTACCGCAGCTGGCCTCCACGCCGATTCTGGTGGCTGCGGCCGAGCTGGCCCTGCTCGACGAGAAGACCCCGCAGCTGCACGGCATCCTGCCCCACCACGTGGCCCCCGCCACCGCCGCGTTCACCCCGGTCTCGTTCACCCCCACGGACGACCCGCTGCTCGCCCCGTTCGCCGCCGCCCACGACATCCACGGCGACGGCACGCTGCTCCTCCTGCCCACCCCCGGCCATTCTCCGGGTTCGATGAGCCTCCTGATCCGCCGCCCGGATGCTCCGCCTCTCCTCCTCGTAGGAGACGCCACCTACGACCCAAGCCTCCTGCCGCGCGCCATAGTGCCCGACGTAGGAGACCGCGCGACTCAGCTAGACACGGCCCGTCGCCTCGTGGCTCTCCAGTCCCTGAACCCAACCCTGCGCCTCCTCCCCGCCCACGACCCCAATACTCTGACTGCGCTAGTCGCTCGTTGACGGCGTAGCTCGTCAAGGTTGCTCGGTGCCCGCACGCACCACCCCTCCACCTCCGCTAAGCTTGCTCCCGGCCCACGCACGTCGGGCCAGCCACGGGCTGTGGCGCAGCTTGGTAGCGCACTTGACTGGGGGTCAAGGGGTCGCAGGTTCAAATCCTGTCAGCCCGACAAATGGAAATGAGGAAGGCTCAATGCCTTCCTCATTTCCATTTCCCGGGCTAATCAAGGTTGCACCTGCGAGCAGGTGGGCCCACAGCGCGCGAGGGGCCCCGCTCGTTGCGAAGCAACGTGCGGGGGAGCCGCTGGGGACAAATCCAGAACCTGTCAGGCGGCCACCGGCGTCGAGCACCGCTCGGGGTCAAGTCCCTGGAAGTGGTGTAACGGCTGATCCTTCGCTTTATGCGCTGAGCGCGATGAAGGTATCGGCGACCACCTCGCTTTCGGTGTCGGGCAGGACGCGCATGCGGGAGCGGGCCAGAACCT
>Ga0316202_10001944_pt1 | contig 14493 bp, 9 predicted proteins | sample 3monrhotite_MG_FD_204934 | JGI IMG/M metagenome (GOLD analysis project Ga0316202, IMG submission 204934) | Microbial mat bacterial communities from mineral coupon in-situ incubated in ocean water Damariscotta River, Maine, United States -... | ecosystem: Environmental > Aquatic > Marine >... | reverse complement strand
TTTATTTCAAAAATAATAGAATAGATGGTTAATACTAATTATACTAGCTCGTTTCCCGATCAGGTGGTACCTAATGAGGAAAAGCAGACATTAGATTACGGTTTGCAGGTAGCAAGAGCTATCGAAAACGAGTGGTTTAGAAATAACCGTGGGGGTGACCGCTTTACAATGAACTATCAAGAGTTTCATAAAAGAAGACTCTATGCACGCGGTGAGCAATCCGTACAAAAGTATAAAGATGAATTATCTATTAACGGTGATTTATCTTATTTAAATTTAGATTGGAAGCCGGTACCTGTTATTCCTAAGTTTGTTGACATTGTGGTAAATGGCATGTCGCAACGTAATTATGAAATAAAAGCATACGCACAAGATCCAATAGCAAGAGATAAGAAAACAAGATATGCTGAAACAGTTTTATCTGATATGTTTAACAGGGAAAACCTGGAGCAGCTTTCACAGGAAACAGGAATGAACTTTTTTTCTGTAGCAAATCCAGAAGAGCTGCCTAAAGACAAAGAAGAGTTTGAGGTATATATGCAGCTCAACTATAAGGAATCTGTTGAAATAGCGTTAGAAGAACTTATAAATAATACCTTAGACAAAAATAAATACGATGAAATTCGTAAACGTTTTATTTATGATTTAGTTGTATTAGGCATAGGAGCTGCTAAAACAGAATATAATAGATCAAGTGGCTTGCGAACTAAATATGTAGACCCTGCTAATCTTGTTTATTCGTATACAGAAGATCCTAACTTTGACGATCTTTATTACGTAGGTGAAGTTAAGCAAATATCGTTGTCCGAAATTGCAAAACAATTTCCATATTTAACAGATGCTGATTTGTCTGAAATACAAAAATATCCAGGCAATAGTGATTATACAAGGAATTACTTTGGACAAAATGATAACAACACTATTAGTGTTTTATATTTTGAATACAAAACATACGAAAAGCAAGTATTTAAAATAAAGAAAACAGAGTTTGGTTTAGAAAAAGCATTAGAAAAACCCGATACATTTAACCCACCCGAAAATGATAACTTTGATAGAGTTGAAAGAACTATTGAAGTTTTGTACACAGGTGCTAAAATATTGGGTCATGAAAAAATGCTTTCATGGAAGCTTGCTGAAAATATGACTCGCCCTAATTCTAATTCGCCTAAAGTTGAAATGAATTATACTTTAGTTGCGCCTAGAATGTACAAAGGAAGTATTGAATCAATTGTTAGCAGAATTACAGGTTTTGCTGATATGATCCAACTTACGCATTTAAAGCTGCAGCAAGTTATGTCGCGCATAGTACCGGATGGTGTATATGTGGATGTTGATGGGTTGGCAGAAGTTGATTTGGGTAATGGCACAAACTACAATCCGGCGGAAGCGTTAAATATGTATTTCCAAACCGGTAGTATTGTAGGGCGATCATTTACGCAAGAAGGCGATATGAACCCTGGCAAGGTGCCAATTCAAGAATTGCAAACATCGTCTGGCCAAGGTAAAATTGCATCACTTATTAGTACGTATCAATATTATTTACAAATGATACGGGATGTAACCGGGTTAAATGAAGCACGCGACGGAAGTCAACCAGATAAGTATGCTCTAGTAGGATTGCAAAAACTTGCAGCCGCAAATAGTAATACCGCAACAAGGCATATATTGCAAGCGGCTTCATATATTACGCTTCGTTTATGTGAAAATATTTCACTAAAAGCAAAAGATATATTTGAGTTTGCGCTTACGGAAGAAAGCTTGATACAAAGTATTAACGAATTTAATGTAAATACACTTGAAGAAATATCAAATTTACATATGCATGATTTTGGTATTTATTTACAGCTAGAACCTGATGCAGAAGAAAAGCAAAGTTTAGAAATGAATATACAGGCAGCTTTGCAATCTGGCTCTATATATTTGGACGATGCTATAGAAATACGTAATATTAATAATATTAATCTAGCTAATAAATATTTACGTATTAAGCGGCAAAAGAAACAAGAAGCTGATCAGCAGGCGCAGCAGGCAAATATTCAAGCACAGGCGCAGGCAAACGCACAAGCGTCTGAAGCGGCGGCAACTGCAGAAATGCAAAAGCAACAAGCGCTTACCGAAAGCAAATTACAGCTTGAACAAGGTAAATCTCAATTTGAAATTGGCAAACTTGAGCGTGAAGCTGAAATTAAAATGCGCTTAATGGAATTAGAATTTAATTTTAATAAACAATTAGCAGAGGCTCAGGCCGAAGTTATAAAAGCAAAAGACGCATATAAAGAAGATCGTAAAGACGAACGAACTAAAATACAAGCAAGTCAATCATCTGAATTGATTGATCAAAGAAAAAACGATACAGCACCTAAGAAATTTGAATCCGCAGGGTTTGACGTGTTAGGTGGCTTTGACTTAGGGCAATTTGATCCTAAGTAATATTTTTTATTAATTATATATTATTTTATCATGGCGGAAGCAGTAAAAACAGAAGGGGAATTTAAAGTAAAACCTCGCAAAATGAAACAATTGACAAAAATACCAGAAACAATTAAGGTAGATTTGTCAAAAAAACCGGAAGAACAACCAGAAACAAGTGATACCATTAAGGTAGATCTTGCTAAAAAAGAAGAAGATGCCGTTCAAGTCAATACAACAGATGAGAGCAATGTTGCTATCGAAGAACCCACAAACGCGCCAAGTAGCGAAGAAGTGGTTGAAGAAGTACGGACCACCGAAGAAACGGTAGAAGATCAACCGGTAATACAAGAAATAACAGAGGAAGAAGTACAAGAGCAAACTGAAACTTTGCAAGAGCAAGTTAATGAAGCTGTACAACAATCTGTTGAACAAAATATTAATTTGCCTGAAAACATTGAAAAAGTTGTAAACTTTATGAATGAAACAGGTGGTACATTAGAAGATTATGTTAGATTAAACGCTGACTATTCTAATGTTGACAATAATACGCTTTTGCGTGAATACTATCGCCAAAGCAAACCTCATCTGGATGCGGAAGATGTGGGGCTTCTTTTAGAAGACTTTACATGGGACGAAGATATAGATGATGAAAAAGATATTCGCAAGAAAAAAATTGCGTTTAAAGAAGAAGTTGCAAAAGCCAAAGGCTTTTTAGATGAGCTTAAGGGGAAATATTATGACGAGATCAAGTTGAGACCGGGCGTAACCCAAGAGCAACAAAAAGCAGTTGACTTTTTCAATCGATATAATGAGGAGCAGCAAATTATACAGCAGCGTACAGAAGATTTTCAAAATCGTACTAAAAGCTTATTTAACCAAGAATTCAAAGGTTTTGATTTCAAATTAGGTGAAAAGAAATTTAGATACGGGCTTAAAGATAATTCTTCTGTTGCAGAAACCCAATCAGATATTAGTAACTTTGTCAAGAAGTTCTTGAATGAACAAGGTGAAGTGTCAGATTTAACTGGGTATCACAAGGCTTTATATGTAGCTAATAATCCTGACAGAGTAATAAATCATTTTTACGAGCAAGGTAAAGCGGACGCAATTCGTGATTTAAATGCTAAATCTAAAAACATTAGCAATGAACCGAGGCAAACGCAAAGCGGCGATGTATTTATAAATGGTTTAAAAGTTAGGGCTATTACTGGTGCTGATTCTACAAAACTAAAAATAAAACGAAAACTTAAAAATTAAAACAAATGGCACTATCACCATTGTTTGGGGACATTAACCCAACATTACAAAAACAAGCCACTAGTGGAAACTATATTGATTTTACTAGCGGTGCAGGCAACGACTTTTCTCAGCAATACCTTCCTGAGATTTATGAAGCTGAAGTAGAGCGCTACGGAAACCGTACGCTTTCTGGCTTTTTAAATATGGTAGGTGCGGAAATGCCTATGACATCTGACCAAGTCGTATGGTCTGAACAAAACCGTTTACACATTTCTTATGATGCATGTACCCTTACTGGAACAGCTGATGCAACTCTTACTATCCAAGATAGCGACGCGTCTGTAGCAGCCGGCAAGCCGCACGCAATTCGTGAAAATGCTTTAATCGTTATTTTAGATCCAGCAACTGGAACTGAGTATAAAGCAATTGTAAAAGGAACGCCTACAGCAACAACTGTAGAAGCGCACCCTTTTGGAGCAACTGCTTGGGACGCAACTACTGCAGCTGCAACGCTTAAAGTATTTGTATATGGTTCTGAATTTGCAAAAGGAACTGCTGGAATGTCTGGTTCTGTTGAGCCTTCTTTTACACAATTTTCTAACTCGCCTATTATCATTAAAGATAAATACGGAATTAACGGATCTGACACTGCTCAGATTGGTTGGGTAGAAGTTGCTACTGAAGATGGAACTTCTGGTTACCTATGGTATTTAAAAGCTGAATCTGAAACTCGTCTACGCTACCAAGATTATCTTGAAATGGCTATGGTAGAATCAGAACTAGCTACTCAAACTACAGGTATTTCTGCTGGTGCAGAAGGAGCTAAAGGTACTGAAGGTTTATTTGCGGCTATCACTGCACGTGGTAACGTATATGGAGCTTTCCCAGCTGACCTTGATTCATTTGATACAATTCTTAAAAACTTAGACGGCCAAGGTGCTATTGAAGAAAACATGCTTTTCTTAGATAGAGCTACAAACCTTGCGTTTGATGATATGCTAGCTGGTCTTGACGGTGGAAGCACTGGTTCAGGTTCTGCATATGGTGTATTTGAAAACTCACAAGAAATGGCATTGAATCTTGGATTTACAGGATTCCGTAGAGGTTCTTATGATTTTTACAAAACTGACTGGAAATACTTAAACGATGCTTCTACTCGTGGCGCTGATTCAAGCTTTGGCGCTAGCGAACAAGATGCTATCGATGGAGTACTTGTTCCTGCTGGTACATCAACTGTATATGACCAAATTCTTGGTACTAACATTCGTCGTCCATTCCTTCACGTACGTTACCGTGCTTCTGAAGCTGATGATCGTCGTTTGAAAACTTGGATTACTGGTTCAGTTGGTGGAGCATATACAAGCGACGTTGACGAAATGAACGTACACTTCTTATCTGAAAGATGTCTGTGTGTTCAAGGAGCCAACAACTTTGTATTGTTGAAATCAGTATAATCACTTTTTAATAATTACCCTCGTTGTACTGACGGGGGTAATTATTACTTTTATTAATTATTTTATTTTATTATATCATGGCAAAAGAAAGTCAAGCAGAAGAAGTAATTGAGGTTGCACCTCAAAAAAAGACTAAGGCTAAAAAAGAAGAGCCTAAAAAACCACAATGGGAAATTAAAGATAGACATTATTATTTAATAGGTAAACAACCTTTAACATTTACAATCCCATCAAGACACAGCAGCAAGCGTAATTTACTTTGGTTTGATCCAGAAAAAAACGAACAAAGAGAACTTAGATACGCTACAAATCAAAATTCACCTTTAAAAGATGAACAAAAAGGTGAAGTAACACTTGGGCATATTATGTTTAAAGATGGGCATTTATTTGTTCCTAAACAACACCAAGCATTACAAAAGCTATTATCAATTTATCATCCAGCGTTAAACAGAATATATACAGAGCAAGACGATATTGCTGATGCTGTTGACCAGGTTGAATTTATTGAATTAGAATTGGAGGCGCTTACACTAGCAACATCATTGGACATTGATATGGCAGAAGCCATTGTGCGTGTTGAAATTGGTAGTAGTGTTTCCGGAATGAGTTCTAAAGAACTTAAAAGAGATTTGCTTTTATTTGCTAAAAGAAATCCGGCATTGTTTATAGAGCTCGCTAATGATGAAAATGTACAGCTTAGAAACTTTGCAATTAAAGCAAAAGAAGCAAACATTATTAGCTTATCACAAGACCAGCGTATATTTAGCTGGGCAAGCAACGGTAAAAAACTTATGACCGTTCCATTTGACGAAAACCCATACTCAGCATTTGCCGCATACCTGCAGACAGATGAAGGCGTAGAAGTTTATAAGTCAATCGAGAAAAAGTTTGCATAACGTGTAATATTAATTTAGGGCGGAGGTTATGCTTTCGCCCTTTATTAAAATATTAAAACTAATGGCAATAAACGTAGATACAGTATACAGAACTGTCTTGTTGATAATGAACAAAGAGCAGCGCGGCTATTTAACCCCTGAAGAATTTAATAAAATAGGTGGGCAAGTGCAGCTTGAAATATTTAATTCATATTTTGAAGAATTAAATCAACAACTACGTACAGTTGAAAACGATAGCGAATATGCTAATAGAGTAAAAACTATTGAGCACAAGCTAGAGTATTTTAAAGAAACTCCAAGAAATTTATTGTTTCTTTCAGGAGGAGGGCCATCTTCACAATTTTTCCGCCCTCCACAGGATTTTGTTCCAAGTGCTAATCAAACTATAACAACAACAACCGCATCGGTTTATACCTTAACAATATCCCCTCAGGATGTTAAAGACGGTACAGTAAACGTATTTTTAGATGGTAGTGCATTAATTAATATTACTGATTATATTATAGCTACAGATGGCACAAGTATTCAGCTAACAGCAATACCAACTTCTGGCCAAACTTTACAAATAAATGTATTCGAAAATAATTTTTATAAACTAGGCACTGTCATATATAATGACGAAGTTGAAGCGGAAGAGTTAACGCGCCCGGATTTTTTAAGAATTACAAAATCACCGCTTACCACGCCTACCACATCTTTTCCAGTATATCTTTATGAAAGTGATAAAATATATATAAGGCCAACGTCTATAAATAGCAATGTTACAGCAAGTTACATACGTAAGCCTATATCACCTAAATGGGATTTTACTGTAAATGTCACTACGCAGGCATATGTGTATAATTATAATACAAGCGTAAATTTTGAATTAGATTCTACAGAACAAACCTCACTTGTAACAAAAATATTATTATATGCAGGTGTTGTTATTAGAGACCCGCAAGTTGTGCAATTAGCGGCACAGCAAATACAACAAGAACAAGTAAACGAAAAAAGTTAATAGATGGCTATACCGAACGGGGGATTGATAACCCAAACTAACGAACAGTATTACGACGGGAATGATTACGGCAGCTACAAATATACATCGATGAATGATGTTATTAATAACTTTTTAATTAGTTATGTAGGTGATGATAAAATATTTCCTTCTGTTAAAAGAACAGATGTAGTATTTCATGCAAAACGAGCGATGCAAGAATTTAGTTACGATACACTAAAAAGCATCAAGTCACAAGAATTAACTATACCTAATAACTTAACATTAGCCATACCGCAGGATTATGTAAACTATGTAAAACTTTCGTGGGTGGATAGTTTAGGCGTTAAACATGTTATTCAATCTACAAGACTTACTAGCAATCCAACCGAAATACCTGTACAAGACGGTGATGGCATACCTACACAAGATGTTAATGGTGAAAATATTGAAGGATCATCTATTACGGAAGAGCGCTGGGCAGCAGCTGATACAAAGAAAATAACAGGCATTTATGACCCTTATTTTGAAGATGCCAATACTTATATAGCTCCCAATTATAAAACTACATACGGAGGCCGATATGGCTTAACGCCAGAGTCTACACAAATTAATGGCTGGTTTACAATTAATGAACGCGAAGGCAAATTTTCTTTTTCAAGTGATTTAGTTGATAAAGTTATTATTCTTGAATATATATCAGATGGCCTTGCATACACAGAAGACACAAAAATACCTAAGCTAGCAGAAGAAGCTTTTTATGCATATATAGCTTATGCAATAGCTGCAGTGCGCCCAACTATTCCAGAATACATAATTAACCGGTTTAAAAAAGAAAAGCGTGCAAAACTTAGAAACGCTAAGCTTAGAATATCTAATATTAAGATAGAAGAAATTACACAGGTATTTAGAAATAAATCTAAAATAATTAAACACTAATGCCAGAAGCTAAAAATACTTTTCTTAAGGCAAAAATGAATCAAGACCTGGACGACAGGTTATTGCCAAACGGGGAATATAGAACTGCTCAGAACGTACTTGTTGGTAAGTCTGAAGAAGACAGCGTTGGTACTTTACAAAATATCCGAGGGAATCAAATACTTAATAATTTAACAAGACCAGCAAATTCTTTTATTATAGGGTATTTAATGGATGCTACTGGTAATAGAATATTTGCATTTTTTACAGATAATGCAAATGAGCATTCTATTAGGTCCCATAAATTAAATTTTACAGGAGAAACCCCAGAAGATTGGACAGTATTAGTAGAAGGTGCTTTTTTAAATTTTAGTACAGACTTTCCTATTCTAAATGTAAATCTTTTAGAAGATTTATTATTTTGGACAGACAATAGAAACCAGCCTAGAAAAATAAACGTAACCCATGATCTAGGGTATTATACTGAAGAGCACCAAATCAGTGTTGCTAAATATAATCCATACCAACCTATATCGCTTGTAAAGCAGGAAATTGAAGCTATAACAAACTCCCCCACTTCACCTGGAACAACTTTTGAAATAGCGGAAAACACTAATATTGTTCCGGGAATGATTGTATTGTCAAAAAGCGGATCTACATCTGTAATTGCCGCTAGTGATTTTATTACAGTTGAAAGTATTAGTACGACATCGCCTACTACGACTATTACGTTATCTGATAGCGCTACAATTTCGCAAGGTGACGTTGTATATTTTCTTTCAAGTACAATGACAGACAACTCTGGTGATGCTCAATGGCCTGGTGATCCTAGTTATCTTGAAAGCAGGTTTGTGCGATTTGGCTATAGATTTAAATTTAATGACAACGAATATTCTATATTTTCGCCATTTACACAAATAGCTTTTATACCAAAACAAAAAGGATATTTTATAAACGGACAAGAGCAGTTAGCTGTTAATAGCACAATATTAGAATGGTTCGAAAATGGAATTAACAATATTGATTTAATTATACCATTGCCTGATAAAGCTAATAATGTTTTAAGCAGTTATAAAATTAAAGAAATTGAAATTCTTTATAAAGAATCTGATCAAATACCAGTAAAAGTAATTGATACAATTACTCCAACCGGAGCAGATAATTATTATGTATATAATTATCAATCAAGAAAGCCTATTAAAACATTACCAGAAGCACAAACAGTTAGGGTATATGATAAAGTACCTGTATTAGCCAATACACAAGAAGTTGTAAGCAATAGAGTTATATATGGTAATTTTAAAACAAATTTAAATCCTCCATCTACGATAAATTATACTGTAAATATTCAAGAAAAAAGCACAACTAAAGAGGCTACAAATTTTGTTGAATATCCTAATCATACTGTAAAACAAAATAGAAATTATCAGATTGGATTTGTATTGTCAGATAAATATGGTAGACAATCTGATGTGATTTTATCACCTGTGTCTACGTCTAGTACAGACAAAAGCTCTACTATATTTGCGCCATATATATCAGACGACCCAGAAGGATCTGGAACCCCCGATGCTAATTATTATACTGATCTTAGAGAATGGTTTGGTAATTCTTTAGTTTTAAATTTGTTAAGCCCTATAACCGGTGGTGACACAGGGTTATATGCTTCCTATAGGGGGAATGGTTTTGATATTGACTTAAACACATCGGCTAGTATAACCGACACTACCTATTCATTTGTTTTAGCCGCCGGCGGAAATAATGATATTCCCCAGCAAAACGATTATATGCGGGGTGAATTTGTTGATTATGTGGAGGTAACCGGGGTTAATTTAGCAGGAGGAGTATATACTGTTACAACGTCCGGAAGGGTTAATGACATATATGCTAATAATCCCGAAGCAACAGCAAGCACTCCAGACAGAAAATATGCATACGAAATAAATGTTAATGGGTGGTATTCATATAAAATTGTTGTTAAACAAACAGAACAAGAATACTACAATGTATACCTGCCAAGTGCTATTAATGGAAATGAATTTCCTACCGCTAAAACAACAGACACAGCAACATCGGTAAGTTATATTACACTTATTAATGATAATATAAATAAAGTACCTCGCGATTTAGCGGAGGTTGGTCCCGATCAAAAACAATATCGCAGTAGTGTTAGATTATTTGGTAGAGTACAGCCAACATACGCCGCTGGCCCTATATTTGGCAACCAACAATATTTTCCGCTTAGAACAGCAGACACATCAACAGTTATTGGTAATACAGATGATATATTAGGCGACACACTTGCTAATTCAGAAAGCGTTTTCCAGTATGATTCAAACCCGATAGTAGCTAGAATATCTACAAATAAAGAATTTGGAATTGATGCAGCTGAATTTGGCACTACTTCAATTGCAGATAGATTTTCATTGGCGGTATATGAAACAGAACCTGTTGTTTCTGCATTAGATATATATTGGGAAACAAGCCAATCAGGGCTTATATCTGATTTAAATGCCGAAGTTTTAACAGGATTTGAGGGGCCTGTTGCATTAGAGGGATGGGATGATAATTTAAATGAAAATAGTTTACCCGGCGACAATTTAAGTGAAAATTTTCAACCAATAGATAGCGACAACAATGAATTAACAAATTATGGTATTACTTTAGATAGTGTTATTAACGGCGAAGGCACTGATGTGACTGGTAATGGAGTTTTTACATTAGAACAAAATCCTAGTGATAGCGGACAATATCGCATTAAATTAAATCCAAATTTAGCTGCAAATCCATTAGTGTTTGTTGAAGATAGTCCATTAAGAGATGTATTTACTTTTAATTTTACTATTGAGGATCAAAATGATCCATCATCATGGGGAAGTGCACAGCTTTCACAAACATTACAACTCACTAATACAAATCCTACTTTTAACGTACAAAGTGTTAATGAGTATTACTATTTTTATGATGATTCAGATACAAATTTTGTAATACATAATTTTAAAACTTTTAGTAATAATAATGCTCAAAACGGTTCATCAAATAATACTTTAAGACAAGATGAGTTAACATTTGAACTAGGAGGAGCGGATGCCAATTTATTTACCTTAAATTCAACTACCGGCGAATTAAAACCTAGTGGCGATGGGGTTGCAGCCGGATATAATACATATACAATTACAGTTACATTAAGAGACGCAAATGGTGACGGAGGAGTTGAGGATGTTGGTGGTGAAGTAACAAATACATATTCTATAATAAAAGGATTTACGCCAATTAATTTAACTCCAAGCGAAACATCACTGTTTGACGGAATAGAAACTGGTAATACCGATATAGCCTGGACATTTTACATTGCTGAAAACAATCTTAGCGAAAGTGATTTACCTTCGGTTACAGCCGATACAACTTATTTGGAAAGACTAGGCAGTGAAGCTTTTACCGACGGCACCTTCCAGTTTAGCATTGAAAATGCCGCTGTAAGTGGTGGGGCTACTACTAATTTGTATGGAGGTAATTTAGAAGTGGATATTTATTATAGAAGTAACAGTGGTGGGGCTTGGAGCAATAATTTAAATACTCAGCCACCTAAAGATTTAAATAATGATAATTCTCAATATGATAATGCCGCTGGTTCACCCGGAAGAATGAGACTGTTGAATAATACAATAAATAATCCAAATTTAAAACAAAATTTATTTTATGCGCAAGACATAGCAGGGGAATATGCTTTTGTTGTTACATTTAGAAATACTGAAACTATGCCTTCTGGAGGTTATTTTTGGGATGCAACTGTATATTTGAGAGATTTACATTATTTAAGCCAAACTCAAACGCAAGAAATATACCAATACGCTGCATATACTAATGGCGGAAATGGTTGGTCATCAACTCCTACTGCAAAAACAGGGCCTGTGGTAACATTATATTCAGATCAGCCTTTAGGAGAGTACAACACTAAATTTTGGGAAGATAGTAATTTATCAACAGTTTGGAATCCCAACCCAGGAACGGATAAATTCTATTTAATTGAACTTATAACTAGCGCCAGTAGTGTTCCTAATATTTCAGGCGATTACAAATATAAAGCTTACAACGTTGCGGAACAGGAGCTTATATCAGTCATTAAAATTACAGGTAATGGTGATGTAGACAGATCGTCAACAACTAAAAATGTTGTTCTGCTACAATTTAATAATTTAAATAATACGGAACCCCCCTTGCCTAGATCTACTCAATCTTCACCAACTCGCAGGTATTATTCATGGTAAATAAAGTAACAAATAATAAAATTAGGTAATTAAATAGTATGGCCGCTATAATAGAATTAAAATATTATAACTCTTTCTGGACAAAGAAGATAAAAACTATTACTGATGTAGCTGACTCAACACCTACTTTTAGTTCTCAAACAGGGGCCTCTATAACTATTAGCTCGGCACTTGGAGTAGATGAAATGAATGTTGGGCAAAAAGTAACTATAGAGTATGATACTAATAGTATATATACTGGAAGCATAGTTGAAAGAACAAGCGATACTGTTTTTGTTGTAAGCCCAACACCACCTACATTAACGTCTGTTACAAGCATAACACTTGGCCCTATAAATGATTTTACTAATATACCTAAAGCGTATGCTGGTACATCGGATAAAGATTGGTATATTGAAGAAGCTCGAATACGCGGCGGTTATAATAATACAACTGTTGACTTTGGCGTGAAAGCATATGCGGTTGGCGATGTTAAAGGTGGTGAAACCCGGGTAAATGCAATGATTTATTCCGGTATATATAATTCAAGAACCGGCATAAATGAAACAAACCAGTTTTCAGTTGCTAAAGATATTACTAAAGCAGTAGACCCTGCGTATGGCTCAATACAAAAGTTATATGCTGAAGACAGCAATCTTATAATATTCCAAGAAGATAAAGTTAGTAGAGCACTTATAGATAAAGATGCCATATACTCCGCTGAAGGTGGCGGAACTGTAACATCAAGTAATTTAGTTGTTGGGCAAATTGTGCCTTATGCTGGTGAATTTGGAATATCAACTGAACCCGAAAGTTTTGCGGTATATGGCTATAGAAAATATTTTGCTGACAGAAAACGAAATGCTGTTTTAAGGCTTTCTAGAGATGGTATTGAAGAAATATCGCGTTATGGCATGACGGATTTCTTTAGAGATGAACTGGCTAGTTTAAATGGCAATGGGGCTATTGTGGGCGGTTACGATATACACACTAAAAAGTATGAGCTGTCAATATTGTCAAATGGACAATTTAGTAGCAACACACCTGCACAAGAAGCTGGAACATATAAAACTTTATCATTTGATGAAAGCGTTAAGGGCTGGACAAGCTTTTATACATATGCACCAGATTTTGTAGCTAGCTTAGGTAACGCTTTTTATTCGTTTAAGCAAGGAAAAGTTTGGAAGCATTATAGTGCAACAACCGCAAGAGGAACATTTTATGGGTATGGACAGCCGTCAACGGTTGAATTTATATTTAATCCAAATGTTTCAATGTCTAAAAACTTCAAAACTGTAAATTACGAAGGCACTGCGGCTTGGGAAGCACAAGTAACAACTGATAGTGATACACAAGAAAAATTGTTAGGTATTAGGCCTTATCAATTTGCCGGGTCGCTTTCGCAAATACAAAATGATTTTATTGCATCAAATATTTTTATTAAGAAAGAAAATAAGTATTTTGCAAATATATTAAACGCACAGCCTGCAAAACCGGGTGAAATTGTATTTGGCGATCAAATTAGCGGTTTAAAAGGATTTGTAGCTACAGTTACATTTTCAACCCCAGCAAACACAATAGATAGAGAATTATTTGCGGTATCTACAGAATACGTGCAATCATCATATTAAATTAAATGAAATTAAAAAAGCAAAACAAAGAAATTGCATTAATTAAAGAATTATTAGTTAATGGTAATTTAGAAAAATCTTTTGGTGATGGGAAAAGTATTTGTAATACACCTGAAGTACCTATAAAGCATCAATTTGCGGATCAAATATATATAAGGCAAATGGATTTAAAACAAGGCCACGTTATTGTTGGGGCTGTTCACAATCATTTGCATGCCTGGTTTTTAATGAAAGGACATGTAATAATAAATAATAACGGCGAAATAATTGAGCACATTGCGCCTTGTTATACAGTTTCAAATCCCGGCAGCCAAAGATTAATATATGCAATAGAAGATTCTATATTTGTAAATGTTCATAAAAACCCTACAAATACAAATAATATAAAAAAATTAGAAAAAGAAATAGTGTCTATGACACTTGAAGAATATAATAAAAAAAATAGCGTATGAGTTTTTTAGTAGCGGGCGGTGCGGCTGTTAGCCTTATAGGCGGCATATTTGGCAGTAGCAAAGCCAAAAAAAGAAGAAGAGCAGCAGAAAGAAAGGCGCGAGCAGCCGCAAGAGCAATTGCTAAAATTGAAGCAAATCGCCAAGCAGTAATTAATCCATATGAAGGAACAAAAAGTTTAGCTAGTTTAGCAACTGATCTTTCTGGTGAATTTACAAATCCTTTTGATAATTTAGGGGTTGCCACACAAGCGGCAGAAATGCAAGT